>Ga0067045_1003666_pt1 | contig 21545 bp, 22 predicted proteins | sample TerdegcTABiofilm_FD_59184 | JGI IMG/M metagenome (GOLD analysis project Ga0067045, IMG submission 59184) | Combined Assembly of (Gp0054472, Gp0054536) Wastewater bioreactor microbial communities from Singapore -Terephthalate degrading...
CGCTCCTTGCAGAACTTGCACTCCACTCCAAAGAGACCAAACCGCAGGTTTCAGGAAGGCGCTCGGAAATTTTTATAAACTCCTGTTCACGCCTTTAAGGTTATTAAAACACTCCTGTGACACGATGATATATAAGCTCGGCCATGTAACGGCTGATTTTTCTGGAGGCATCCGCCTTGAGTGCATCGCTTTCCATATTGTCTCTGCCTGCAAGAAAGCCCTCGTCCCGCACCAGATTTGCAGTCTGCCAAAGGATGCGGCCTGTGCGCCTGTCCTTCATACGCACAGCACACTCCACATTGATGCGGCGTTCTACGGCCTTGTCATAGGTCAGAAATGAAAGGCCAGAGACATCCACCCTTCGCACCTCCCCTTCTATAATGACATCCGCATCATCCCGTTCCGCCAGGCGCAAAGCCCCACCTCGCAAAAATTCCCTGCGCAAGTCCTCGGTAATCCAGGACGACAACTGAAATTCATTGCTCTTATTGACAAAAGGTGCCACATAAACACTCTGTATCCAGGACGGCAGGGACTCACTGCGCTCAGCAAACCTATAACCGCAACCGGATACCAGCCCAGCCAAAAGACCTATGACGGCCAACAAACTGAAAAAACGAAGATATTTCATTGCACCACCACATTCAGCAGTCTGCCGGCGACATAGACAACCTTTCTGATGGCCTTGCCCGCTATATGGCGCTCCACGGCATCGTTCTTGCGCGCAGCAGCCAGCACCTCCTCCTGTGAAGCAGTTTTATACACAGTCACCTCGCCCCTCAGCCGGCCATTGACCTGCACCGCTATCTTGACCTCATCCGCCTCCAGAAGTGTCGAATCCGCCTGCGGCCACCTGGCTGTGGCAATGGATTCCACATGCCCCATGACACTCCACAATTCTTCTGTGATGTGCGGCACCATGGGCGACAGCAGAATCAAAACTGTATCCATGGCCTCTCGCATCACCGACAAAAACGCCGCATCCATACTGCAAGTCCCCAGACACCCGCTCACCTCATTGATGAGTTCCATGACTGCGCTGATAGCGGTATTGAACTGCATACGGCGCTGTATGTCATCAGTGACCCTGGCGATGGTCTGATGCGTCTTGCGCCGAAGGGCCTTGAGCACTCCATCGGCAAACGCTGCCTGCTCCAATGCCTGTTGCGATGTATCTGCTGTCTGTAATTGCTCTGCATTGATAGTAATCATGCGCCACAGCCTCTGAAGAAAACGATGGCTGCCCTCTATGCCGTGGTCGCTCCACTCCAAGTCCCTTTCAGGAGGCGCTGCAAAAAGGATAAAGAGGCGCACTGTATCCGCTCCATAGCGCCGTATCATCTCGTCAGGGTCCACCACATTGCCCTTGGACTTGGACATCTTGGCGCCTTCCTTCAAGACCATGCCCTGTGTAAGCAGATTTTCAAAGGGCTCATCCACTGACAGCCAGCCTAACTCACGCAATACCTTGGTGAAAAATCTGGAATAGAGCAGGTGCAAAATGGCATGTTCCACACCTCCTATATACTGATTCACCGGCAGCCACCTGGCAGCCCTCTTTCTGTCCAAAGGCATGGAGGTCTCATCAGGACAGGTATAACGAGCAAAATACCAGGAAGACTCCACAAAGGTATCCATGGTGTCCGTCTCCCGCCTGGCCTCACCTCCACACTTGGGACAGACTGTTCTGTAAAATGCCTCGAAATTCGGCAGAGGCGAACGGCCACTGGCATCCAATTTGGCGTCAAGGGGTAGTTCCACCGGAAGCTGTTCCCTTGGCACAGGCACGATTCCGCAGCGGCTGCAATGTATCACAGGAATTGGAGCACCCCAGTAACGCTGTCTCGAAATACCCCAATCCCTCAATCTATAGGCTACAGTGGGCTCTCCAAGCCCCTTGGCCTTTAAGCGGCTCACTATGGCGGCCTTCGCCTCTTCATTGCCCATGCCGGTAAAATCGCCTGAATCGACCAATCTGCCAGGACCCTCCCAGGCCTCCTGCAGGGGCGATCGGCCGGTCGCCCCTACGTCTCTGTCACCAGGTTGAATCACCAGTTTAATGGGCAGACCATAGCGTTTGGCAAACTCAAAATCCCTTTGGTCATGGGCAGGCACGGCCATGACAGCCCCTGTGCCATACTCCATCAGCACGAAATTGGCCACATAGATGGGCACCCGTTCTCCTGTGAGGGGATGTAGCGCAAAGGCCCCTGTCCAGACCCCTTCCTTTTCTTTAGACTCCATACGCTCTTTGGAAGGCACAGCAGTCCACTTGGCAAGAAATGCCTTTACTGCCTGCTCCTGGCCTGTACCCTGGGCCAATGTCATCACCATGGAATGCTCCGGAGCGATGCTGACAAAGGTGACTCCGAACAAGGTGTCAGGTCTTGTGGTGAACACGGTCAGACTCTCCCCGTGTCTGTCCGCCACAGGAAAGATAATCCTCGCCCCGTCACTCCTGCCGATCCAGTTACGCTGCATGGTCAAGACCTTTTCGGGCCAACCACTTAGTTTATCACAGCCGGCCAGAAGCTCATCGGCATAGGCCGTAATCCTGAAAAACCAGCCGTACAGCTCCTTTTCCACCACCTTTGTACCGCAGCGCCAGCACTCGCCGTCCTCTACCTGCTCGTTTGCCAGCACAGTGGAGCAGCTTTCGCACCAGTTCACCCTGGAAAGTTTGCGATATACCAGACCCTTTTCATACATCTCCAGAAAAAAGAGCTGCTCCCAACGGTAATAGGATGGGTGGCATGTGGCTATTTCCCTACTCCAATCATAGGAAAAACCCAGTTTTTTGAGCTGGGAACGCATGTAGTCAATATTTTCATAGGTCCACTTGGCAGGATGTGTCCCATGTTTTATGGCGGCATTCTCCGCAGGCAGGCCAAAGGCATCCCAGCCCATGGGATGCAATACCTCGAACCCCTGCATGCGCTTATATCTTGCCACCACATCGCCTATGGTGTAATTCCGCACATGACCCATGTGAATCCTGCCCGATGGATATGGAAACATCTCCAGCACGTAATAAAAAGGCCTTTCACTGGACTCATTGACTCTAAAAATACCCTCTGACTCCCACTTTTGTTGAAGTGTGGTCTCTATATTTTCAAAATCATATGGTAGTTCCATAGGCAACCTCATCTATCGCTATATTTATTTTTGAATCTGCCAGGACCCTGTAGGGGCGACCGGCCGGTCGCCCCTACGTCTCTGTCAGCAGGAAGAGATATGAATTTCTTTTAACACCGCGTCCAGCACACCATTGATAAATGAAACAGCATCATCCGTAGAAAATTTCTTGGCAAGCTCAATGGCCTCATTGATGGCCACTTTCCCCGGAATATCAGGGCAATAAGACAACTCAAACACTCCGATACGCAGGATGTTCCTGTCCACCAGAGACATGCGGTTCAGACGCCAGTTTTTGGAGTGCTGCTGAATCAGTACATCCAGCGCCTCCCTATGGCGCAACACCCCTTCCAGGAGTGTCTGTGCAAACTCAAAGGCCGGATCGGTTTTCGAGATGGAATCGTCCACAAGACGCAGATAATCCGCATACCATTCATTCAATACATGCTCATCAAGCCCGTTACAGGGCAACCCGCAGTCTTCCTGTGGGCTGCACCCATCTGAATCAGGAAAAGACCGGTCGGCCTGCAGGGACGAATCAGGCGGTTCAGGCCGGTCCGACGACGGACGCAATTCCAGACCATAGAGCATCTGGAGGGCGATTTTTCTGCCGCGGCGACGAATCATTCGATCACTGTTCCATATTTTTCAGCAGGCTGATCATCTCTATTACGGAAAGGGCGGAGTCCCAACCCTTGTTGCCTGCCTTTGTACCGGCCCGTTCAATGGCCTGTTCTATGGTTTCTGTGGTCAGAATACCGAAGGCAACAGGGCATTCGGCTTGGAGGGCGGTCTGTGCAACCCCCTTCGAGGCCTCTGCTGCCACGTATTCGAAATGCGGGGTAGCNCCNCTGATNATACANCCNAGGCATAAAATCCCATCATATTTTCTGCTCATGGCCATCTTTTTGGCCACAAGAGGTATCTCGAATGCCCCAGGCACCCATGCGACCGAGATATCCTCATCCGAGGCCCCATGCCGCACAAGGGCGTCGATGGCCCCCGACAGCAGCTTGCTGGATATAAATTCATTGAAACGGGCTACAACTATACCCACCCTGAAACCCTTTGCCTGTAAATGACCCTCAAATATTCTCGGCATATGCCCTCCTCGTTATTACTGGGGTGTTCCTATTTGCTATCCTGTAAATTCAATAACAGATGCCCCATTTTCTCGGCCTTGCAACGCAGATAGGCCATATTTTCCTCATGCGGCGGAATCTCGATGGGCACACGCTCCGTAATCTTCAGCCCGTAACCCTCAAGCCCTACAATCTTTTTGGGATTGTTGGTCATAATACGCATACGCCTCACTCCCAAATCCCGCAATATCTGGGCTCCGATACCGTAATCCCTCAAATCCGCCTGAAAACCCAGTTCCTTATTGGCCTCCACTGTATCCCTGCCATTATCCTGAAGCTGATAGGCCTTCAGCTTGTTGATGAGCCCTATACCGCGACCTTCCTGCCGCATGTAGAGCAAAATGCCACGGCCCTCACAGGCGATGCGGTTCATGGCGGTCTGAAGCTGAGGCCCGCAGTCACAACGGAGTGACCCCAAGACATCCCCTGTGAAACATTCGGAATGCACCCGCACCAATACATCTTCATCGGGATGAATGGGCAAATCACCCTTTACCAGGGCCAGATGATTATAATCGTCTATCAAACTGCTGTAAGCGATGAGACGCCACTCTCCGCCGAAACGGGACGGCAATCTCACATCCACCTCTCTTTTTACAAAGCTCTCCTTCTGAAGCCGGTAGGCGATGAGATCCGCTATGGTGACGATCTTGAGCCCGTGTTCCCTGGCGAATATCTCCAGATCAGGCATACGGGCCATACTGCCGTCATCCTTCATGATCTCACATATAACACCGGCAGGCTTCAGACCCGCCAGCCTCGCCAGATCCACCGAACCCTCTGTCTGACCCGCCCGCACCAGAACACCGCCGTCCCTGGCCCTCAAAGGAAAGATATGCCCTGGAGTGACGATATCGTCGGGGGTGGCGCCGTCAGCAACGGCTGCAAGTATGGTGGTTGCCCTGTCATGGGCCGAGATACCGGTGGTGACACCCCTGGCCGCCTCAATGGAGACAGTAAAGGCAGTGCCGAAACGGGATTTGTTCCGGGCGGCCATCATGGGCAGCTGAAGCCTTTCCACCTGCCCTGATGTCATCGCCAGACAGATCAGGCCCCTACCGTACTTTGCCATGAAATTTATGGCCTCGGGAGTGACCTTTTCCGCCGCCATGGTGAGATCACCCTCATTTTCACGGTCCTCGTCATCCACCAGGATGAACATCTTGCCTTCCCTGATATCCTGCAACACCTCTTCTATGGAAGATTTAGCCATGTTAACTCCTTATTGTTCATAAAAAACCATGACGCATCAGTAAGGATGCGTCAATACTGGATTTGCCGCGCTCACTTGAGGCTGCCTGTGGCAAGCGGCCGTTCAGCATCTTTTCCACATACTTGGCCAGGATATCCAGTTCCACATTGACCAAATCGCCCTTTTGTTTAAAACCGATGGTGGTCAGCCTCGCGGTATGTGGTATGATGGCCAGGGAAAACCGGCCTTTTCCGCAGGCGTTCACCGTCAAGCTCACGCCATCCACTGCAACAGACCCCTTTTCCACCAGATAATGGTCATATTTATCTGCATATTTTTCAGGCATGGCAATGGTTATGACCAAAAAACGGCCTTTCATGCCCATTTCCACTATCTCACCCACACAATCTATATGCCCTGTCACTATATGACCGCCCAAACGGTCCACAGGCCGCATGGCGCGCTCCAGATTCACACGGCTGCCAGAACGCAACGCACCGAGATTCGTCCGCTCCAGGGTCTCAAAAGAGACATCCGCGGTAAAAAAACGCTCGGATATAGTGACAGCAGTCAGACACACTCCATTTACCGCTATGCTCTCACCCACCTTGCCGCTGGTCAGCAGAAAATCGGGGACACAGCCCAGCAGCAACCCCTCCTGAGTGGGGGAAATGCCCTTCACTATACCCATGCCCTCTACAATGCCGGTAAACATGGTCTCAAACACCCTTCACAAAAAAGCTGTTCACGTCCGTGAGCAGACCGTGCAGCAATATGTCTTCAGACACCTCATGAATACAGAAGTCCTTCAGTCTTGCAGCCTGCCGCAAATGCCCCACCCCAATGCCGCCTATGGCCGTACCGGCCTTGAGGCCTCCTATCACCATGGGCGCATAAAACCATAACATCTCGTCCACCAGGCCTTCATCCCAAAAAGAGCCATTGAGCCCGGATCCACCCTCGATCAGAAGGCTCTGAATACCGGCCTGACCGGCCATCTTCAAAAACGCCGGCAACGATACTTTACGACCATCCTTGGCCAAGGGCAAGAGCCATACTTCCACACCCCTTGCCTCCAGCTCGGTCTTTTTCGTTTCAGAAGCCGTCTCAGCCGCCACAACTACTGTGCGGGCGGAGGATATAGTGTTACACAAACGGGAAGACAGGGGCAGCCTGAGCGTACTATCCAGCACAAACCGGACAGGATTTCCTGCGCCACCATGTGGAATCCGGCAGGTCAGCTCCGGGTCATCGGCCAGCACCGTTCCGATCCCCACAGCTATGCCGTCCACCACAGCCCGCACTGCATGGCCGCATGCCCTGGATTTTTCACTCGTGATCCACCTGGATTCTCCTGTGCGAGTGGCTATGCGTCCATCTAAACTCATGGCGGCCTTGCTGATCACCCATGGCGAACCAGTGGTCACATGCTTCAAAAAGGGGGCGATAAGGCTGCGGCAGGCCTGCTCAAGGCAACCGGTCTTCACGGTTATGCCATGACCGCGCAGAAACTCCATGCCTCCGGCGGCCTTTGGATTGGGGTCTGTTGTGCCCACCACCACCCGTTTTATCCCTGCGGCGAGAATCGCCTGAGTGCAAGGCGGTGTCTTGCCAAAGTGGTTGCAGGGTTCCAGGGTCACGTAAATGGTGGCGCCAGACAGTTCGCACGCAGCGGAAGCTATGGCATTGATCTCGGCATGCGGTCCGCCGAAACGTTCATGATAACCCTCTCCAACTATACAGCCTGCCTTTGTGATCACGGCACCGACTGTTGGGTTTGGTGAAACGGCCCCGATACCTTTGGCGGCCAGAACCAGCGCCCGCTGCATGAAAGCTTCGTCACCTGCGCCACTCGACACGGCATGCAGGACGGAATTGTCTGAAATATCCGAAGGCCCCTCTCCATAAAGAAAATTCCTCACGGCTTGCGCCGCCGGCGTCTGAATCCGGTCTTCATGCAAAAAAGCCACAGCCCGTCACCCCTTTTTCCTGCCTTCTTTCAAAAGTTCCAGAAGCTGGTCCATGAACTCCTGCACATCTCCGAACTGTTTATAAACCGATGCAAATCTCACATAGGCCACATCGTCCCAGAGCTTCAACTGGGCCATGACCTTTTCGCCCACATAACTGCTCTGGATCTCCCGGTCCCCCTTGTCCTGTATCTCCCGCTCCAACTCCAGCACGAAGTTGTCTATCTGCTCCATGGTGATGGGTCTCTTTTCACACGCCCGCAAAATGCCGTCTATGACCTTGGAACGCTGAAACAGCTCTCTTCTACCGTCTTTTTTGACGACAATGGGCTGAAACTCCTCCACCACCTCATAGGAAGTAAAACGCCGGGCGCAAACGACGCACTCCCGCCTGCGCCGAATGGCCTTGCCCTCCCGAACCGTGCGGGAATCTATAACCTTGCTGTCAGAGGCGTTACAATAAGGACATTTCATGAAAACGACAAATGATGAGGCACATGAACAACCAGCATTCAACCGCACCTCTCAAGACCTTGCAATATGTCATTGGATGCCGAAAAATCCTTTTGAATCAAGGAGATACCGGCCTCTTCCAGCATGTCCCGAGTGAGGCTGTCAGGATAGCCCTGCACATAGAATATAGCATTGACGCCTGCATTGATGAGCAGCTTGGCGCAGATTACGCAGGGAAATGTGGTAGAGTAAAGGGTGGAATCAGCCACGACTATGCCGTGTCTGGCCGCCTGGACCAGGATATTCTGCTCGGCATGAAGTCCACGGCACAATTCATGGCGTTCACCCGATGGTATGCCCAGCTTGTCCCGCAGACAGCCTATCTCCAGACAGTGACGCAGACCTGAAGGCGCTCCGTTGTAACCTGTGCAGAGAATGCGGTTGTCCTTGACCAGCACCGCCCCCACCCGTCTTCTCAGGCAGGTTGAACGGGTGGCCACCAGGTGGGCGATGGCCATGAAATAATCATCCCATGAAGGCCTGGATGCGCATGGAACACGGGATGACGACTGGGTTTCCATTCACTCCAGACTGGCAAAAAGGGCCGCATAATCAGCGTACAAAGGAAATCGCTCGCAGAGCCCTTTTACATTATGCCTGACCCTTCTCACAACAGCCCCATCCCCCTTGCTGTCCAGCACCTCGACGATATAGCCGCCCACCTCGCGCATCTCTGCCTCTCCAAGCCCACGCGTGGTGAGCGCCGGGGTTCCTATGCGTATGCCGCTGGTAACTCGAGGAGGCTGGGTATCGAAGGGAATGGCATTTTTGTTCACCGTGATACCCGCACGCTCCAGCATCCCCTCGGCCTCTGCACCTGTGAGACCCTTGGCAGAGAGGTCCACCAGCATCAGATGGTTATCGGTACCTCCAGAAACCAGCCTGAAACCCGCATTCTGAAGGGTCTGGGCCAACACCCGTGCATTGGCCACGATGCGCTGCTGATAAAACTTGAACTCATCGGACATGGCCTCCTTGAAGGCCACTGCCTTGGCCGCTATCACATGCATGAGAGGCCCGCCCTGTATGCCTGGAAAGACCTGGCTGTCTATGAGTTTGGCATATTTTTGCCTGGATAAAATGAAGCCACCCCTGGGGCCACGCATGGTCTTGTGAGTGGTGGAGGTGACAAAATCCGCAAATGGCACAGGGGATGGATGGATCCCTGAGGCCACCAGCCCGGCTATGTGGGCGATGTCCGTGGTCATGTAGGCATTGACCTCATCTGCTATCATGCGAAATGAGACAAAATCTATGGTGCGCGAATAGGCGCTGGCTCCAACGACTATCATACGCGGGCGATGCTCAAGGGCAAGCCTGCGCACCTCGTCGAAGTCTATGGTCTCGGTGTCCCTGTTTACGCCGTAATGAACTATATTATAAAATCTGCCTGAAAAATTCACTCTTGCGCCATGGGAGAGATGCCCGCCATGGGCCAGATTCATAGAGAGGATGGTATCGCCTGGCTGTAAGACCGAAAAATAAACCGCCATATTGGCCTGACTGCCGGAGTGGGGCTGCACATTGGCATACTCGGAACCGAAGAGGATATTCAGCCGGTCTATGGCCAACTGTTCCACGGTGTCCATGTATTCGCAACCGCCGTAATAGCGTTTGTTGGGATAACCCTCGGCATACTTGTTCATAAAAACGCTGCCTTCGGCCTCCATGACCGCCTCGCTTGCAAAGTTCTCAGAGGCTATCATCTCCAATTGAGTGGTCTGTCGCTCCAGCTCGGACCTAATGGCGTTATATACCTCTATATCGGTCTCTTTCAGATGTCTCATACAATCCCCCTTAAAAACTACAGGTCTTCCAGCATGGCTATTCGACATGCATGACGACCGCCCGCAAATTCTGTATTCAACCAGATGCGCACCATGTCCTCTGCCACGCCAACACCCAGCACGCGAGCGCCCATGCATAACACATTGGCATCATTGTGCTCCCTGCTCATACGTGCGGTGTAGCCATCGTGGCACAGGGCAGCTCGTATGCCTTTATAACGATTGGCCATCATAGACATACCTATGCCGGTTCCACAGATGAGTATGCCCCTGTCCACACCCTTTCCAAGGACTGCCTGCACAACCTTCTTACCAATCTCAGGATAGTGCACCGAATCCGGAGAATAGCACCCCACATCCGAAACCGTATGCCCCAAGGCCGTTATAAAGGCCTTGAGCCCCTCTTTCAACTCAAAACCGCCGTGATCAGCACCGATAGCTATCTTCATGACTCAAATCTCTTGAATATCAACACGGCGTTTGTACCTCCAAAACCAAAGGAATTGGACATAACCACACGCAGCGCCTTATGCCTGGCCACATTGGGCACATAGTCCAAGTCGCACTCTGAATCAGGGTTTTCGTAGTTGATGGTGGGCGGAATCACACCCTCCTCAATGGCCTTTATGGAAAAAACCGCCTCGATGCCACCTGCTCCACCCAGAAGATGGCCTGTCATGGATTTGGTGGAGCTGATGGGGATTTCATATGCCCTGTCCCCAAATACAGTCTTTATGGCCCTGGTCTCGCAGACATCATTGAGGGGCGTACTGGTGCCATGGGCATTTATATAATCCACATCCCCTGGCCCCATATCGGCATCCTTGAGTGCCATGGCCATACACCTGGCAGCGCCCTCGCCATTGTCAGGCGGAGCCGTCATATGATAGGCGTCACCGGTCAGCCCATATCCAGCAATCTCACCCAGAATACGAGCACCCCTGGCCCGAGCAGCCTCAAGGGATTCCAGTATCAGAATGCCGGCACCTTCACCTATGACAAAACCATCCCTATCCCGATCAAAAGGACGTGAGGCCTTTTCAGGCTCATCATTCCGAGTGGAAAGGGCCTTCAGGGCAGAAAAACCGGAAAGTGCCAGTTGGGTGACCACCGATTCCGTTCCGCCGCAGATCATGGCATCCGCATCCCCTCTTTGAATGACCTTGAATGCCTCGCCTATGGCATGGGAACCAGCCGCACAGGCGGTGCAGAGCACTGTATTTGGCCCTTTGGCCCCGAACATGATGGAAATATGTCCGGAGGCCATATTGGGAATGGCCATGGGAATAAAAAATGGACTGATGCGGGCAGGGCCTTTTTCCACCAAGATATCCCTGTAACGCTCTATGCTCCCCAAGCCCCCAAGTCCGCAACCCGTGATTACACCCACCCGGTGCGCATTGGCTTCATTGATGACAAGACCGGAGTCCTCCATGGCCATACGAGCCGCCACCAATGCCAACGTAATGAAGGGATCTATGCGTTTCAATAACTTTTCCGGCAAAAAATCCACTGGATTGAGGCCTTTGACCTCGCCTGCTATGCGGCAATCGTAGCCGGTTGCATCGAACTTGGTGACAGGCCCTATGCCTGAACGCCCTGCTATCAAATTGGACCATGCCTCGGCCACTCCGATTCCAACAGGAGAGACCAAACCGAGCCCAGTGACAACCACTCTGCGTTTTTGAATGCCAGTACACATGGGATAACCCTGCTTAATTGCCTTTGCGAGCTTTCACATAATCGATGGCATCCTGGACCGTGTGCATCTTTTCCGTGTCGTCATCGGCTATCTCTATGCCGAAACTCTCCTCCATGGCCATAACAAGCTCCACAAGGTCAAGGGAATCAGCCCCCAGATCATCCACAAAAGAGGCGGACGGCACCACCTTCTCTTTTGGCACACTCAACTGATTGGCAATGATCTCAACCATTTTGACATCTATATCCATTGTGATTCCTCCTTAAAAATCGAGGCTCGAAAACCTCTTGTATGTTATATGAAATTTCGATAGCGGCTCAATCGCACAACAAGCCGCCGTTGACATGCAATACATGTCCCGTGATGTATGCCGCTCCATTGGTGGCAAGAAAGGCCACCGCCTCTGCTACATCTTCGGGTTTACCCATCCGGCCCACTGGTATCTGTGACAGAAGCGCCTCCCTATGTTTCTCGGACAGACCGGCGGTCATGTCAGTTTCGATAAAACCCGGGGCAACCACATTGACAGTGATACCACGAGAGGCCACTTCCCTGGCCACAGAGCGGCTGAAACCCTCCAGACCTGCCTTGGCGGCCGCATAATTGGCCTGCCCGGCATTGCCCATACTGCCCACAACAGAACCGATGTTGATCACTCGGCCCCAACGCTGTTTCATCATGGGGGCGACGGCCGCCTGTGTGCAGTTAAAAACTCCACCCAGATTAGTGGCAATAACCCTGTTCCAGTCCTCCTGCTTCATGCGCGCCAGAAGCGTGTCCCGAGTGATACCGGCATTGTTGACCAGGACATGCAGTCCCCCTGCCCTTTCTATAAGGCCCTTGATTGCCTGGCTGACAACTGCCGCATCCGCCACATCAAAACCGAGCACCTCAGCCCTGCCGCCAAGGGCTGTTATAGCATTTTTAACATCCTGGGCCATGGCCTCATTGGAACTGAAGTTTATAAAGACCTCCGCACCCATTTGCGCCAGCCTCATACAGATGGCCCTGCCGATGCCCCTGGAACCACCTGTCACCAAAGCAATCCTGCCTTTCAATTCCATATCACACATGACAACCGCTCCTGAACAATCCGCTCATGCCGGACTTTTGCAACGTATTTTTTTGACCTGTTCCAGCAGGACTGGAAGTATCTTGTTCACATCGGCCACGATACCGTAAGTAGCCATTTCAAATATGGGCGCAGCAGGGTCTTTATTGACCGCAACCAGTATATCTATATTGCGGAGCCCGACCGTATGCTGAACCGCTCCGGATACGCCAAAGGTAATACACAATCTTGGGGATACGGTCACCCCTGTCTGACCGATCTGTGTGTATTCAGGCAGCCACCCCAGATCAGTTATGGCTCGAGTGGCGCCCACAGCCCCGCCAAGGGCATCGGCCAGCTCCTGCAATAGTTTCAGATTCTCCCTTTTCTCAATGCCCCTGCCCGCCACAACAACCACATCTGCCTTTGTCAGACGCACGGCTTCATCCTGCTTCTCATGCACGGACTCCGTGACCTCCATGCCTGATTTCAGCCACTCAAATGGAACCTCAGGCCGCTCCACACGGCCTTCAGCGACCACACGCCTGGCGATCATCACATTGGGACTGACAGTCACCAGCTGCGGTCTTGCATCAGGGCATACAATATTTACGAAGAGATTGCCGCCCCACGCCGCCCTTGTCTGTATCAATACCCTGTCATCTGAACGAATATCGAGTTCAAGACAACCGGCTGTCAGGCCGGTTTCAAGCATTGTCTGCACACGGGGCATATATGCCTTGCCCGTATATGTGGCAGGTGCCAGGACTATTTCAGGCCTTTTGGAGAGAATGAGACCTGTCAGCACCCTGGCGAATACATCATCACGAAACACGGCCAGGGCCTCGTGCTCCACCAGTTGCACCACATGAGCCCCGTATTCCATGAGGGTATCGCATACAGCACCGGAAATGCCATGGCCGAACACCACTGCCGTCGCCTCGGTCTGCAATTTATCGGCAAGCTCCCGGGCCTTGGATACGAGTTCCAGGCTTACGGGCATCAAACAGCCCTCATGACACTCGGCCACCGCCCACACACCCCTCCATCCCTCTTTTGAAATATCTCTCATAATCACAACACTCCGGCAGCGACAAGCCGTTCACAAAGGGCAGCCACCTGGGCATCGACATCGCCTTCAAGCCGTTCCCTTCTGGCCTCGAATGAACGGACAAAGGTGTTCAGGACGCGCGTAGGAGAACCTGCAAGCCCTATCTCATTCATGCTCAGCCCCAAATCATTCGCTGTCCAGACCGGAATTCCGGCGGATTTGGCCTTCATCTTCCCCTTAAGAGAAGGCATGCGGGGTGTATTGATGGAAGGTATCACAGTGACAAGGCAGGGGGTCTTCATGAGCACCGTATCGTGGCCGTGACCGGTCATTCTGATGCATTTAAGGGTGTCGGCGGTCAATTCCAGGGCGTTCACATAGGCAACACTTGGCATCTCGAGTCTGACGGCCAGACCGGGCCCCACCTGTGCGGTATCCCCATCCACAGACTGATTGCCGCACACGACCATGTCCATCTGCCCAATCTTTTTCAGGGCGGCGGCAAGCACGCGAGTGGTAGCCAGGGTATCCGCGCCGGCAAATGCCCTGTCAGAGAGCAGATAAGCCTGGTCAGCACCCATGGACAAGGCATCCCGCAAGGCCTTGTCAGCGGAAGGCGGCCCCATAGTCAGGACATGAATTCTCGCATCATGCCCGTCCTTAATGGCGAGGGCAGCCTCCAGGGCATTCAGATCCACCGGATTTATAATGGTCTCCACGCCCTCCCGTATCATCATGCCGGTCTCTTTATCGAATCTGACGGTCCTGGCATCCGGCACCTGTTTGATGCAAACGGCTATATTCAACATATCAAACCTTACTGTATTCCTTGTTCAGGGCCTGACCTATGACATTGCGCTGTATCTGATTGGTGCCCTCGTAGATTTGAAGCACCTTTGCGTCGCGCATCATCTTTTCCACGGGATAGTCCTTCATATAGCCGTAACCGCCGAGCACCTGTACTGCGTCCGTGGTCACTCTCATGGCCACATCCGTTGCGAAGAGCTTGGCCATGGCCGAGATCTTCGCTATATCCCTGGAATCTGCATCGATGGTCCTGGCGACAGCATATACAAGGCTGCGGGCGGCCTCCGTATGAGTAGCCATGTCCGCCAGCATATGCTGAATCGCCTGAAAAGAGATGATGTACTGTCCGAACTGCATACGCTGCTTGGCATAGGAAACAGCCTCATCCAAGGCTGCCTGCGACAGCCCCACACCGATAGCGCCGATGCCTGGACGGGCAAAATCCAGTGTCTTCAGGGCGATGATGAAACCCTGCCCCCTCTTGCCAAGAATACGGTCCTTTGGAATGCGGCAGTCGGTAAAGACCATCTCTCGCGTGGAAGAGGCGCGAAGCCCCATCTTTTTTTCCTTTTTGCCGAAACTGAAACCAGGATCGCCCTTTTCCACCAGAAATGCAGTGGCCCCGCGCGGGCCTTTGTGACGATCTGTCATGGCTATGACAGTGTATATCTCCGCATCCCCGGCACTGGTAATCCACTGCTTAGTGCCATTCAACACCCAATAATCCCCATCCTCCACCGCAGAGGTCTGAATGCCAGCTGCATCGCTGCCGGCATTGGCCTCTGTCAGGGCAAAGGCCCCCAGACGACTGCCAGAGGCGATATCCGGCAGATACCGTTTCTTCTGCTCATCGGAACCGAACATGACTATGGGATAGCCGCCAAGGGCGCTGGCAGCGAAGGTGGTGGTCACGGCTATACATCCATAGGACAACTGCTCCAGGGCAAGGCAGGTTTCAAAACACCCCTTACCTATTCCACCGTATTCCTCAGGGATATAGATACCAAACAGATCGGACTGGGCCAGATCCTTCATGATTTCCCAAGGGAATTCCTCTGTCTCGTCCAGCCTGGCGCGTATGGGTAGAATCTTTTCGATGGCTATTTTGCGCGCCAGCTCTACTATCATCTGCTGTTCTTCTGTGAGAAAATAATTGACTTGAGCCATTTAGCATCCTTTTTCACAAGAAAATAAACAAGAAACCAACTCGAGCGTTTCACCAACGCATGGCAAGAGACCCCCATGTGAACCCACCTCCGAAGGCCATCATCAGCACATTGGCGCCTGCGAAAAGACGGCCTCCACGATTGGCTTCATCAAGGGCTATGGGAATACTCGCTGCGGAGGTATTACCATATTTATGTATATTGATAAAGAGTTTGTCTTCAGAAAGCCCAAGCCTCTCACGCACAAAATCCAGAATGCGCATATTGGCCTGATGGCAAAAGACCATGTCCAGTGCGTCTGTCTTCCAGCCCACAGCATCCATGGCCTCCCATGTGACCGCCTCCAGCGCCTTTACCGCATGTTTGAAGACATCCTTGCCCTGCATCTGAATGTATTGCCAGCCGCGGGACAACATCTCTTCGTCAGCTGGAACAGCTGTGCCCAGGCCTCGTATGGCCAGAAGCTCCCACAATCTGCCGTCACCGTGCAGGTGTGTGGAGAGGATCCCCCTGTCTTCCCTTGTGCCAGCCAGCACGGCGGCCCCTGCGCCGTCTCCAAAGAGCACACAGGTGGTCCTGTCCTGCCAGTTAACACGCCTGGAGAGCACCTCGCTGCCTATTACAAGAATTTTCAGTTTTCTGTCCGCTTGTATGAATTTATCCGCTATGGAAAGGCCATAGATGAAACCCGAACATGTGACGGAAATGTCCAGCACGCCGGCGCGAAAGGCGCCGATATTCTTCTGAACCAGGCATGCAACGGAGGGCATGGGCATATCGGGGGTGAGGGTGGCGACTATGATGAGATCGATTTCATCAGGCTTTACACCGGCCATTTCCAGGGCATTCAATGCAGCGCGCGTGGCCAAATCGGAATTGTTTTCGCCTTCAGATGCTATACGCCTTTCCAGAATGCCTGTACGGGTGCGGATCCATTCGTCGGAGGTATCGACGAGCGCCTCGAGATCACGGTTGGTCATCACACGGGACGGCAAGGCAGAACCTGTGCCTATGATTACAGCCCTTGAACGCACAACTGCCTCCCGGCGTCTTCCTGGACCTCCTCCAGCGCTGCCTTCAGCCTGGAGATGATGTCCGCCTGGGCCATATCATTAGCCGCACAAATGGCGTTTTTCATGGCCTTTGCCCCGGATCTGCCATGACAGATGATGACCACACCGCTGACACCCAGCAAGGGCGCTCCGCCATATTCCGCATAATCCACACGCTTCTTGAAACGATGCAGCGCTGTCCTGGCAAGCAGATAACCTGTCTTGGCGGCAAGGCTGACATTCATCTCTTTTTTCATCATCTCAATCATGGACTCGGCCAGGCCCTCACTCAATTTCAGACAGATATTGCCTACGAAACCATCACAGACGATCACATCCACATCCCCCTTGAAAACCTCACGGCCTTCCACATTGCCGACGAAATTCAGACAGCTGGAGGCAAGCAGGTCATATGCCTTTTTTACCTGCTGATTGCCCTTGGAGTCCTCTTCTCCTATGCTCAAAAGGCCGACCCGAGGGGATTTTTTCTGAAGACGCACCTGTGCAAACACAGCGCCCATCAACCCGAATTGCAGAAGATGCACCGGTTTGCAATCCACATTGGCCCCAACGTCGATCATGATGGCGGGCTGCTTAAGGGTTGGAATCAGGGTGGCTATAGCAGGCCGGACACTGTTGATACGACCGAGGGTCACCATGGCCGTGGCCAGCGTAGCGCCTGAATTCCCCGCGCTCACCACTGCATGTACTTGGCCTGAGGCGAGCAGTTCAAAGGCCACCTTAATCGTGGAATCCTTCTTGCGTCTAAGGGAATCCGCCGGTGATTCGTCCATACCAACCACCTGCGAGGCATGTTTTATGGAGACAGGAAGCGACCCCACATGATATCGGTCGAGCAGCGCCTGCAATATGGCTTCCTGCCCCACCAGAATCACTTCTATACCATGTTCCCGCGCAGCATTGACAGCGCCTTCCACCACCACTTCGGGGCCATGGTCACCTCCCATGGCGTCAACGGCCACTTTCATGCGTCACTATCACTCTGATTTTTGAATAAAAACCTTACCCCTGTATGTGCCGCAATTAGGACATACACGATGCGGAAGTTTAGGCGTATCGCACTGAGGACAAAGCACCAGGCTCTGGAGGCTCAGGGCATCATGGCTGCGCCTGTTGCCGCGTCTGGATCTGGAGGGTTTTTTCTTTGGAACTGCCATTTTGTTCTCCTTTTGTGTTATAGGATGGGCCTAATTTTTCAAGGCCCCCTTTATAGTTCTGATTATATTTCAGGGACTTCCCTTATTTTGTTCTCCACGAAAATTTTAATTTTTCGAGGCCCCTTTACGAGGGACAACACCGGCAAACAGGGTGATCTTTTCCTCACTGCAACTACATGTGTGTTGGTTCAAATCCTCCCCGCACCTGGGACAGAGCCCCTTACATGTCTCTTTGCACAAATGACTCATGGGCACGCTCAGCAGGATCTGTTCATACAACATATCTCCAAGAGGCACTTCATCACTGTCAAGGACAATGGTTATGGATTCGTCTGTCTTCTGACTGAGCGACAGGTCTTCACTAAGGGTCCTGACGAGCAGATAGACAAAATCACTCACCAACGGCTGAATATATCTCTGCAAACAACGCTGACATTCCAGGGAGGACAAGACCTCCAGATGCCCTGTTACATATATATCCTCCGCCTCTCGTGTGAACTGAAGGCCAGCCTTGACAGGCCCCTCAAGCCGCATCCCTTCCTCCCAGAGTGCATTTCCGTCTCTGTTGTCCACAGACAAAAAGACAAGGTCGTCGAAAGCAAGGGTACACCCATCTTTCGGAATATCTTCAAGCAATATATGATGATTCGTCTTTATAAACGGCATGGATGTCCTGGCTAAAGGGTTAACTATAGTGAACCTCGAAAAATTGCCTTTTCGCCCGATAACTGCGTTGTCTCGCCTTGTTCTCGAACGAAAATTCTAATTTTTCAAGGTTCCCTGTCATATAAGAAAGAACCCTATATATTTTCATTCAAGAGGTCTTGTCAAGCATGAACTTACAAAAAAACGCAAAAAGCACTAAAAAATACATTACAGGGCAGCCCCTCACGGAGGTACCTCAGCCTGTAATCCGCTTCGACGGCCGTGCGAGGCGTATTCGCAAACCGTCCAGACCGACGCAAAACCAGTGGATACATGGCCTGTGGGCGATAGGCATCTACGGCCTGTTATTGTTCTGGTTTGTTTTGGCAGACACACAGGTCTGCCCATGCCTGACATCATCGGCCTGGGGGGCGGAACCGCAGGACGTATGTCTCAAGAACTCGCCGGCCCAACCAGGCCAAGGAGAAGCAATGCTTCTGACCGTAACCTCAAAATCCAATGTTACTCCAACGTCGCTTGTCTTTCAAGGAAAGACTCTGTCTTTTCAACCATGCCCTCCAGAAATAGAACACTCCGCTGACGGTTCATCCTGTCACTTCACCCTCATCTCGATTCCGATGGGCATCACACCGGGCAGCCACAACATGGCGATAGATATATCCCGTGCCGGACATATGGAAAGGCTCACGGTTCCGCTTCAAATTGTTTCAAAACAATATCCCGAAGAACATCTGACCGTGGAACCAAAGATGGTGGAATTCCCACCCGAGATATTGAGGAGGATTAAGGAGGAACAGGCAGCACTTATAACCTCCATGAACGGTGAAACGAACCGTATGTACTGGACGCCGTGGTTCGTATGGCCTGTACCCGAAGAGATCAAAAGTCCGTTCGGTCTCAAACGCTTCTTCAATGGCCAGCCCAGGGCCCCCCATGCAGGCATTGACCTGAAAGGCGGCATCGGTGACCCTGTCAGGGCGGCCAACAACGGCCGTATCGTATTTTTAAGGGATTGCTATCTCAGCGGAAACACGATGGTCATCGATCATGGCTGCGGCCTTTACAGCATATATTGCCATCTCTCGAAGACATACGTCGGTCTTGAAGAGGAGGTTAAGAAAAATCAACTCATAGGAGAAGTTGGGAAAACAGGCAGGGCTACAGGGCCGCATCTGCACTGGGGCATAAGCCTGCACGGCATACGCATAGACCCGCAGAGCCTCATGCGCCTGCTTGGGGAAACAAAGTCCCCTCCTCCCAATCCATGAATACCGCCAGGGCAGGTTGTTCAGGGTGCAGGCAGCAGTACATCAAAACAGGCACCCTGCCCCGGCTCACTCCTGACGACTATGCGTCCACCGTGCCTCTGGACAATGCCGTGCGTGATGGAAAGGCCAAGGCCGGTTCCTTTCCCATGTCTTTTTGTAGTGAAAAACGGCTCGAAGATGCGGGAGAGCAATTCAGGCGGCACACCCGGGCCGGAATCTTCCAGGGACAACAGGATTTGATTTTGTTCCTTAAGCAACCTGGTCTCTATTTTCAATCTGCCTTTACCGTTCATGGCCTCGCCAGCATTGACTATAAGATTCAGGACCACCTGCTCCATCTGACTCACATCCCCCATAATATGGGGCAGATCAGATTGCAGTTTCATGTCAACCTGAATGTTCCGGAAAAGTTTGTGGTCCTCCACCATGGAGAACATCTGGCGCACCACAAGATTCATATCCACCGGCGCGAAGGCCCTTGACATGGGTTTCCCGAAATTCAAAAGCCCTTTTGCTATGATACGGCATCGCGTGGCCAGTTTGGCTATCTTTTCCACATCCTGGAATATGGCGCTCTCAGGCTCCAGCCGCTCCTTGATGAGATTGGCGTAAAGCAGGATACCGCCAAGGGGGTTGTTGATCTCATGGGCTATTTCTCCGGCCAGTTTGCCCATGGCAGTCAATCTCTCGGCCTGAAGCATCTTATCCTCCCAGGATCTCAAGGCAGTCACATCCCGCACCATGGTCTGATAAACCCCATTCGAATTCGAACAGAGCAGTGGCAGCGTAATCAGTTCTATCTCAAGGGGGTCGGCATTTCTGGGTCTTCCCATGGCGGTCTTGAAACCAAGCCTGGGTTGTTTGTCCGGCCATGGCACTATCCACTCACCCATAAAGTGTCCCTGGGCATGCTCTATGTGATTGAGTCTGAACAGCTCCAGAAAGGCGCTGTTTGCAAACAGGCACACGCCATCTGAATGCACTGCGATTGCCTGGGCCATCTCCTCCAGCAAGGATTCATAATTCAATGTCAATTCCCCCTTTCCCATCTCCGCAAGTAACCACCTGATGGCACATTGAAAAGTCCTCAAAAATTATTGAAAGGAACCTGAAGATTCCAAATGAATAAAAAAAGCGTATGGCAAGGCCCGTAACCCGCCATACGCTTGAAAACAACCTGAATCAGGATGCCGTCAAGGACATCATTTGCCCATGAGCGCCTCTTTGCCTTTTATGAGGTCATCCACCACCGATGGATCGGCCAGCGTTGAGGTATCGCCCAATTCCCCTGTGTCACCAGCTGCGATCTTTCTCAGAATTCGGCGCATGATCTTGCCGCTTCTGGTCTTTGGCAGGCCTGGCGCAAACTGAATGACATCAGGCGATGCAATAGGCCCTATCTCCTTGCGGACATGGGTGCGCAATTCCTTGCGCAGTTCATCTCCCTCGGAAAAACCGGTCTTAAGGGTGACATAGGCATAGATGGCCTGGCCTTTCACCTCATGAGGCATACCCACCACAGCAGCCTCGGCAACCGCAGGATGCGCCACCAACGCCGACTCTATCTCCATGGTACCAAGTCTGTGACCGGAGACATTTATGACATCATCGAGGCGGCCCATGATCCAGATATAGCCATCCTCGTCCTTGCGGGCACCGTCTCCAGACTCGTACATACCGGGAAATCTCTCAAAATAACCCGACTTGAAACGGGCCGGATCGCCAAAAACCCCTCGAAGCATGCCAGGCCAGGGCTTACGGATCACCAGATGACCACCCTCATTGGCAGCGGCAGGCGTGCCGTCGCTTCTGACCACTGCGGCATCTATGCCGGGCAGAGGAAAGGTGGCCGAACCAGGCTTGAG
>Ga0067045_1029346_pt1 | contig 21545 bp, 24 predicted proteins | sample TerdegcTABiofilm_FD_59184 | JGI IMG/M metagenome (GOLD analysis project Ga0067045, IMG submission 59184) | Combined Assembly of (Gp0054472, Gp0054536) Wastewater bioreactor microbial communities from Singapore -Terephthalate degrading...
TTCGGAACGACGTTCACGAAGACCATCGTCGACGTACCGCACGCGGAAGTCCTCCGCCAGATCTTTGCGGGCATCGAGGAAGAGGGACTTCGGGTGCGGGTCATCCGCGTCTACCACACCGTCGACGTGGCCTTCATGGCGCACCAGGCGGCGAAGCTCTCCGGTTCGGGCATCGGCATCGGCGTCCTCTCCAGAGGAACGTCGATCATCCACCAGAAAGACCTGAACCCGCTTTCGAACCTGGAACTCTTCCCGCAATCGCCGCTTCTCGATCCGCTCACCTTCCGAGCCATCGGCAAGAACGCGGCCAAGTACGCCAAGGGTGAACAGCCCACGCCGGTGCCGACGAAGAACGATCCCATGGCGCGCCCGCGCTATCAGGGACTCGCGGCGCTTCTGCACAACAAGGAGGCCCGCTTCATCGACCGCAACAAGGCCCCCATGGAACTCTCGGTCACGTTCGAAGGATAGGAGGTGGCGATATGGCTCAGATGAACGAACAGCTCGTGGCGGAGGTCGTCCGCCAGGTGCTCCAGGCGATGAACGGCAAGGCCGCTCCGGCGCCCGCATCGGCTTCCAAAGAGGGCAAACTCACCGCCGCCGACTATCCCCTCGCGTCCAAGCGGCCCGACATCCTGAAGAGCCCCAAGGGAACGCCTTTCAACGAGCTTACCCTTGAGGCCGTGGAGAACGGAAAGGTCACTTTCGAGGATTTCCGTATCACTCCCGAAGCACTGGAAATGCAGGCGCAGATCGCCGAATCCGCGGGAAGACGCCAGATCGCCCAGAACCTGCGCCGCGCTGCAGAGCTGACCAAGGTCCCCGACGAGCGAATCCTGGAGATCTACAACCTTCTCCGGCCGCACCGCTCCACGAAGGAAGAACTTGAGGGCATCGCGGAGGAACTGGAGACCAAGTACGGCGCCAAGGTCTGCGCCGCCTTCGTCCGCGAATCCGCGGAAGTCTACGCCCGCCGCAAGCTCCTCCGGGGCGACCTGCCCTCTTCCGACTGACAACGGGGAAAGGGCTCGCTTCCGTGCCGCTCATCGCCGGTATCGACATCGGAAACGCCACAACGGAAGTCGCCCTCGCCAGGGTGGAAGGAAGGGACGTCTCCTTCCTCTCCTCCGCCCTGGCGCCCACTTCGGGCATCAAGGGAACGCTGCAGAACGTGGCCGGATTGCGGCGAGCCCTCGGTCTCGCGCTGGAGCGTGCGGGATTCGCACGGGACGATTTTCGCAAGGTCGACCGGATCCGTCTCAACAAAGCCGCGCCCGTCATCGGGGACGTGGCCATGGAGACCGTGACGGAGACGATCATCACCGAATCCACCATGATCGGCCACAACCCCTCCACGCCGGGCGGCATCGGCGTGGGCGTGGGGGTCACCATCACCTTCGAACGCCTCCGGGAAGTTCGTTCCGGTGACGCGGTGGTCCCCGTCATTCCCGCTTCGGTGGATTACGAGCACGCCGCCGCAGGAGTGGCGGAGGCCATGAACCGCGGCGTCAACGTGGCCGCCATCATCTGCCAGGCCGACGACGGCGTTCTCATCGCCAACCGGCTTCCCCGTCCCGTTCCCATCGTGGACGAGGTGAGTTCGGTGGACCGCGTGCCTCTGGGCATGCGCTGCTGCGTCGAGGTGGCTCCTCCGGGACGGGTGGTGGAACTGCTCGCCAACCCCTACGACATCGCCACGATTTTCGACCTCTCTCCGGAGGAGACGCGCCAGATCGTTCCCGTGGCCCGTGCCCTCGTGGGGAACCGCTCCGCCGTGGTGATCAGGACCCCTCTCGGAGAAGTGAAGGAGCGCCGTATTCCCGCGGGGGAACTCTACATTCTCGGCCCCTCGGGGAAACGCATCGTCAACGTCGAGGAAGGCGCCGAGGCCATCATGGACATGGTGAAGGCCTGTCAGCCCGTGGAAAACATCTTCGGCCAGCCCGGGACAAACGTGGGAGGCATGATGGAACGGGTCCGCAAGACCATGTCCACTCTCACGGACATCGCCCTGAGCGATATCTACATCCGGGATCTTCTCGCCGTGGACACTCTCGTTCCCCAGAAGGTCGTGGGGGGCGTGGCGGGAGAATTCTCCCTGGAGTCCGGCGTGGCCCTGGCGGTGATGGTGAAAACCGAGGAACTGCCCATGCAGAAACTCGCCAAGGCCGTCGAGGCCGATCTCGGCGTCACCGTGGAAATCGGCGGTGTCGAGGCCGATATGGCCATCCGGGGGGCTCTCACCACGCCGGGGACGAAATGTCCCGTGGCGATCCTTGATCTCGGCGCGGGAAGCAGCGATGCCTCCTTCATGCGTCAGGACGGGACGGTGGAACTCATCCACCTCGCCGGAGCCGGGAACATGGTGAACACCATCATCATGAGTGAACTGGGCATCGACGATTTCGACCTGGCGGAATCCATCAAGCGCTATCCCCTCTGCAAAGTGGAGAGTGTCTTTCACATCCGCCAGGAGGACGGAACGGTGCGTTTCTTTGACAAACCGCTGGATCCGGAGGTGTTCGGCCGGGTGGCGCTCATCCATGAAAACGACATGCTCCAGCCCATCCGCCTGAACGTCACGCTTGAACAGGTCCGCAACATACGCCGTAAGGCGAAGCAGGAAGTCTTCGTCACCAACGCGGTGCGCGCCCTCGAACAGGTGGCGCCCGCCCACAACGTGCGGCTCATCGACTACGTGGTTCTCGTCGGCGGCTCCGCCGTGGACTTCGAGGTCCCCACCATGATCACCGAACGGCTCTCCCGGTGGGGCGTCGTGGCGGGCAAGGGCAACATCCGCGGCAAGGAAGGCCCGAGAAACGCCGTGGCCACGGGGCTCGTGCTCTCCGCGACGGGGGCATAGGACCATGGCATCCTGGTGCGGACACATCGGCGAAAGCCCTAGTGAACGCCCTGCGGTCATGCTTCTCTTCTCTCCTTCGCTCGACCCCGGCATCGCCGTCACGGTCGGAGCGGGCAGCGAAGAAGAAGGAGTTCCTCTCGTGTGGGATACCATGGAAGGAACGGCGGAGGCAATCTCCAGACAGGCCGCTCTCCGCTCCCGCCTCGAAGTCGGGGTGGGCATCACTTCCGACGCATGCGCAATCACGCTGGTGAAACACACGCAAGGACCGTACATCCTCCGACAGGGTCCGGGCTCCTTCGGCTCCTCGGAGAAAACGGCCCTGAAAAAAACACTCCGCTGGCTGGGAGGCGCGGCGGCCTGCCTCGCGAAAGGGCAGCCTCTTCCGGACGAACGAAAGGAAGAAATTCTTCCACATGCCGCGGAGACAGAGACCCGAAAAACGCCGGCGGCAATCGAACATGAAAGACTGCCCCAAGGCAATCCTTTTCCACAGGACCTCCTCCGCCGGAATGCTGCCGACGACGATGCCGGACGACAGGAAACATCCGATCTCTCCGAGGACGAGATGGTCCGGCGCTTGGTCGCACTGGTGCTCGAGACCCTGGGCAAGGCTCCCTAGAGGTCTTCGTCCGCAGGAGGCAGGAGAGGAGGAGTGAGCAGGAATGAGTGAACTGCACGTACGAACAGCCCTCGGCTTCATTGAGGTCGTCGGTCTCGCCGCCGCGGTTGCGGCTGCCGACGCGGCTCTCAAGGCGGCGAACGTGAGCCTTGTGGGACGCGAGATCTCCAAGGGATACGGCTATGTGACAGTGAAGATCGCCGGCGACGTGGGCGCCGTCAAAGCCGCTCTCGCCGCGGCGAAGGCCGTGTCGGAAAAGGTGAGCAAGGTCTGGTCCGTGGACGTGATCCCCCGTCCCGCCCCCGCCGTCGGTCCCGTGCTCACCTTCAACAGGGAAACCCAGGGCGCCTCCGAGTGGGTTGCAGCACACGGCACCCGGGAGACATCATCCATCGCGCCGGAGAAAGAAGAAAAAAAAAGCCCTTTCGTTCCCCCGTCTCCGTCCGAAGAACGGCCCTCCGTCGCAGAGACCGAAGAGGCCGTTCCGGCTCCACAGGGAGACGGGAAAGGACTTCCGGAACGGACGTCGGTCGTGGAGCCGGAACAGCAACCTTCCGCCCCTTCGGAGACGCCGGAGGAAGGCACGGATGGGGATGGACAGGACGACGCGCGCGAGGAACCGGACTCTTTCGCTCTCCCACGTGGGGAAGACACGGTTGAGATTTCCGAGTCACCGGTAAAACCCGCCCAACCCGAGAGCACTCGGGAGACGGCGCGGCGGAGTAAGAAACGAGAGGGCAAACGCAGCCGATAGGGATTTTTCCCTTCGGGGCATTTCCTTCTTGATGAACAATGCACAGCAAGGAACACAGGGACATCTATCGGCCTCTCCGAAGTGCGTCGGAAGAGGCGACAACGCGGTAAACACCTAAGGAGGCGCGAAAATGACCCAGGAAGCGCTCGGAATGATCGAAACACGCGGACTGGTGGGCTCCGTGGAAGCAGCGGACGCCATGGTCAAGGCGGCCAACGTGACCCTCGTGGGACAGCGGCTCACCGGCGGCGGACTGGTCACCGTCATGGTCCGCGGTGACGTGGGCGCCGTGAAGGCCGCCGTGGACGCCGGAACCGCCGCGGCATCCCGCGTCGGCGAAGTGGTCTCCACCCACGTGATCGCCCGTCCCCACGGGGAGATCGAGGGAATTCTCCCCTCCCCCGAGGGAACGCAGACCGAACAGATCGAAATCTGCAAGGATTAGGACGCCATCATGGAGCTGGAACGATCCCTCGTCGAACGCGTGACCCGGAAGGTCATCGAAGCCCTTGACGGGAATCCGGCAACGTCCCTTGAGACGACGTCCTCCTGTCCGGGGTATGTCGTGGCGGGCGTGAGCAATCGCCATGTCCACCTCTCGCCGGAGCACGTGGAGATTCTTTTCGGAAAGGGATACCGGCTCACCGTCCTGCGGGACCTCCGTCAACCCGGGCAGTACGCCTGCAAGGAGACGCTCCACGTGGTCACCTGGGGAGGCGTTCTCGAAAACGTGCGCATCCTCGGCCCCGAGAGGAAGAGCAGTCAATTCGAACTCTCCCTCTCGGACGCCAGAAAACTCCGCATCGACCCGCCTCTCGCCAAGAGCGGGAGCAAGGCCGCGTGCCCTTCGGTCCTTCTCGTCGGTCCAAAGGGAAGTGCGGTTCTCGACTCGGGCATCGGGCTCGCCTGGAGACATGTCCATCTTTCCCTGCCGGAAGCGCAGGCATTGGGCCTGAAGGACGGCGACGAAACGGACGTGGAGGTCGAAGGCGAACGGGGTATCGTGTTCCGCAAGGTATGGGTTCGGGTGCACGAGAGCTTCCTGAGCGAATTCCACGTGGACGTGGACGAGGCCAACGCCTGCGGCCTCAAGACGGGGGATCTGGTGCGGCTATGTCTGTGAACCGATCCACCGGCGGCTTCATCTCTTCTTCCGTCATCGCCCGCCCCGGCGAGGATCTCGAGCGGATTCTCCCCTCCTTCGGAGACGGCAGGCGCACCGCCCCCGCTCCGGAACCGGAAGGGAAGGGTCTGATTTTTTGCGGCCGCTCCGGAGGAAACGAGAATCCTTCCGCCGCAACAGGCAGCACACAGATCGTCGAGACGGAGGCGGTGTTTGGAACCTGCCCGGAGACTGTACCGCTCCCCTACGACGAACAGTTTGTGGAACACCTGCTGGCCCCCCTCGACGAGGCACTGTTCCGGGAAGAACCCCTGACATCCTGGAAAAAACTGTACCTCGGCTTCGATCTGGGCACGACGAACCTGGTCCTTGTGGCCCTCAACGAGGAGGGACAGCCGGTCTCGGCGGTCCTCGAATCCTCCCGTTCGTCCATCCGCGACGGCGTGGTGGTGGATTACATGGCGGCCATGACGGGCATGCGCTCCTGCCTCGAACGTCTTCAGCACCGACTTGGCAGGGCCGTCACCGGCATCGGTGCCGCGGCCTATCCTCCGGGCATCTCGGAGCGGACCGCGAAGGTCTGCGCCAACATCGTGGAATCCCTCGGCTTCGACTGCAAGGGGCTTTACGAGGAGCCCACCGCCGCCGCCGCCGCATTGGGAACGTCTGAGGGGGCCATCGTCGACATCGGCGGCGGCACCACGGGCATCTCGGTCCTTCGGGAGGGGAAAGTGGTCTACACCGCGGACGAACCCACGGGGGGCACGCACATGACGCTGGTCCTGTCCGGCGCACTGGGACTCGACTTCGACGCCGCGGAGACGCTCAAACGGAACAAGGCCGAACAGATCCGCCTCGTGCCCATGCTCAAGCCCGTCCTCGAAAAAATGGCCACCATCGTGCGCCATCATCTCGATGTGAGCGGCTTTTACGGAAAGGTACCCGTTCTTCTCGTGGGAGGCGGCGCGGCCTTTCCCGGCGCGGAGGCCATCATGGAGCGCATCATCGAGCAGCCCGTGACGCCGGCACCGCATCCGCTGCTGGTGACCCCCGCGGGGATCGCCAGAAATCTCTGGAGGGAACAGCATGACCGTTGACGTGGACACCCTCGTCGAACTGGTGCTGCAACGACTCCTTCGTCCTCGGGTGGGGCTTCTCTGGTGGAACGAAACCCTTCCGTCCGCCCGGATGCCCGAGGGGGAGATCGCCTGGATCCACTATCTGGGGACGAAATGCCTTCCCAGAGAGTCGGTGCGTCCCTGCACGGTCCTGGCGACGCTCGACACGCCGGAGGAAGAGGCAAAGACGCTCACGCTCCTCGCCATTCCCCGATGTCGACCAAGTCTGCTTCAGGAATTGGTCACGGGCATCCCCGCATCGCCCGAGGCCCGCCTTGTTGCGGGGTGTCTTTCCCAGGGCATTTCCGTCGTGGCCGACACGAACCACCTTGCCTCGTGGCACTCCTGGAAGGGCGCCCTGGGAACGCGGCTCCGCAACGCCTTCGACGAACTGGAATCCTTCGGAATGATCCTGGTCGGACGGGAGACTCAAGCCGCTTTTCCGAACGAATTCCGTGGAGCACCGACAATCGTGGTTTCACAAACGGCTGCAACAGCGACGGCGGCGGGAACAAGGCCCTCCGTCGGCCCGGATGACCTTCTCCGGCAGCGAAAGGACGGTCCCTTCTGGATAACCTGGAAAGAACTCGCCGGACATGTGGAAGGCAAAACCTTTCTGACACTTCCTCCGGGAGCACGACTCACCGCGGAAGCGGCAGATCGCCTTGCGGCCCTTCGTATCGCAGTGCACAGGGAGGAGGCATAATCCCATGGTCATGACATACCAGCTCATCCTCTCCCCTTCCGAGACAACGAAGAAAATGCTGCTGCGCCGCATGGGGCTTCGAGAGGAAGACGGCAAAGAACTGATGCGGAACGGCTCTTCCCCCTGGGGTGCCGTCCTCCTGGTTCAGGGAGGAGTGGCGGAAATATTTGCCGCCGTCGATCTGGGCACGAAAGCGGCCCCGGTGACGGCGCGGGAAGTATGGGGAAACTGTCCGCAGCATATCAACACGGTGGCTTTCATCGGAGCGGTGGCGGACATTCGCACCTGTCTCCAGGCTTTGCAGAGCGGGGGGTTGGTGAAATGAAACTCGGGAAGATCGTCGGCTCCGTCGTTGCAACCCGCAAGGACGACCGCCTCGTGGGGCACAAGCTCCTCGTGGTACAGCTTCTCATGCCCGGAAGAGAAGGATACCGCCCCGGCAAGGACGAGGGCGGCTTTTCCGTCGCCGTCGATCTCGTAGGGTCCGGAACGGGAGATACGGTGCTTCTCTGCACGGGCAGTTCCGCCCGAACCGCCTCGGGAGACCCCGCGTCCCCCATCGACATGGCCGTCGTGGGCATCGTGGACACGGTGGACGTGGACCATCGGGAGGTGCTCTGACATGGGCCGGGTCACGACGCGAACCGGAGACGGCGGCACGACCCGCCTCTGGGACGGAACTCCCGTCCCCAAGGACGATCCGAGAATCCGCCTGAACGGCGCCCTGGACGAGACGACCTCCGCCCTCGGCCTCGCGAGAGGGCTGGCACCACTGTCCCTGAAAGAAGATCTGGAACGCCTCCAGCGTGAAATTTCCGGCCTCATGGCCTATGTAGCGCGGGGCAAAAAGGATGCGGCCCTTCCCGACGCGGCGGGGCTGGAATCGTGGATCGAGCGCCTTCTCGCGGCCTATCCCGTTCCCGACGAATTTCTCTTTCCCGGGGACACTGCCGTGGGCGGTGCCCTGCATCTGGCGCGTGCGCTTTCCAGGCGTGCAGAGCGGGATGCCCTTCCTCTCGCCCGAGAGGGCATTCTTGCCCCCGAAGCCATGCGCTATCTGAACCGGCTCTCGGACATGCTCTTCGTTCTTGCCGTGGCGGCGGATAGGGAGGCAATGGTGGAACGCATCACGAAAAACGTGTTGAAAACGGTTTCCCGGGAAAACGGCTCCCGCAGCTCCCTCTCCCGGGAGAATGCCAAACGACTTCTCGCCGCCATGGAACTCGCGGCGGAACAGATGGGAGTCCCCATGGTCCTCGCCGTCTGCGACGGTGCGGGAGACCCCGTGGCTTTTCTCCGCATGGATGGAGCGCTTCCCATCAGCCTCATCCTGGCTCCGAAAAAAGCCCGCACGGCGGCGCGACTCCGCATGACCACCGCCCAGCTGACCTCTCTCGTGCAACCCGGCGCGATGCTCTACGGCCTCACGGGTGATCCGGACATCGTCGCCTTCGGCGGAGGCATCCCGCTCCGCCGGGGGGACGAGGTCTGCGGCGGCGTGGGCGTCTCCGGGGGATCGGTCGAACAGGACATCGCCATCGCCGAGGCGGCTCTTGCCGCATGGAATGAGAACGAATGACAACGGGGAAGACCCGGAGGTGATTTCCGTGGAAGACAAGGAACGACTCATGCAGGAAGTGATTCGCCAGGTCCTCGCCCGTCTCGGAACGGAAGGTGCGAACGGTGCAGGGACCTCGCAGTTCGGCTTCGACAGCGTCGACGCCGCCGTGGCGGCGTGTGAGAAGGCTCAGAAAAGCTGGCAGTGGGATTTCTCCCTCGCACAGCGCATCCGTATCGTGAACGGCCTTCGGGAGGACCTTCTTCAGGAAGACTGCATTGAGGAGGTCTCGCGCCTCGCATTGGAAGAAACCGGCATGGGACGCCTGGACGACAAAATTCTCAAGAAACGTCTCGCCGTGGAAAAGACCCCCGGCCCCGAATACTTCACCACCCGGGCCATCTCCGGCGACCATGGGCTCGTGCTGGAGGAACTCTCCCCCTTCGGAGTCATCGCCTCCATCGCACCCTCCACGAATCCCGTGGCGTCGGTGTACAACAACACCATCTGTATGATCGCCGGCGGCAACGGCGTGGTCTTCGCCCCCCACCCCGGAGCGGTGAAATGCTCGCTCCGGGCGGTTGAACTCGTGACACGCTCCCTGGCGAAGCAAGGCGCCCCGGAGGGCCTGGTGGTCACACTCACCCAGCCCAGCATGGAGAACCTCAAAGCCCTCATGACGCACCGGACCGTGCGCCTCATCGCCGCCACGGGCGGTCCCGGCGTGGTGAAGGCCGCCCTTTCCTCGGGCAAGCCCGCCATCGGCGCCGGCCCGGGGAATCCCCCCGTCGTGGTGGACGAGACGGCGGATATTCGCAAGGCCGCGCTGGATGTCATCCTCGGGTGCTCCTTCGACAACAACCTTCCCTGCATCGCCGAGAAGGAACTCTTCGTGGTGAACTGCGTCGCGGACGAACTCAAAAAACACATGCTCGATCAGGGTGCCTTCGAACTCAAGGAACCGGACCTCGTGAAGCGGCTTCAGGAACTCGTTCTCAATCCGGATCACTCGGTGAACCGCTCCATGGTGGGCAAATCGGCCCCCTACTATCTCGAGAAACTGGGCATCAAGGTGGGCGCGAACGTGCGCGTCGTCCTCGTGGAGACCACCGAGGATCACCCCTTCGTGCAGGAGGAACTGCTCATGCCGATTCTCCCCCTGGTCCGGGTGGCGGACTTCGACGAAGCCCTCTGCGCCTCCCTCCGGGCGGAGCACGGATTCCGTCACTCCGCAGCGATCCACAGCACCAACATCACCCACATGAGCCGCATGGCCCGGGCCATGGAAACCACCATCTTCACGAAAAACGCTCCCTCCTTCGCCTCCATCGGCGTCGGCGGAGACTGCCCCACGGCGTTCACCATCGCCACCACCACCGGCCAGGGTCCCACGACGCCGCTCTCCTTCTGCCGGACCCGGCGCTGCGTCCTCGCCGGAGCATTCCGCATCATCTAGGAGGCGACATTCATCATGGAAGCGGAGCGGCTCGTACAGCAGATCTACGAGGCGGGAGTCGTCGGCGCCGGGGGCGCTGGCTTTCCCACCCACGTGAAACTCAAGGCGAAGGGCATCGACACCTACCTCATCAACGGCGCCGAATGCGAACCGCTACTCACGGTGGACCAGCATCTCATGTGCGAAGAGGCACCCCGTCTCGTCGCGGCGGGGCTTGCCGTGGCGGCGGCCCTCGGAGGAGCACGGCTCGTCTTCGGCCTGAAGAAGAAGTACGCTCCCCAGATCGCGGCCCTTCGGGCCTGCGGTGCCGAGGTCGTCGAAGTGGGCAACTCCTATCCGGCGGGAGACGAGGTCATTCTGATCCACGAGATCCTGGGGCGGCACGTCCCCGAGGCGGGACTTCCCCTCCAGGTGGGCGTGGTGGTGAACAATCCGGAGACGCTCTACAACATCGCCGGAGCCATGGACGGCCTTCCCGTGACCCATACCTTCGTCACCGTAGGCGGGGCCGTGCCGCGTCCCGGCGTGTGGCGGGTACCGATAGGCGCTCCCGCATCGCTTCTCCTCGACGCCGCGGGAGGCCCCACCGTGAAGGATCCCGTCTTCATCGAGGGCGGCCCCATGACGGGGAAGTACCGCTTCGACACGAATTTCAACGCCACGAAGACCACCAAGGGCCTGCTCGTGGTACCCCGCACCTCCGCCCTCGTCCATTACGAGACGATGCCCGTGGAGCAGATGCTCAAGCAGGCGAAGGTGGCCTGCTGCAGCTGCGTCCAGTGCACCGTCTCCTGCTCCCGGAATCTCGTCGGGCACGGCCTGGAACCCCACCGGATCATGCGGGCCATCGCCTTCGCGTCCCAGGCGCTTCCGGAGATCGTGAAACAGGCATTCCTCTGCTCGGAATGCAACCTCTGCAGCGGCCTCGTCGCCTGCCCCATGGGGCTTTCCCCCCGACGGGTCAACCAGGTTCTCAAAGGAAGCCTCCGGGCTCAGGGCATCAAACCGGACTTTCCGAAACGGGACATCACGCCCCATCCCCAGCGGGCATTCCGACTCGTTCCCAGCAAGCGGCTGGTACAGCGCCTGGGACTGGCCCCCTACGACAGGGAAACCCCCTACATGGGAGATCTTTCCGTGGGGAACACACCCCTTGCCATCCCCACCAAGCAGCACACGGGCGTTCCCGCCGTGCCCTGCGTCGCCCCCGGAGAGACGGTTCAGGAGGGACACCTCCTCGGTGCACCCCCCGAGGGCGCCCTCGGCGCGACCGTCCACGCCTCGCTTTCCGGAACGGTCCTTGCGGTGTCGCCCGAGGCCGTGACGATTCAGCCTGAGCGCTGACTCCGGCACGGGCGGCATGCCCTTCACCGCACAGCACAGCAACGCGGCTCAGGAAGGGCGAAACGCAAGACACCCTGACAAGCTTCTCGGGAAAGGATGGAAGAGACCATGGAAAAAGCCGTTGCCATCGTAGAACTGCTCAGCGTGGCCCGGGGCGTGGCCACTGCGGATGCCATGCTCAAGGGAGGTGACATCTCCCTCTATTCGGCGTGCAGCATCTGCCCGGGCAAGTATCTCATCGTCGTGGGAGGCCAGGTGGGCGCCGTCAAGACCGCCCTGGCCCGCGGGCTCGAAGCGGGAGGCGAAGCGGTGAGTGACAGCATGCTCCTGCCCAACGCCCATCCGGACATTTTTCCCGCGCTGTCGAGCGCCACGGAGGTGAAGGAGATCGCCTCCCTGGGAGTCGTGGAGACCATGAGTGCCCCCGTGGCGGTCGAGGCCGCCGACGCCGCGGCGAAGGCCGCCCAGGTGAAACTCCTGGAGATCCGCCTGGGACGCGGTATGGGCGCCAAGGCTTTCTTCAGCTTCACCGGAGACGTCTCGGAGGTACGCACCTCCGCAAAGGCCGCGGAGCGAGTCGCCGCCGAAAAGGGACTTCTTGTGGACGTGGTGGTCATCGCCAAGCCCCACAAGGATCTGCCGCCCTTCGTCGTGTAGGGAACAGGAGAGAAACGGAGGCACACTGCCTCTTTGGTGTAACGATCAGGAGCATCGAGCGCGGGGGTGACTGTGGCTTTCCGTTCCGGGAAGGAAATCCGAACGGACGGAAACCTTGGAGGAATCACCGGGTACGGAACAGAAGGAGTGTGAAAGCATGTCCAGCAAAATGAAGATCATGATCGCACCGGGCAGATATGTTCAGGGATCGGGCGCCGTGAAGAGCGCCGGAGAGCACGTGAAACTTCTCGGCAAAAAAGCCCTCGTTCTGGGTGGCAAAAGAGGCATGGGCGCCGTGAAGGCGGATCTCGAAGCCGGCCTCAAGGCCAACGGCATCGACTTCATCGAGGAAGCCTTCGGCGGCGAGTGCTCCCGCCAGGAAATCGAGCGCATGAAGGGGATCGCCAAGGAACAGAAGGCGGACGTCATCATCGGCACCGGCGGAGGCAAAGCATTGGACACCGCCAAGGCCGTAGCCCACGAGCTGCATCTCCCCGTGGCCATCATTCCCACCATCGCCGCCACGGACGCCCCCTGCAGCGCTCTCTCGGTGATCTACACCCCCGAAGGGGTCTTCGAGAGCTATCTCGTTCTGCCCCAGAATCCCAACCTCGTCGTCATGGACACGGACGTGGTGGCACACGCCCCGGCACGCCTCCTCGTCTCCGGCATGGGTGACGCTCTCGCCACCTGGTTCGAGGCGAAGAGCTGCTACGTCACCAAGGCGGGCAACATGCCCGGCGGAGCCGCCACCGAGGCGGCGATGAAGCTCGCCCGGCTCTGCTACGACCTTCTCATCGAGTACGGCCTGGAGGCAAAGATCGCCTGCGACGCCCAGGCAGTCACGCCCGCTCTGGAGCGCATCGTGGAGGCCAACACCCTTCTCTCCGGACTCGGCTTCGAGAGCGGCGGCCTTGCCGCGTCCCACGCCATCCACAACGGTCTCACCGTTCTCGAAGAAACCCACCACTACTACCACGGCGAAAAAGTCGCCTTCGGAACCCTGACGCAGCTCGTCCTTGAGGATGCAGACCGGGAACAGCTCCAGGAAGTCCTCGATTTCTGCTGCGACGTGGGACTTCCCATCACCCTGGGTCAACTCGGCGTGAAGGAGGTCACTGCCGCAAAACTTCGCCCCGTGGCGGAAGCGGCCTGCGCCCCCGGAGAAACCATCCACAACACGCCATTCAAGGTAGATGCCGACCTGGTTCTCCAGGCCATTCTGGGAGCCGACGCCCTCGGGCGGGCCTATCTGGGGGGAAGCGCCGAGTAACCGACCCGGAAAAGGCCGGGTCGCGACACATCTCTGGAGAAGAGACCCGACACCTCTTCTCCCTCCTCTCTCCGCAGTACGAAGGGGCGCTTGCAAGCGCCCCTTCGTACTGCACCATTCCTCGCCCCGACTCGATAGCGCACAAGATCTTTTGAGAGGAGCAGATCTTTCCACAACACGACGACAGGCACCGGATCAAGAGGTCCTCTTGCTGTGCGCCACCACAGCGAAAACCCTTATAATCCCTTGCGGATGATCTCCAGAGCATCTCCCACAAAACTCGGCATGTACTTCTCCTCCTTGTGGATCGCAACGAACTCTATCGTAAAGGGAGTTTCTCCCACCAAAAAGTAGCGCGGCTCCGGTGCAAAGGAAAAATGTCTCGCGTAGGTGTCCTTGACGAAAGAGACGCCGATGCCGAGCGCCGACATCCGGGTGGAGGTCTCGATATTTTGAATCTCGATGATCCGAGACGGAGTGATCTTCATGCTGCGCAGCAGCCAATCGCTGAATATCCGTTGACTTTGCCACGGCCCCTGCAAGATGAAGGTCTCGTCACCGAACCGTCTTAGATCGATCCAGTTCCGGCCGTACGCGGGAAGCCATTTCCCACTGCCTGCAAGAGGGTGGTTCGGGGAGACCGCCAACAGAAGAAACTCCTCCGTGATTTTGATGCACGTGAAACCCGGCAGTTCCCGGATTCTATCGCATAACACCAGGTCCAGTTCATCCTCGTGGAGCATTTTTTCCAGCTTTTCCATCACACCCTCAGCGAAAGAAATCTCCACCTCGGGATATTTTTCGCCGAATTCTTTATAAAACTCAGGAATGATGTAGGGCGACCTACGCATCTGCATGCCGATGCGCAAGCGCCCGCGACGGTCGTTCTTCAGGCCGGAAAGGTTTTCGTCGAACTCCGACTTGAGGAAAAACATTCTTCTCGCCGCACGGAGATAGAGCTCCCCCGCATAGGTAGGCATCAATCCCTTCGAGGACCTCTCGAACAATTTCACCCCGAGCGCTTCTTCCACACTACGCACAAACGAACTGAGAGCCGGTTGTGAAACATGAAGTTTTTCAGCCGCCCTGGTGATGCTTTTACACTCCGCAACGGTGAGGATATACAGCTGCTCCTTCAGGTTCATGACGTCCTCCCCGAGCCATAGGTTTATCCTATGCGTTCCATCGTTTTTTAGTATTTTACAGCATTTTATGCACCTCGTATCCTTACGGCGTCCACAGAACATTCCGTAGGGACGACGGCACATTTCATCGAGGAGGAATCGCTCATGTCAGGTATGGGAGCAGCGGCAGCAAAAAAGTTCAAGGTCCCGCATACACTGGTCATCATCATCCTGTTCATCCTTTTCGCGGTATTCCTCACGTGGGTCATTCCGGCAGGGGAATTCGACAGAGTCACCAATGCGGCGGGAATCAAAGTCATCGATCCCGCAAGCTTCCGCACGATTTCGAGCAAGCCCGTGAGCATTTTCAGCATACCCGACTTCATCGTGGACGGTTTCGCAAAGAGCGCCAGCCTGTTTTTTCTGCTGCTCTTCACTGGCGGTGCCTTCGACGTGGTCGTCAGCAGCGGCGCCCTCCAATCCTGCGTCGCCAAGGTGGCGAAAAGATATGCTTCCAAAGAAAGCATCTTCATTCCGATCCTGACACTGCTCTTCGCACTCATCTCAACCACTCAGGGCGTGAACACCTTCATCGGCTTCGCACCCGTCACGGTCCTCATCGCAAGAGCGATGGGTTTTGATTCCATCGTCGGTGCGGCAGTCATTCTCCTCGGTGGAGCCGTGGGGTTTTCCACGGGGACCCTGAATCCGAGCACCACCATCGTCGCCCAGGAAATCGTAGGACTTCCGCTTTATTCGGGAATCGGGTATCGTTGGATCTGTTTCTTCGTGTTCCTTCTCGTCACCAACCTCTACCTGATCCGGTATGCGAAAAAGATCCGGCTCCATCCCGAACTGAGTCCCATGTACGATCTCGACGTGGCCGACACCTCGGTTTCGGACAATGATCTTGATTCCTTCGGCGATGTGACACTCCGAAAAAGCCTCGTGCTGGTGAGCCTCGTGGCAGCTCTCGGAGTCATCGTGTACGGCGGAGTCAAGCTCAATTGGGGGCTCAATGAAAGCAGCGCCGCCTTCATCTGGTTGGGGATCATCGCCGGAATATGCGCCGGGTTCTCCCCCAGCAAGATCGCTTCGTGTTTCGTCGCCGGAGCGAAACGCATGGTCGCCGCCGCACTCATCATCGGCCTGGCACGCGCCGTCTCCGGGGTGCTCTCCGCCGGACTCGTTCTCGACACGGTCGTCAACGGCCTTGGACGCGCCCTGCTGGTGGTTCCCACATTCCTTCAGGCCATAAGCATGTACATCGCAAACCTCGTGGTGAATATCTTCATCACTTCCGGCAGCGGCCAGGCGGCGGTCATCATGCCCATCTTCGCCCCGATCGCCGACATGGTGGGCATCACCAGACAAACGGCGATTCTGACATTCAACTTCGGTGACGGCTTCTGCAACTACATTCTGCCGACCTCGACGGCGCTCATGGGCATTCTCGGTGCGACGAACATTCCCTACGACAGGTGGATGCGTTTCATGTGGCGACTCTTTCTCATCTGGGTTCTCCTCGGCTCCGTGCTCTCCCTGATCGCCCAGATCATCAACCTTGGGCCGGCATGATCACCACCGACGGAGACGCAACGGCAAGGACACGCCGAGACTTTTCATCGCTGCAGCCGTTCGGGTTCTCGCTTTTTCCGGGCACCAATCCTGTTTCCGGCACACCTCGCTCTTCAGAGGTCATGCTTCAGACACGACACAGGACAACACCGCAACGTAAAATATTTTTCAAAAAGCAAGAGAATGGAGTTGTTTTTCGTGCAGAGAAAAGAACGTCTTTTCACGCTCCTGGATGAGAAAAAGGCAACTCTGACCGCCATGGCCGACTTTCTCTTCGACAATCCGGAGACAGCCTTCGAGGAGCATAAAGCCGTCGACGTGCTCACACGGTATCTCGAAAAAAGCGGTTTTGCCGTCGAGAGAGGTGTCGGAGCCCTTCCCACCGCTTTTCGCGCCGTGTATGAAAACGGATCCGGCGGTCCATCCATCGGATTGCTCTGCGAGTACGACGCATTGCCCGGAATGGGACACGGGTGCGCCCATCACATTCAGGGTCCGGCCATTGTCGGCGCCGCCGAAAGCATCAAAGCGGTGATGAGCGACGGCGCACCGCCCTATCGCCTGGTCGTGTACGGAACCCCCGGCGAAGAAGGGGGGGGCGGAAAGATACACATGCTTGAAAACGGCTGTTTTCGGGACATCGATCTTGCACTGATGACCCACGGCGGCCCCGCCACACAGACGGACGTGAAAAGTCTCGCTCTGGCCACGCTCACGGTGACGTTCCACGGAAAGAGCGCACACGCCGCACTGAAGCCGGAACAGGGACGCAGCGCTCTCGACGGGCTTCTCCTCTGTTTTCAGGGGGTGGAATTTTTTCGGGAACACGTCCGGGAGGACACGCGGATGCACTACACGATCCTCGACGCGGGCGGCCCTGCCAATGTCGTTCCCGAGCGGGCACAGGGAGAATTCATCTTTCGGTCGTACAGCTCCGTCCATCTCGACGCGATTTTGGAACGTTTCGACGACATCGCCAAGGGAGCGGCCCTCATGAGCGGGACCACCGTCACACTCCAGAGAATGAAACGGCTTGAGAGCAAGATCCCGGTTCTCGCGCTCAACGAGCTCCTGATGCACAACGCGGAACTCGTCGATGCCCCGACGCGGCGCCCTCCCCGGGAGAAGACCGGCTCCACAGACTTCGGCAACGTCACCTCCGTGCTTCCCGGAGCGGTCATTCGCGTCGCTTTCGTTCCCGAAGGAACGCCGTCTCACTCCCAAGAGTTTCTCCGCGCCGGAAAAAGCGATGAAGCCCACGCGGCACTGCTCTTCGCCGCGAAGATCCTCGCCGGAACATGCTGTGACATCCTGGAAAATCCGGAACTGATACAAAAAATCACCGCTGATTTCACGGCGGCGAAGAAAGAGGCGTGTTGACGCTTCGGACGGACACCGGCGACTCCTCGTTGCGCCGCTGGATTGTGTGTGTCGGGTTGTACAAAAAAGTTTTCATGGTGTTCGGCAACCACCGGGAACGGTTACGGCACACACCGTCCGGGAACGAGGGAACGCAAACACGAAGGGGACACGTTGCACGCGTCCCCTTCGTCGTGTTGTTCTCCTTCCGGCAAAAAGCGGTGCACCGCCTCTCTTTCAGCAGTCGCCGCCACAACTGCAGCCACAACCGCAGCCACCGCTCCGCATTGCCCGGAGGGCCGTCAGGTACACGTCCAGGATGCCCTGAAGATTTTCCGCGCAACAGTCTCCACAGGCCCCCGTCGCGGCGACGATATCCGCCACCGTCTCGGCGCCCTGGGCGATGGCGCGCACCACATCACGCTTGGTCGTTCCCGTCGCGGTGCACACCACGGTGTGCTGCGACGCTTTTTCCCAATCCATGTGCTCTTCCTCCTCGTCGTCTCGATTTCATTCCGATGTGTTTTCTTTCCTTGCGCTGCATCTCTTTTTCTTCGTACCCCAAGCACACCGGGCACCCTTCTTTGCTCACTACCGAAGAAGCGTCACGCCGAAAATATCCCGGAGAGACAGAAACAGCCCGAGCAGCACAAGAACGGTCCCTGTAGACATCCGAAGAATTTTTTCAACGGCCTGAATCCGCCCGAAGGCTTTCCCGGCACCCTTCAGGCCATAGGCCACGAGAAATGCGGCGCCCACGGCGGGTAAGGCCGAGCCCAGGCCGAACGCCGCGGGAAGAGCGAGAAAGGAGCCCGTTCTCACCACGAGAGGAAGCAGATTGCCGAAGAAGAGGGCCGCCGACACGGGGCAGAAAGACAGCGCCAACAACGCCCCCAGAAGAAACGTCCCCAGATCTCCCAACCGGGAAAGGCGTTCCTGCACGCCCATGCCTATTCCCTTGCCGATGGAGGGGAAGGCGAGGAGTTCCAGAAGGACCATGCCGGTGAGGACGAACAGAGGGCCGAGCAGTTTGCCCATCTCCCCCTGGAGAAAGGCGGAAATTCGCGGCAGCGACGCAAGCCCCCAGGCGGGAAGGGCCGCGAGAAAGACGTAGGCCACACCTCTGCCGATGCCGTAGAGAATGCCCCCCCGCAACGCCGCGAAGGGATCGCTCACCCGGCGGGCAAGAAAGGCCACCATGGCGAGATTGCTCGCCAGAGGGCAGGGGCTGAGGGAGAGAAGAATGCCCAGCCAGAAGGCACCTCCCAGCGCAACAAAAAAAGCGCTATCCATCCCGCCCCTCCAGGAAAGCGCGACACGACTCCTGCACGTAGGTCACATAGGAGGGTTTGTCGTTCAGGAGATTCCAAATGCGGTCCAGATTCTTCCAGCGAAGAATTTCGTCGCCCCTCTGCTCGGTGAGAATCACCGACTGGGTGGTAAGGGCGAAATCGTCCAGGAAATGCCGGTTCTCCGCCTCCATGACATCCACGGAAAGAAAATGCATCTTTCCTGCGGCAAGCTCCTGGGGAAAAGCCTGCTCCACCGCCTCTTTGGCGTACTCCTCGAGGAGTGTGCACGAAACGCACCGGGTCGCACCGTGAAAATAATACACCATGATGGTCGTGCCTTCCGCGCCTCCTCTAGACTCCTTCACCGTCTCCGTCTTTCCCGCTTCCGTCGTCCCGGACCGCCACGCTCCTCCAAACCCCCACCAAGCCAGGCTTGCCGCGAGAAAAAGCACCAAAACTCCCGTGATCCACCGTCGCATCGTCGTGTTCATGAACGTCGAATCCCTCCATCGTATCGCGCGCATCGCGGTAACGCCCTTCGTCTTTCGCCCCTCGGAAGTCCGTTTTTTCCGCCGCAGTCCACCCTGTCTCCGGCAAAAACGGCACCGGCGTGTTTCATCCTCCGGAGCCGTCCTTTCTAGGCAACAAGTGGGACTATGTGGTAATCTTAGCACATAAAAAGCACGTACTCTCTCGGTATTTTTGCCGAGAACCTCCGACGCGCTTCCGTTTTTTCAGGCACTCCGAGGCCGAACGGCACTCTCCCCGGAAGGGGAGCACAAAACTCCGCCCCGGGAGCCCTCGAAAGAAACGACCGTTGCTTCCGGAAATGAAAGGCAGGTGGTCATCCATGCAATGTCTCCGCATCACCTCCGAGTACTGGCTCGAAACCGTCCGGCGTCACGGAGGTGATTTCCGTCTCGAGTGGGAGACGTTCATCTCCGGGTGATGAATGGCCTTCAAAGGCCCGGTGGGCCTTTTCGGAAAACCGGAGAACACCGAGGGGTACGAACCCTTCCTCGTGGAAGACACCGAGAAGACGGTCTGCTGGATCTCTGCAAAGGTTCTCGCCACCTTCGCCGCATCTCCCGAGGAAGAACACCTCTTTTTCGTCGAGGGAACGGGACGCCTGCGTCTCCGTTTCGTCGAAACGGACATACCCTGACGACGAGAGAGAGGAGCGATATTCCTCGAAACCACCCCGAGCAAGCCCTCTCTCCGCTGCCTGGAGAGAGGGCTCGTTTTTGCTTGCCTATACAGGATAGGCCATGCGATGCATGGGCACCACAAGGACCGGACAGGAGGCCTGCTGGGCCACACGGTACGCGACGGTGCCGATACGGTACTGAGGCGACCATGCCTTTCCCTGAGCACCGAGGAGGACAAGCGTGGCCTTCGTCGCCTTGGCCGTGTCCAGAATCGTGTCCACCGCCTGCCCCTCTTCGGCGATCACGGCGACATCCAGACGGGGAGACACTTTCTGCAGGCGCTCCGCCATGCCCTGGAACCGCTCCATCTCCAGGGCGATCAGCGCCTCCATTCTGTCCCGGCATTCCCGCCCTGCCCCGGGAACCCCTTGAAACAGCGCGGCGTGATGGCGCTCGTGCACGTGAAGGATGGTTATGCGCTCCAGCTCAAGAGAGACCGTTTCGGCGATACGCTCCACGTATTTGAAGGCGTGTAGGGACGAGTCAGAGAGATCGCAGCCGTAAAGGACGTTCCGAAAAAGAAAGTCCTCCCGTTCCATCCGCTCCAGGCCGACGAGAATGGGAAAGGGGCACATCTCGAGAATCCGATAGGCGGTCTCGCCGAAGAGGCGGGCCGTTAAGGCCCGCCGCAGGGGATGTCCCTGTCCCATGACGACCAGGGAAACCTCGCGCTCCAGGGCGGTGCGGACGATCTCGTCAAAGGGAATGCCGGACCGAACGAGAATCTCCACGTTCCATCCCTCTTCGATCAGGCTCTCCTCCTGTGCGGCAAGCCTGGCCTTTTCGGCCTCGCCGAGAGCGGAAATACCCTTCCGCTCGTCCAACACGTGCAGGAGCGCCACATCCGAGGCACCCACGCTGCGGAACGAAGCGGCGCTCCGCAGATCATTCTCCGATGCCTCACTGAGATCGGTGAGAAGCAAAATCCGCGCAAACATGACCATCACCTCCGTCGCAACTCTTCCCCAAGGAGATCGTCCGAAGGGAAAGCGCCCCGGTAAACCGGATCCGCGCCGATCCGATCCGCCTCCATTCGCGAACCAACGTGCTAGAGGAACCTCTGAAGAACGCTGAGCCGGGCTTGCAAAAACGAGACACGCTCAGGCTCAAGGACGAGAAAATCCCCCTTCATCAGAGCTTCCCTAGAGGGAGACCCCTGCCCAAAGGAAGACTCCTCCGGCAGCAATCCCCAACAGCACCGCAAGGGCGGCGTAGGTCCCCACCACTTTCCAGCCTGCGATGCGCGACGCACTCATCATGGAGGGAATGGAACTCATTGGACCGCCGATCATGAACGCCAGAGCCGCCGCAGGATCCATACCGAGCCCGAGCATTGCCTTCACGAGAAAGACCTCCACCAGTGTGGGCGTGTAGGTGGGAACACCGATGACCGACCCGATCACGACACCCCGGAAGCCCGTGAGATACTTGGCCACAAGCGGTGGCGGCAGGTAGGCCTCTACGAAGGAGATGGCCGCCACACCCAAAAGGAGCACGGGAAGAATCTTTT
>Ga0067045_1029347_pt1 | contig 21543 bp, 16 predicted proteins | sample TerdegcTABiofilm_FD_59184 | JGI IMG/M metagenome (GOLD analysis project Ga0067045, IMG submission 59184) | Combined Assembly of (Gp0054472, Gp0054536) Wastewater bioreactor microbial communities from Singapore -Terephthalate degrading...
CCCGCCACAGCGTGCGCGCCTCGCCAGGAGTGACTGCACCATGCTCGCAATCAGCGGTCTGCACGCCAGCGTCGGTGGCACCGAGATCCTGCACGGCATCGATCTCGAGGTGAAGGCTGGCGAGATCCACGCCATCATGGGCCCCAATGGCTCGGGCAAATCCACCCTGGCTGCCGTGCTAGCCGGCCGCGACGGGTACGAGGTCACCGCCGGCTCGGTGACATTCCAGGGCAAGGACTTGCTCGCCATGCCTCCCGAGGAACGCGCTCGAGAAGGCCTCTTCCTGGCATTCCAGTATCCGATCGAGATCCCCGGAGTCAACAGCGCGTACTTCCTGCGCACGAGTCTCAACGAGATCCGCCGACACCGCGGCGAGGAGGAGCTGGATGCCTACGACTTCCTGGCGCTGCTGAAAGCCAAGCTGGAACTGGTGGGCATGGACGAGAAATTCCTCCGGCGCTCGGTCAACGAGGGGTTCTCCGGCGGCGAGAAGAAGCGCCACGAGATGCTGCAGATGGCCGTGCTCGAACCGCGTCTGGCCATCCTCGACGAGACCGATTCTGGGCTCGACATCGACGCGCTGCGCACGGTCGCCAACGGCGTCAACCAGATCCATCGCCCCGACCGAGCGGTGATCGTGGTGACTCACTACCAGCGGCTGCTGAACTACGTCGTCCCCGACGTGGTGCACGTCCTCTCGCAGGGCCGGATCGTGCGGTCGGGAGGCAAGGAGCTGGCGATGGAGTTGGAGGAACGAGGCTACGACTGGCTCCGCGAGGGTGCGGCAGCGGCGCCGGCCAGGGCGCCGGCGGCGGGGCCCTCCCAGGTGGCACCATGACAGCAGCGGTCGATACGCCACAAGCCTACGTGCGCGCCTACGCGGATTTCGAGCGTGGCCTGGGGCCCGATGGCGCCGAGGTCCTGCGGGATCGCCGCCGGGACGCCATCGAGCGTTTCCGCGCGTGGGGCTTCCCTTCTGCGCGCGACGAAGAATGGCGGCACACCAGCGTGGCGCCGATCGCCCAGGGTCCGTTTCTGCCCCTGCTGCCGCGGCTCGAGGCACCGTCCGTCCCGCTCGACTCGTTCGCACCGTTGGCTCCGGACCCGGACCTGGCGGGGCGGGTGGTGTTCGTCAACGGCTACTTCGCTCCAGAACTGTCCGCGCTGGAGAAGCTGCCCGCGGGCGTGGCGGCCGGCAGTCTGGCCGCGGCCTGGGGCGCCCACGACGAGCGCGTGATCCGCCACCTGGCGCGCCATGCCGCGTACGCCGAAGAGCCATTCACAGCGCTCAACACCGCGTTCTTCGGTGACGGTGCCTTCCTGCACCTGGCGCGCGGCTGCGCCGTGGACGCGCCCATCCACGTGCTGTTCGTCACGGTGCCAGAGCCCCAGACGGCCGTCGCCCATCCGCGCCTGCTGATCCTGGCCGAGGAGAACTCGCGCGCGGCGGTGGTGGAGTCGTACGCCGGCGCCGCACCGGGCGCCTATCTCAGCAATGCCGTCGGCGAAATCGTGCTGGCCCCGGGTGCGCGCGTGGATCACTGCCGCCTCCAGCGCGAAGCGGCAGGCGCCTTCCACATCAGCGATCTGTGCGTGTCGGCGGACCGCGAGGCGCGTTTCCGCTCGACGTGCATCACCTTCGGGGGGCGCCTGGTCCGCAACCGCGTGCACGCCATGCTCGCAGGAGAAGGCGCGGACGCGACGCTCAACGGCCTGTTTCTGGCCAACGGCCACCAACACGTGGACAACCACACTGTGCTCGAACACGGCCGGCCCGGCTGCGCCAGCCACCAGTACTACAAGGGCGTGCTGGGCGAGCGCGCGGCAGGGGTATTCTGTGGCAGGATACGCGTGCACCCTGGGGCCTGGAAGACGGACGCGTACCAGGCGAGTCGAAGCCTGCTGCTGTCCGACACGGCGCAGATGCGCGCGCAGCCCCAACTGGAGATCCATGCGGACGACGTGAGGTGCTCGCACGGAGCCACCGTCGGCCGACTGGCTGCGGACGCGATCTTCTACCTCCGGGCGCGAGGCATCGGCGAGCGCCAGGCCCGAGTCATGCTCACCCGGGCCTTTGCCGCGGAGATCGTCCAGCAGGCGGGCGTTCCCGCCGTGGAGGCAGCCCTGGAGGAGCAGGTCGCCGCACGGCTGGACGAGATGATGGCCTGAGACGCCGCCGCGAGTGCTGACGCGGGCCCACCGGAGCCCCCGTGCCTGTCGCGTAGGCTGGGCTCCCGGGACCGCGCCGGCAAGGGGAACTCACAAGCTCATGGACGCCGACAGAGATGCGCTGCCAGTCATCACCGGACTGGATCCCTACGAGATCGAGCGGATCCGCCGCGACTTCCCCATCCTGCGCGAACGCGTGCGCGGCAAGCCTCTGGTCTATCTGGACAATGCTGCCACCACGCAGAAGCCGCTGACGGTCATCTATGCATTGCAGCGCTACTACACCACGGAGAACGCCAACATCCACCGCGGCGTCCATCTGCTGAGCCAGCAGGCTACCTTTGCGTACGAGCGCAGCCGCGCCCGCGTGCGGCAGTTCATCAATGCCCGCGAGAACCGCGAGGTGATCTTCGTGCGCGGCACCACGGAGGCCATCAACCTGGTGGCCCAGTGCTATGGCCGCACCTTCCTCAAAGAGGGCGACGAGATCGTCATCTCGCATCTCGAGCACCACTCGAACATCGTTCCCTGGCAGTGGGTCTGCGAGCAGAGCGGAGCCCGGCTTCGGGTGGTGCCGGTGGACGACGCTGGCGAGTTCCTCTTCGACGAGTACGAGAAGCTGCTGAGCGAGCGCACACGCCTGGTGGCGGTGACCCACGCCTCGAACGCCCTGGGCACGGTACTGCCGGTGAAGGACATCGTCGCGCGGGCCCACTACTGGGGCGCCCGAGTCTTGGTGGACGGCGCGCAGGCCGTGTCGCACATCCCCGTGGACGTCCAGGACCTGGACTGCGACTTCTACGCCTTTTCGGGCCACAAGATGTTCGGACCGACGGGCATAGGCGTGCTCTACGGGCGCGCGGAACTGCTCGAGCGCATGCCGCCCTATCAGGGTGGCGGCGAGATGATCCGCACCGTGACCTTCGAGCGCAGCACGTACGCCGATCTACCCAACAAGTTCGAGGCGGGGACTCCGAGCATCGCCGCCGGCATCGCCCTGGAGGCAGCCGTCGACTATATCAATTCCATCGGGCGGACTCGGATCGCCACGTACGAGACCGAGCTGTTGGCGTACGCGACCCGGCTGCTGGAGCAGGTCGATGGGCTGCATCTTCTCGGCCGATCCCCGCGCAAGGTGGCGGTCCTGTCGTTCACCCTGGACGCGGCGCACCCCCACGATATCGGCACGATCCTGGACGCCGAGGGAATCGCCATCCGCACCGGCCATCACTGCGCCCAACCGGTGATGCAGCGGTTCGGCGTTCCCGCTACCGCGCGCGTCTCCCTGGCCGTGTACAACACCCGCGGCGAACTGGACGCGCTGGCCCAGGCGCTGCGCAAAGTCATCGAGGTATTCTCCTGATGTCCGAACTCCGCGAGCTGTACCAGCAGATCATCCTGGATCACAACAAGTCGCCGCGGAACTACGGCAGACTGGCCGATGCGAACCGCGCCAGCGAGGGGCACAACCCCCTCTGCGGCGACCGCCTGCGGGTCTTCCTCCGGCTGGAGGACGACGTCATCCGCGAGCTGAGTTTCGAGGGTTCCGGCTGCGCGATCTCGCGCGCCTCCGCCTCGCTGATGACCGTCGCCCTGAAGGGCAAGACCGTGGGCGAGGCCGAGCAGCTGTTCGGGCACTTCCAGCGGATGGTCACGTCTCCGCCGGAGGCTGCGGTAGACCACGACAGATTGGGCAAGCTGGCGGTCTTCGCCGGCGTCCGCGAGTTCCCCATGCGCGTCAAGTGCGCCACGTTGGCCTGGCACACCGCCAAGGCAGCGCTGGCGGGCGAGCAGACCACGGTCAGCACCGAATGAACCGCGGCGCGGCGGCACCGGATGGCACGAGCATGGGGCGCCGGCTGGCTCGCCCGGACAGGCGGACCGACCAGCGCTGCTCGCGCGTCATCGACGAGGATGGCAATGATCGATAGGGAGTTCGCCCCAGGAAGCATCGAGGAACGGATCGTCGCGGTGCTGCGCGACTGCTACGATCCCGAGATCCCGGTCAACATCTTCGAGCTGGGGCTGGTGTACGACATCGAGGTCTTTGCGGACCGGCACGCCAAGATCACCATGACGCTCACCTCGCCGACGTGCCCCGTGGCCGAGTCGCTGCCGCACGAAGTCGCGCAGCAGATCCGCCGCCGCGTCGAAGGGCTCGCCGATGTCCAAGTCGAGGTGGTCTGGGATCCACCTTGGAACGTGGACATGATGTCCCCGGCAGCCAAGCTCGAGTTGGGAATGCTGTGAGCAGGTAGGGCGCCGCGTATGAGACTGAGCACCCAGGAGGAGTACGGTCTCCGCTGCCTGCTGCAGCTTGCCAGAGCCGGCGCGGGCAGATCGATGACCATCCCGGAGATCAGTCAGGCCGAGTGCCTGTCCGCCCACAACGTCGCCAAGATGCTGCGCATCCTGCGGCGCGGCGGCCTGGTCATCAGCGAGCGAGGCCAACACGGCGGGTACTCGCTGGCGCGGCCGGCAGCCGAGATCTCGGTGCTGCAGGTTCTGGAGGTTCTCGGCGGTCGCTTCTACGACCCGGCCTTCTGCACGCACTACGCGGGCAGTTCGGACAACTGCGGGGTGCCGTACTGCGCGTGCTCCGTGCGAGCGGTGTGGGATCGAGTGCAGCAGGCCGTGGATCAGGTCTTGGGTGGCATCTCGCTGCAGGATCTGGTGCAGCACGGCCACTACAAGTTCCGAGATCCCGCCGCGGCCGATGCGCAGCTGCTGCAGATCGCCCCGGGCGCTGACGTCGGCATTTCCCGCCACGCTGGTCGGCGGCCTCGAGGAGCTCGCTGACCAGCCTTCTGGGCCGTCTTTGGGATCGGCGCACGCAGGACTCGCTGCGCCCCTGGACGGAAGCCGCCGGGAGCCTCCCTCAGCGCGCCCAGGACGGGTCTGCGAGGACGCGGCGACGCAGGGCGGCGTATCCTCGCGGACGGTACTCCGGCAGCTGGCTCTCCCGCAGATCGAAACCGAAGGCCCGCTTGCTCAGCACGATGATAGGCGGGGCCTGGATGCGCTTGAAGCAGTTGGCGCGCACCTGACGGTCGACCCACTCCAGGTCGCGGATCCAGCTCCGGGCGTCGGGGAAATAGGCTTTGAAGCGGTGCTCGTCCCTCCAGCCCAGGCGCTCGAAGAGCTCTCCTGCGAGCTGCCACTCCAGCAGCTCGACGATGTGACGCCGGTACTCGATGAGCTGCCGCAGCACGGCGTCATGGTATCCGTACTTGATGGGATCGCCCAGGCCCTTGTTCACGTCCTGGGCTGGGGAGAGCTCCGCGCTGGGCACCACGGTCCCGTCCAGCAGATTGCGCGGAATCACCTCGCGCTCGTACACGCGCTCGTTCAGGTACCGCGCGAGCTCCACGATCTCCGTCTTGTACAGGTCTGCCACCGGTGCCACCGCGCCGCTGACATCCCCGTACAGGGTGGCGTAGCCCAGCGCCACCTCGGTCTTGTTGCCGTTGTTGGTGAACACCAGGCCATGCTTGGCTGCCAGCCCGGCCAGCACGTCGGCACCGCGGATGCGGGCCTGGATGTTCTCGTCCACCAGCCGCGTGTACCGCCCCGCGCTGTGGCCGAATCGCGACGCCCGCACGAGGCTGGCCACCGACTCGTACAGCGTCTCGATCGGGCAACTGGCGAATTCCACGCCCAGCGCCGCGCACAGCGAGCGCGCGTTGTCCTGCGTGACGCGGGCATTGAACCGGGTCGGCATGTTGACCGCGAAGACCCGCTCGCGGCCCACGGCGAGCGTCAGCAGGCAGGCCACCACGCTGGAATCGATCCCGCCGCTGACGCCGATCAGGTACCTGCTGGGGATGCCGCGCACGTGGTCGAGATGGCGAATCCCCGTGACGATGGCCTGGTGCACGGCCTCGGGATGGGTCGGCTCGGCGGCAGGCTCGGCGGCATCGGTCGACAGCAGAAGCTCCTCCCGCCAGGCCCGTGCCCGGCGCAGGACCCCACCGCGGCACCCGTACACCGTCGTGCCTCCGTCGAAGACGACCACGTTCTTGCCGTTGTTTTGGGCGCCGACATGGTTCACGTAGAACAGCGGCAGCGGCGAGCTGCGGAGCGCTGTGCGCACCACGCGGAGGCGCTTGTCCTCCTTGCGCCACGACCAGGGCGAGGCCGACAAGTTGAACACGGCCTCCGCGCCGCGACGGTAGTACGCCACCACCGTGTCTAGCGGCCTGCCGTTGCTCTGGTAGTCGTCCGACCACAGGTCCTCGCACAACTGCACGCCGAAGCGGAACGGACGGCCCGACGGTAGCTCGACGCTGAAGGGTTGGCACCAATCGAGGACGTCGCGTCCCAGACTCTGGGCGAGCTTGCGCAGCGAGTAGAAGTGCCGGTCGTCGTCGAAGAAGCGATAGTTGGGATGCAGCGTCTTCGGCTGCACTCCCGGGGGCAGACCCGCGGGCACGTCGGGGCGCGCCACGTACCGACCGTCCGCGCACACGATGGCTGCATTGTACTTGCGCAGGCGCCCATCCTCGTTGCGCGCTGCTCTGTCCACGACCACGTTGCCGAAGACGAGCACCAGACCCCGGCTCGCGGCGCGCAGGTCATCGCTGTAGCCGGCGAAGTCGCAGGCGAGCGCATCGACTTCCCACAGATCGCCCAGCAGATAACCGCTGATGCACAGCTCGGGGAACACCACGATCTCGGCGCCGCGCTGCCTGGCCTGCTCGACGTAGGCCAGCATGCGGTCCACGTTCCGGTCCGGGCGACCGGGCAGGACCTCCATCTGCACGAGGGCGATGGACGGCAGCCGGGCCAACTCAGGCGATTGTCGGACACTGGCCATTGGGCCTGCTCTGGACTTCCGTGGAGGAGGTTGTCGACGCCTCGCGGGCCGGACCGCTGCACTAGCCGCGCTGCCTCAGTGGCAGCCAGCCGAGGACGCGCTGGATCTGCCGGTCCCAATATCCCCACTCGTGACCGCCGGGCCCCTCCTCCCAGGTGAAGTCGTATCCCAGCGTCCGCAGATGCTCACAGAAGCGCGCGTTGTCCTCGTACAGGCTGTCGTCGGTCCCGCAGCACAGGTACAGGGCGGGGCGTTCGGACAGGCGTGCGGCCTCAGCCGCCAAGTGGAACAGATCGTTGGCACTGCCGGCCAACTGCTCCAGGCTGCCGAAGCGCCGCCGGTACTCCGCGGCATCCGGCCCGGTGGCCGTGCGCGCCAACGACACCACATCCACCGCACCCGACAGGCTCGCCGCGGCCGCGAACCGATGCGCACAGCGAAGGCCCAGCTTGAGCGCACCGTACCCGCCCATCGACAGACCGGCGACACAGCAGTCGTGCCGTCGGCGCGAGATCGGAAACAGGGTCGTCGCCAGAGCGGGGATTTCCTCGCTGAGGTAGGTCCAGTACTGCGGCCCTTCGGCCATGTCCGTGTAGAAACTGCGATCCGCGGCCGGCATGACCACGGCGATTCCCGCCGCCTCCGCGTATCGCTCCACGCTGGTGCGCCGCTGCCAGATCGTGTGATCGTCCGACAGACCGTGCAGCAGGTAGAGCACAGGAATCCTGTCCGAGGCGGCACAGGCGGCCTCGGGCAGGATCACATCCATGGAGGTAGCGAGGCGCAGGACCTGGGAGAAGAAGTGGCAATGCAGTAGTGCCATGGCGCTGGCCCCTTGTCTGGGCTCCTGTTGGATTGGTCGGAAGGTCACGTCCCGCAAGGCCGCTGCTGGGTGACCGCCGCCGGTGCGCTCTCCGGCCGCGGCCCTGCCGCCTGGGCGAGCAGACGCGCGAGCAGCGTCGCTGCGGGGAGCTGCCAGCTCCGCGGCACGAGCCGACGTGGCGGATGCCTGCGCTCGGCGCGCCACACCGCGAACCACCTCCAGCACGGGCGACAACCCGTTCGCAGACCCGGTCTGCCGGCGACGGCAGCAATCTAGACCCGCACCCCAGGTGCGAGCAAGCACCTGGCCGCCCCGCTGTCAGGAATCGCCCTCGGCTGCCTGGCGGTACTCCTCCTGGGCGCGGCGACCGAACGGGATCCCCAACTTGCGCATGCGGGCCCGCAGCGTGCTGGGGTGCACGCCGAGGATCGCCGCTGCTCCCTGCGGGCCTTCGATCCGGCCGCTCGTCTGCGCCAGCACGGCGCGGATGTGCTCGGCCACCACTTGGTCGAGGGACGCCATCCGGCCACCGACGAGGGGGGCGCTCGCCGTCCCCCCCGCGGCCCGCTCCTTGTCCAGGTGCGCGAATTCCAGGTCCCGCCCGCGGCACAGGATGAGCGCCCGCTCGATCACGTTTTCGAGCTCCCGGACATTTCCGGGCCAATCGTACGCCGCAAGCTGCTCCATGGCTCCGGGAGCCAGCCGCGGCCGCACCGCCAGACCCATCTCGCGCGTCTTGCGGTCGACGAAGTATTCCACCAGGGCGGGAATGTCCTGGCGGCGCTGCCGCAGCGGCGGCAAGGTGATCGGAAAGACGTTCAGGCGGAACCAGAGGTCGTCGCGGAAGCGCCCGCGGCGTACCAGTTCGGCCAGGTCGCGGTTGGTGGCGGCGATCACGCGCACGTCGACGCGCAGCGTCTCGGTGCCGCCCAGGCGTTCGAAGGTGTGGTCCTGGAGCACGCGGAGCAGCTTCACCTGCGCCTCCAGCGTGAGCTCGCCGATCTCGTCGAAGAAGATCGTGCCGCGGTCGGCCCGCTCGAATCGCCCCCGTCTGGTCTGCACCGCGCCGGTGAAGGCGCCCCTCTCGTGCCCGAACAGCTCGCTGTCCAACAGGCCCTCGGGCACCGCACCGCACTGGACTCGCACCAGCGGTCGGGCGCGGCGCGGCGAGGCCTGGTGGATCGCGTGGGCGATCACCTCCTTGCCCGTGCCCGTCTCTCCCTGGAGCAACACCGGGGCATCCATGGGCGCGACCTGTCGCACCAATGCCATGACCTGCCGCAGCCCGGACTCGGCGCCGATCACGCGGTGACCACCCAAGCCCTCCGGCTCTCGGTCCATGGCCCGGCTGTCTTCGGCCAGTTGCCCGCTCAAGCGGAGCGCCTCCTGGTGCCGCCGCGCGTTGCCCAAGGCGATGGCGAAAGGTTCGGCGAGAGCGGCAGCGAGCCGGGCGTGTTCGGGCCGGTAAGCATCGTGGCCGGCCGCCACCAGCCAGAGGATGCCCTGAAGATCGGGCTGCGCGTCCAGGCGCACCGCCAACAGTGAGAACCGGCCCAATCCTCGCGGCGACAGGTACCGCGCAGCGGCGCGGTCCAGCTCGCCATCGCCGGCCCGGTTGCGCACCTGCACCGACTGCCAGGCTTCGACGCCCGTGCCCCTCCGCGAGAGCCACTCCACCAACGGAGCGCCGGCGGCGAACAAGGGCCGCTCCTCGTCCGCACCGCGGACCTCCAGGTGCCCAGCGGCATCGGCTCGAACGACGCTGGCCAGCACGTGCACAACGCCCCGCGCCGGGTCGTGCCCCACCATGACCATGGCCTGCAGCGGCATGAACCGCCGCAGGTACTCGTAAGCCCGCGGCAGGGCCTCCTGCAGATCGAGGCTGCTGCAGACCTTCAGCGTGATCTGGCGGACGAAGACATTCTCGTCCAACGGCGGGCCAGCGCCGGATGCCATCCGTTTCTCCGGTCTCGGTCAATCAGGCGGCCAGGGGCTGCAGAGCGGCTGCCGTGGCGACGGCAGCTCGGCGTCGAGCCAGGCCGCTCGGCTCGTGGACGGGCCGGGCAGCGCGGGCAGCGGCACCCGCGAGCGCCGCACGAAGGCCGGCCACGGCGCGTGTCCCCGGCGGCGGTGCCTGCGTCCCGAACCGATGGGCGCCGGATAGATGCTCGAACGCAGCCCAACGCTGCTCACAGCGGCTCCAGAGTGCCGCCCGCGGAGATGCGGCGATAGTAGCAGCTCCGCCGGGTCTGTCCTCGGCCATCCTTGGTATGGCAGGCCCCCGCACCGCGGCAGCGGACTCGGTACAGCAGCGAGTTCTGTTCGCAGTTCACCCGGACCTCGACGACGTCGAGCATATCCCCCGAACGGGCGCCCTTCACCCACAGCTCGCCGCGCGACGTGCTCCAGAAGGTGGCCAGCCCGGTCGACAGGGTCTGTTCGAGCGCCGGGCGCGTCGCGTACGCCAGCATCAGCACCTGATTGGAGTCGGCGTCCTGCACCACCACCGGTATCGCCTCCTGGCCTCCCTCGACCACCTTGCGCAGCTTGGCGAAATCGAGAGCCAGGACCGGGCCCTCTTCGATCTGTGCAGCCGTCAGCATGTCGCGGTCGTGCATCGGCGTCTCCCTGCACCTCGTGCCTTGCCAGGTTCTCCCCTGGCGCTTCGGCAGCCTGCCAGGTGAATATGCCGCGGCTTTCCAGCCCGGTAAAGCCGGCTCGTCGGCGGCGACACGGGCGGCACGCCTGGCAGGCGCAGACCTGGGCTCCCAGCAGCGGAAGCCGCGACGGGGAAGCCTTCCGAAGGATCGCGGGCCCCTGCCCCGCGGTGGATCTCCGAAACCGCCGCCCCGGGCTGGCGGGGGAGCCGCCGGGGTACTTGAGCAGCCACCACCGATGCGCTAGATTGCCGATTCCCGCTCCCCCAGCCACTCGCTCCCATGGGGCCCTCCATGCTGCTGATCTATCGCGGTCCCCGCGCCTTGTCGGAATTCCGGCGGGCCTTTCTGCTGGCCCGGTGTCGGGCGCTGGTGCCCGCCGTCGCGGATCTGGACGCCGAGTACTTCTACGCCGTCAACCTGAGACAGGCCCCCAGCGACGCCGAACGCGCCCTGCTAGAGGGGGTTCTGGCGGTCCGCGAGCGACTGCCACCGGCCGCGGGCCAGCGCTTGCTGGTGTGTCCTCGGCCCGGAACGCTGTCTCCCTGGTCGAGCAAGGCGACCGAGATCCTGCACAACTGCGGCGCCACGGTCGTCGACCGCGTCGAGCGCGGCGTGGCCTATGCCTTCGCGGGCAGCAGGCTCGACTCGGCGTCGCTGGAACCGGTACTCCCGCTCGTCCACGACCGGATGACCGAAGCCGTGGTCGACGATGTCGGCCTGCTGTTCGCCACGGTGCCGCCCCGACCGCTGGTCCATATACCCCTGGCCGCCCAAGGCCGACAAGCGCTGGAGAAGGCCAACGTCGAGATGGGGCTGGCGCTGTCCCCGCAGGAGATCGACTACTTCCATTCGGTCTTCCGCGACCTGGGGCGCGACCCCACCGACGTGGAGCTGATGACCTTCGCGGTCGTCAACTCCGAACACTGCCGGCACAAGATCTTCAACGCCAGATGGGTGATCGACGGCCAGGAACAGCCGCGGTCGTTGTTCGCCATGATCCGGCACACGCACGCGGTCCACCCTGAGTACTGCATCAAGGCCTACTCCGACAATGCAGCCGTGGTCAGCGGTGGCCCCACCGCCGTGTTCCTCCCCGAGGCCCGCGGCGAACACGCATACGCCTACCGGAGCCGGCCCACCCACATCCTCATCAAGGTCGAGACGCACAACCATCCGACAGCGATCTCGCCGTACCCCGGGGCTTCGACCGGCGTGGGCGGCGAGATCCGCGACGAGGCAGCCGCCGGCATCGGCGGGCGATCGCAGGCCGGGCTGTGCGCTTTCTTCACTTCGCACCTGCGCCTCCCCGGCTTCGCGCAGCCGTGGGAGCAGGACTTCGGCGAGCATCCGCGGCGGTTGGCCACGCCCCTGCAGATCATGACCGAGGGCCCCCTCGGCGCCGCTGGCTTCGGCAACGAGTTCGGGCGGCCGAACATCGTCGGCCTGTTCCGCACGTACGAGCAGCAGGTCGCGGGCCAGCACCGCGGTTATCACAAGCCCATCATGGTCGCGGGGGGTGTCGGGCTGATCGACGCGGCGCACGTGCACAAGCGCACTCCGCGCGCCGGCGACTACGTCATCCAGATTGGCGGCCCGGCCATGCTCATCGGCCTAGGCGGCGGCACGGCCTCCAGCATGGAAGCCGGTCGCAGCCAGGAAGACCTCGACTTCGCCTCGGTGCAGCGCGATAACCCCGAGATGCAGCGCCGTTGCCAGGAGCTGATCAACGCCTGTGTGGCCCTAGGCGAGGACAACCCCATCATCAGCATTCACGACCTGGGCGCGGGTGGCCTGTCCAACGGCTGCACGGAACTGGTGGAAGAAGTGGGAGCGCGCTTCGACCTGCGGGCGGTGCACAACGCCGATCCCGGCATGAGCCCCATGGAGTTGTGGTGCAACGAGGCCCAGGAGCGGTACGTCCTGGTGATCGGCCGCGAGAACCTCGAGCGGTTCCAGGAGATGGCGGGCCGCGAACGCTGCCTGTTCGCCGTGATCGGCCGCATCACCGGCGATCGCCGCTTGACGGTGGAGGATCCTCTCTTCCACACCGCGCCCATCGACAACCTCGATCTGGGGGTCTTTCTGGGCAGGCCGCCGGCCATGGTACGGGCGGTGAGCCGCCGGAGCGTGCCGCCGGACCCACTCGATCTGCGCGGCGTGCATCTGCGCGAGGCCATCGACCGCGTCCTGCGCTTTCCCGCAGTGGCCAGCAAGACCTTCCTGATCACCATCGCGGATCGGACCGTGACCGGCCTGATCGCCCGCGACCAGATGGTGGGGCCGTACCAGGTGCCCATCGCCGACATGGGCATGACCGTGCATTCCTATCGCGGCTACGCTGGTTCCGCTGTCGCCATGGGCGAGCGCACGCCTGTCGCCCTGATCGACGCACCGGCAGCCGGTCGCCTGGCGGTGGCCGAGGCGCTGACCAACATCGCCGCCGCGCCCATCGGCCCCATCGAGAAGGTGAAGCTCTCGGGCAACTGGATGTGCGCTTGCGGCGAGCCCGGCGAAGACGCGGCTCTGTACGATACCGTGCGCAGCGTGGCCGAGGAGTTCTGCCCACAGGTCGGGGTCGCCATCCCGGTGGGCAAAGACAGCCTCTCGATGTCCGCCTCGTGGACGGACCGCGCCGGCCAGCCCCACAAGAACGTGGCGCCGCTGAGCCTGGTAGTCTCTGCGTTCGCAGCCGTCGACGACGTGCGCCGCGCGGTCACCCCCGATCTCAAGCCCGCGCCGGACAGCCGCCTGCTGCTGCTCGATCTGGGGCGCGGAGCCAACCGTTTGGGCGGATCCGCGCTGGCCCAGGTATTCGGGCAGCTCGGGGACCACTGCCCGGACGTGGCTCCCACGGACGTCCGCGCCCTGTTTGCGGCGGTGCAGGAACTGCTGGCTCGAGGTCTGCTGCTGGCCTATCACGACCGATCCGATGGCGGGCTGTTCGTGACCGTCGCGGAGATGGCCTTCGGCGGGCGCACCGGGGTCGATCTTGCCCTCGACGAGCTGGACGGCGACCCGCTGGCCGCCCTGTTCTGCGAGGAAATCGGCGCGGTGCTGCAGTGCCGCGCCGCGGACGAGCCGCTGGTGCGCGCGGTGCTCGAGCAGCACGGGCTCGGCGCCCTCTGCCATGGGCTCGGACAGCCGCAGTCCTCGCGTCAGGTCCGCATCCGCCGTGGCGAGCAAGTGCTGTTCGCGGCCCCGGTGGCCGATCTGCACAGGCGCTGGTCTGAGCTCACCTACCACATGCAGGCCCAGCGCGACGACCCGGAATGCGCTCGCGAAGAGCTCGAGATGATCGCCGATGCGGCGGATCCCGGCATGAGCGTTTGCGTCCCCTTCGCTCTGGCACCAGCCCCCGCGGCGATCGGCCGCGCCCGGCCGCGCGTGGCGGTGCTCCGCGAGCAGGGCGTGAACGGCCAGGTCGAGATGGCGGCGGCCTTCGACGCGGCAGGCTTCGAGTCCATCGACGTCACCATGACCGATCTGCTGGCCGGCCGCGTCAGCCTGGAGGGATTCCGCGGCCTGGTGGCCTGCGGGGGATTCAGCTACGGCGATGTCCTGGGGGGCGGCGCCGGCTGGGCGCGCACCATCCTGTTCAATAGCAGGTTGCGCGAGGCGTTCGCCGCCTTCTTCGCGCGGCCGGAGACTTTTTCGCTGGGGGTGTGCAACGGCTGCCAGATGCTGGCGCGCCTGAAGGACATCATCCCCGGCGCCGCGACCTGGCCAGCGCTGGAGCGGAACCGCTCGGAGCAGTTCGAGGCGCGCCTGGTGACCGTGGAGATCCTCGACAGTCCGTCGGTGCTGCTGCGCGGCATGGCCGGCGCGCGCCTGCCGATCCCATGCGCGCACGGCGAGGGCCGCATGGTGTTCGCCAGCCCTCAGGGACACACCGAAGCGCTGGCGTCGGGGCTGGCCTGCATGCGCTTCGTCGACAACTACGGGCGGGCTACCGAGCGCTACCCGCTCAATCCGAACGGATCGCCGGGCGGACTCACGGGACTGACCACGACCGATGGCCGCGCGACCATTCTCATGCCCCACCCGGAGCGGGTGTTCCGCACTGTGCAGCTCTCATGGAGACCACCGGACTGGACCGGCGAAGCCAGCCCCTGGCTGCGCCTCTTCCAGAATGCCCGCATCTTCGTCGCCGGAAGCTGACCGGCCAGCGGTGCTGGCGCGCACCCCGTCTGGAACCCGGCGCCTGGTGGCTCCCGGGAGGCTCTGGGCATCGCCCCGACAGCACGTGGCGCGCCCGGCACCTGGGACCTGATCGTACCGATGACCATCCGCACGCCACTCACCATTTCTCACCGAGGAGCAGCCATGAGCACGACGATACGCTGGGGCATCTTGGGTTGCGGCAACATCGCCCGGAAATTCGCCGCTGGTCTGGGGGCCTTGGACGATGCGGCGCTGGTGGCCGTTGGCTCGCGCAGCCTGGAGAAGGCGCGGGCCTTCGCCGCCGAATTCGGCGGGCCCCGGGCCCACGGCCGGTACGAAGACCTGGCCGCGGACAAGCAGGTCGATGCCGTGTACGTGGCCACGCCCCATCCCATGCACCGCGACCACGCCATCCTCTGCCTGCGCGCCGGCAAGGCCGTGCTGTGCGAGAAGCCGTTCACGGTCAACGCCGCGGAGGCGCGCGCCGTGGTGCAGGTCGCGCGCGAACACCGGGTGTTCCTCATGGAAGCGATGTGGACCCGCTTCCTGCCGGTGATCGTGCGCGTGCGCGAATGGCTGGCCGCCGGTGCCATCGGCGAACCGCGGCTGGTCACCGCTGACTTCGGCTTCCGAGCCAACGTGGATCCTGCCAGCCGCCTGTTCGACCCCGCTCTGGCAGGCGGCGCTCTGCTGGACGTGGGCATCTATCCCATCTCGCTGGCGTGCATGGTCTTCGGCCCGCATCCGGACCGTGTTGCCAGCTTGGCCACCCTCGGGCAGACCGGCGTGGACGAACAAGCGGCGGTGATCCTGGGCTTCCCCGGCGGCCAGCTCGCCGTGGCCACCACCGCCATCCGCACCAACACGCCGCAGGAGGCCCGGATCCTCGGCTCCGACGGCATGGTGCTCCTCGAGCCGGCGTTCTGGCGCGGCGAACGCGCCGTGCTGCGCGCGCGCGGGCGGGAGGAGACAGCGTTCCTGCCTTTGACCGGGAACGGATACAACTACGAAGCCGCGGAAGTCGGCCGGTGCCTGCGGGCCGGCCTGCACGAAAGCCCCACCATGCCTCTGGACGAGACGATCGCCATCATCGAAGTGCTGGATCGCGTCCGGGCTCAATGGGGCCTGAGGTACCCGATGGAATGACCGACCGTGGTCGCGCCGGAACGCTTCGTTCGCAGCAGCAACGCCACAGTGCAGTGCACGATGACAGCCAGATAGGTAGGTCTACCCATGGAATACGGACGCATTCCCGGATTGGACAAGGAGGTCTCCCGACTCGTGCAGGGAGCGATCAGCCTCACCACCGACGACCTGGAGGGCGGCTTCGCCCTGCTGGACGCGGCCATGGCCCGCGGCATCAACACCTTCGACACAGCGCACCTGTACGGCGGCGGCGCCGTGGACCGAGTGCTGGGGCTGTGGATGGAGGCGCGCGGCAATCGAGACCGCGTGGTCATCATCGGCAAGAGCGCCCACCACAATGCCGACCGCCGGCGGGTCACGCCGTGGGACATCACCGCCGATCTGTACGACACGCTGGCTCGCCTGCGCTCCGATTACTGCGACATCCACCTGCTCCACCGAGACGATCCCACTGTCGAGGTGGGGCCCATCGTCGAAATCCTCAACGAGCATCGAGCCGCGGGCCGCATTCGCGTCTTCGGCGGCTCGAACTGGAGCGTGGAAAGGCTGCAGGCGGCCAACGAGTACGCGTCACGGCATGGCTTGGTGCCGTTTGCCGTCAGCAGCCCGAATTTCAGTCTGGCCGAGCAGTTCGCCGACCCGTGGCGCGACTGCCTGACCATCTCCGGTCCGCAACATGAGGCCGACCGCAGGTGGTACGCGGCCAACCAGATGCCTCTGTTCACCTGGTCGAGCCTGGCCCGCGGGTTCTTCTCGGGCAGGATCACGCGCGCCAACTTCGCCTCGATTCGCGACAGCCTGGAGAGCTTCACGCTCCAGGTCTACTGCCACGAACCGAACTTCCGGCGCCTGGATCGGGTCCAAGAGCTGGCGGCGGAGAAGGGCAAGACCGTGCCGCAGATCGCGCTGGCGTGGCTGCTCGCGCAGCCACTGAACGTGTTCCCCCTCATCGGCGCCGCCAACGGGGCGGAGATGGACGCCAACATCGAGGCTCTGCAGATCCGCCTGACGCCGGCCGAGGTCGACTGGCTCGACCTGCGCCGCGACGACCGCTAGGCGCGCCCGCGACACAGACCCGCCGTCGCGCTAGGGGCTGTGCGCACAGGAGTCGGGCCATCGACGTCTGCCACCGGTGGGCACCCGGCCCGCACCACGGCCCCTCGCCGATGCCCCCCACAGGGCGGATCGGACGCCGCCAGACACTCACGAGGACGGCGGTGCCGTCATCGCCGCCAGCAGCGCCTGGGCGATGATCATGTGCCCGGTGTGGTTGGGGTGGACCGGTTCGGGGCAGAAGGTCTCCGCGTCTCGGTAGCGGAGCTGCTTCTGGAATACGGCATGCAGGTCGACGAAACCCGTCGAGTACTCCTTGCTGAGCCGTTCGACGGTCTCCAGATAGCGGGGCATGATCTCGAGGACCTGCGCACGGAACGTGTCGGGGCCAGGGTCGCGCGAGATGTAGAAGGGAGTGAGCAGGATCACCGGGCAGCCCACAGACGTCCTCGTGCGCTCCAACAGCCGCTCGTATTCCTCCGCGTAGACCTCCGGGGACACGCCATCCGGAGCGTTCCGCAGATAGCTGTGCAGGTCGTTGATGCCGACCATGATCGTCAATCGGTCCGGCTCGTTGCAGACGACGTCATCGTGCCAGCGAGCCTGCAGATCGGTGACCTTGTTGCCGCCAATCCCCTTGTTGACGAAGGTGATCGGGGCCTCGGGCCAGCGTGCGATGATCTGCTCGCACGTCATCCGCACGTACCCCGCTCCCAGGGGAGCCTCCGGGCCGCGCCGGCCGCAGTCGGTGATGCTGTCACCGATGAACAGCAGCTTCTGTCCGTTCTCGAGCCACGACGTTGCCAAAGCCACCTCCTCCTCACCGGCATCCTGGCCAGGATCTACTCCCCTCAGCCGACCGCTCGGCAGACCCTGAGGCTCGACAGCAAGCATCTGGGGTCGCCCTGTTCGGCGCTCTCCGCAAGGCCGCAATGATACCTATCCGCACCCTGCCCGTCCATCCTGCCGGATTCCCTCCCGAGCTGGACCAGCCTCCGGATGCTCGCCAGCCTCTGCGCCCAGGTGCCGAACGCCGACAGGCAGGTCGTTCGCGAACGCGCGACCGCACGAACAGCGTGCCCATCCGACACCGACACGGGACAGCGGTTCTCCGTCTTATGTCATCTTGTCAAGCCGCCTCTGCCACGGCGGCCGCGCCGTCCTATCGCGCGCGGCGGGCTGTCGGAACGAGCGCGCGTCCAATCACGTATCTCATTCTATCGCAATAGACTAGGACATCTGCGGTACCGCGACCTGGTGTCTGGCACGAGCATTGCGTTGTCGCTGGTGCGTCGCTGACCAGGACGCGCCGCGACGCAGCATTATGGAAACCCCTAGCGAAGGAGGCTGATGCTATGTCGATCAGAGACCTGGTTCCGTGGCGTAGCGACAAGCCGGTCGAGGTCAGGCGGCTCGAAGACGCGCTCCCCGCTTTCCACCGCGCCTTCGACTCGCTCTTCGACGAGTTCTTCCGCTCCTTCGACCTGGCGCCGTTCGGCCGCTTCTTCGATGTGCCGTGGGCCGTGGCAAGTCCCGGTCTGGAGGTGAACGAGACCGACACGGCCTACACGGTGAGCACGGAGGTGCCAGGATGGGATGAGAAGGACATCGAAGTGCTGCTCAATGGCGATGTCCTGACCATCCGCGGCTCGCGCGAGGAGGAGTCCAAGGAGGGCGAGAAAGGCTCGGCGGGGTTCCGCGCGCAGCGCAGCACGGGTTCGTTCCAGCGCTCGATCAGGCTGCCTGCCGAGATCGATCGCGATCAGGTGAGCGCGACGTGCAGCCGTGGCGTCTTGACGGTCACGCTGCCCAAGACCGAACAAGCGCGCCGCCAGACCCGCAAGATCGAGGTCAAGGCTGCGTGAGGCCCGGCTCACCGCCTCGCGGCATGGAGTCCAGAAGCCATGCCGGCGGCGGCGGGAGGTCCGCTCCTCCTCCCGCCGCCGTGTTTCTGGCGGAGCGGGACAGCCCGTTCGGCTCCGCCACGACGAGCCGTGACGCCCGCGCGCTCGCCCCGACCAAGCGCAGCTAGGCTGCCTTCACCACGGCAGAGCGTGCCTCGGCGCAGCAGCGAACCGGTCCATCCCCAGCTCCAGCTCGATCCCGGTCGCGGGCGGCAGGTGCACCTGGAAGCACGTGTGGTTCACCGGGACGTGCCGCCACCGGGTGGCGCCGTCGATGTGGTCCCGGTACTGCCGCTCTTGCCAGTGCGGGCTGGGCTCCCTGCCCGGTTCGCGCGCGGTGAACCCCACCACTCCGAACCGGTGCTCGCCGAAGGTCCCGCCCTGGATCACCACTTGCCGGGACGATACCGGACTCAGGTTCACCAGGCTCAGTCGCGCGGCTCGATCCTCCAGCCGGCTGACCAGCGCGGCCACGTCCCGCGGCAGACCCGGCCGGCGCTCGCCCGCGTCGAAGTACCACAGCCGGCCCATCTGCAGACCGCCATTGTACAGGAACAAGGGCCCACCAGTCGCCAGCTGCACCAGCCCCTCCGCGGTTACGGGGTTGCGCACCTGCAGATACCAATCCCCGTACGACGCGGGATCCTGTCGGTCTTCCTGCACGAACGCCAGTCGTTGGTAGACCTGCGCATGGTTGTGCTCGAGGATGTCGGCTGGATAGTCCGGGTACTCGCCCATCAAGTAGGCCAACCACGGAGCCTCGTGGTGGCCGCCGTGCTTGGAGAACTGCGAGACGACGCGAGCATAGTCGCGGCTCTGGTGGTCCCGCAGCCGGCGCACCAACTCGAGATCCTCCGGTGACTGGCTGATCGTCCACACATGGGCCAGATACCGGGCATGCAGCGGGGCATAGCCCTGCCAGCCATGGTCGTTGTGGAAGTAGGGCACCTGGAGTACCCCGTCGATCTGCCGGCCTTGCTCCACCAATTTGAGGATCTGCCGGCGCGCGAAGTCGATATACGCCGGATCCTGGAACAGCAGCGCCAGGTTCTCGGCCGCGGCCAACACCGCATCGCCGATGTGGTGCCAGCCGTGTGGCCAGGTCCAGCCGTAGTACCCCCCGTACCACTTCCCGTCCAGGTACTCCCCTATTTCCCCCGACAGACCCACGTTGTCGGGGACCAGACCGCCGTTGCGATCCGCTCGCTCGATCCAGGCCTCCGCGTACTGGCGCACCCACTGGCGGCACTTCTCGTCGCCGGTGAGCAGGTACGCGTGCGTGACCATGCTCGTGCTCGCCAGATTGGCCACGACGTCGCCGCGCGCCATGCGGCGCACGAGAGCCTCCCCCATCCGGCGCTCGTTCTCCGGATCTCGCAGGTCTTCGACGCTGCGGATCCCAGGCACATCGCAGAACGGCAGCGGCCAGGGCTTCCATTGTTCGTACCGATAGCGCGTGTAGTACTTCTCGAAGTTGCGCCACGCCGGTCCCATGCTGCCGATGTGCGGCGAGCGGAACAGGCGACGCTGCGCATCGTAGTTCGGGGCCTCGGGATCCTCGCCCATGAGGATGCCCGCGTACCGGCGGGCCCGCACTCGGTTGATCGGCTGCTCAGGGTCGGACAGCCCCAGCAGATAGAACAGCTCGTATCCCTCGCCCTGATGCATCCAGTCATAGCCCTGCTCGAATTCCTTGACCACCATCGGGTGGCCGAAGCCCGTGTCGTACTGGGCGAACTGCGCCGTGATCGCGTCGTACTCCCGCTGCGCGACGTCGCGGTACAGCCGCGCGCCACCCAGCGCGTAGTAGAGAGGCCAGTTGTGGAAGCTCTCGTACGCGTCGTCCAGCCCGTCGATGCTGCGGAAGTCAGGATGGGTGGGCCACATGATCGTGCCGTCCGGATACACGTAGCGCGACAGCAACGGTCCCGCCGCATCGTCGAGCAGCGCGAACAGGCTGCGCTGCAGCACGGCCCAGCGCGGTGGCTGGATGAATGGGGTGCTTGCCCAGATCGTCAGCATGCACACTCCTCCGAATCCAGAGGCAGACGTTCGCGGCCGCGAGCGCGGGCCCGCGGGTGGCCCGGTGGGGCCGGCCGCGCCTCACCGGCCGGCCGGACACTCGCCCAGCCCAGCGCCCAGCACCGCCCCGGTGGCGGTGGGCCCCACGGTCCGGCTGTACAGCGCCAGCAGCGGCCCCAGGCAGCGGCGCGGGCCAACGAAGCGACCGCTGGCCCGCCGCCGAGCGAAGAACTCGGGGGTGGCAGGCCTCCCCTCGATCAGCAGATCGATCCTCCGCGCGTGCAGGTCGAGCGCGATCACATCGCCGTCGGCCACCAGGCCGATCGGGCCACCGCGCGCGGCCTCCGGATCCACGTGCCCGATGCAGGGCCCGCGCGTGGCTCCCGAGTACCGGCCGTCCGTCACGAAAGCGATCGAGTCGTTCAGGCCCATGCCCTGGGCTGTAGCGGCCAACAGCGACAGCTCGCGCATGCCCGGACCGCCGGCAGGCCCCTCCCAGTTGACCACCACGACGTCTCCAGGCCGGATGCCCCCTGAGGCCAGCGCGTCACGAGCCGCCTCTTCGCAGTCGAAAACACGCGCGGGACCGACGTGACGCCACATCGGCGCGACCACGGCGCTGGCCTTGACCAGGCCGCAGCCTAGGTTGCCGCGCAGCACCCGGATCCCTCCCTCTGACTGCAGCGGCGCAGCGAAGAGGGCCACCAAGCGCTCTCCGCCCTCCCGCTGCCCGCCGGAGCCGCATTCGGCCGCCGCTGCTGGATGGCGCTGCTCGGCAGCCGCGGGGTC
>Ga0067045_1029348_pt1 | contig 21542 bp, 16 predicted proteins | sample TerdegcTABiofilm_FD_59184 | JGI IMG/M metagenome (GOLD analysis project Ga0067045, IMG submission 59184) | Combined Assembly of (Gp0054472, Gp0054536) Wastewater bioreactor microbial communities from Singapore -Terephthalate degrading...
GGCCCGCGCCGCCGCAGCCATACAACGTACAGGCTGGGACGGGCCATGGTTCGTCGATGCCGACCACATCAGCCTCAAGACCGTCGATTGGTTCTTGCCGCACTGCAATTTCTTTACGATCGATGTCGCCGAGACGATAGGGAAAAAGGTTTCTGCGGCGGCGCGGGCCGCCTATCTCGAGCATGCGCGGTTCCTCCTCGACGAGGGCGCAGCCTCCGTGGCTGTCTCTCAGGCCGACATCGAGACCGTCGCCGACAAATTCCTTGCTGCCGTGCAGGAAGCGGGCATCACGTACCGCTACATTGCCGCAAAAAAACCAAAGGATTCTTTTGTAGTCGAACTTTCGATGGATGAGACCGATGTCCCTCAAACTCCTGCGCAGGTCGCCGCGATACTCGTTGCGGTGGCGGCAGAGGAGATACCGCTTGCTACGTTTGCGCCGCGCTTTCCGGGGAAATTTCTCAAGGGCATCGACTATGTGGGCGATGTCGCGGCATTTTTGGGCGCCTTCGAGGCAGAGACGAAGATCGTGTTGTGGGCTGTCGACAGGCTGGGGCTGCCAAAGGGCCTCAAACTCTCCGTGCACACCGGAAGCGACAAGTTCAGGCTCTATAGGGGCATCCACGAGATTGTCGCGCGGCTTGGGGCCGGTGTGCACTTGAAAACTGCGGGCACGACCTGGCTTGAAGAGATCGTGGGGCTTGCAGAGGCCGGCGGCGATGGGCTTGCCCTTGCCAAGCGAGTATACGAGGCTGCCTATGCCCGCATCGATGAGCTTGTGGCCCCTTACGCGAATGTCGTCGAAATCGACAAGGCCCGCCTGCCCCGCCCGGAAGAGGTGGCGGCCTGGGATTCGGCCACCTTCGTGCAAGCGCTGCGCCATGAGCCCGGCTCGTCCACAATGCAGCCGGACATGCGCCAGCTCATGCATGTGGGCTTCAAAATCGCCGCGGAAATGGGCAGGGAATTCAGCGACACTGTCCTACAACACCGTGGATCGGTGGCCCGCAATGTCCAGCGCAACTTGTACGAGCGGCACCTTATGCCGCTTATTCTCGGCTGAGCCATGCGTATTCCGCATCCGGGCATTCGAGGCAAGATACTGATATGCCTCGTGGTGGCCCTCGCCTTTTTCCTCGTACTCACGCTGATCATGCAGCATGAGTCCATGGAGCTGTCCCGACAGTATGGAGCAAGCCTTTCGAACTATCATCTGGTGCACCGGTTTCGGCTGAATCTGAGCGCTTTTCATGCGCTCGCCGATCGTTACCTCCGCGATCCAGCCTCCGTCGCCGCCGAGGAGGTGTATGCGGGTATCTCCTTGCTGAACGCACAGTATGCGGCCTTGGTTCCGCTGGAGCATATCTCCGTCCTCGCTGAGTTCGAGGTGCGCGCGACAGGCTATGGCCTCGATGCATATCTTCCTCTTGTGTCCCGAGCAGTCGGGCTTCGGGCTGGAGGTTCTCCGGACTATTACCAGGTCTTTGTCAAGGCGGCTCGGATAGAGGGCTATATCGATGTCTATCTCAACAGAATGCTCTCCGAACTTATGAGGAGCGGCGAAGAGACCTATGCGGTGCTCTCGCATAGATCCGAGATGCTCAATCGCACCATTCTAATCTCGATGATCCTGGCGAGTATTCTCGCGATGATTGGTGTCGTGCTCGTGGCCGGGGCGATCACTGCCCCCTTACGGAGGCTTGCCAGGGAGGCGGAGAAGCTCGCGGGAGGAGACCTCGATGCGGGGATTGTCGAGGTTCACACAAAGGACGAAGTAGAGAAACTCACACGTTCTTTTGCAACGATGGCCAAGAGCATCAAGGAGATGGTGGAGGGGCTCAAAGAGAAGGCCGAGCTCGAAAAGCTGCTCCACCAAGAGGAGCTCGCCCTCGTGAGCATGGGCAAAGCGCTGCGCGAAGCCCAGTTCATGAATCTGCAGGAACAGATGAAGCCGCACTTCCTCTTCAATGCCTTGAATACCATTGCGCGCAGCGCCCTGCTCGAACAGGCACCCAGAACCGAGGCGCTCTCCATGGGGCTGGCGACGCTTCTTCGCGCGACACTCAGAGATTCCGGCCCTCTGTCCAGTTTAGATGATGAGCTCACGATTGCACAGGCCTACCTCGAATTTCAGCACGCTCGTTTTGGATCGCGGTTGCAGTGGAACATTGATGTCCCTTCGGCACTGCGCTCCGCCAGAGTTCCCAGACTTATGGTGCAGCCGCTCGTAGAAAACGCCGTCCGACACGGGCTCGAGCCGAAGATAGAAGGCGGTTCACTCTCCATCAAGGCTCGTATGCGCAAGGGAAATCTCATCCTTTGGGTTATCGACGACGGAGTCGGCATGTCTCGAGAACGGCTTGCCGGAATCCGCACAGGCATCACGGCGACCCTCAGTCGGATCTACGAAAGGGGGAAATCTTTTGCGGATGAAGGTGTGGACGCTTCTGCAAACAACACACTTTTAGAGGGAACCGGTATTGGCCTTACCAACCTCGCGACGCGCTTCAGTATTCTCTACGGCGGCAACTGCCGCTTCGACATTGTATCCCGGCTGGACAGGGGCACGCTTGTCCGAGCGGTCATTCCCATGGAAGGGGTGACGGAATGATCCATGTTCTCGTTGCCGACGACGAGGTGCTCGAGCGCGAGGCCATGTTGCATATTCTGCGAGGAGTGGATACAGGGGAGCCTCTAGAAGTGAGCGAAGCCCTCAACGGCCTCGAGGCGCTCAAACTCGCTCAGGAACGCAAGCCCGACATAGCCTTCTTGGACATTCGTATGCCGGGTATGGATGGGCTCGACCTCGCCAAAGAATTCTCATTGCTCCCCGATCCGCCGGTCGTCATCTTGGTGACCGCATACGATTATTTTACCTATGCGCGCACGGCGCTGCGCTTCGGTGTTTTCGATTATCTGCTCAAACCTGCATCGACCGAGGATGTCCTCGGTGTCTTTCGGAGGGCTCTCCACGTCATCGCCGAAAGAAGGAAAGAGGCTGCACGGCGCAGGGTGGACCAGACCGTGGCAGCGGATATACAGAAGGCTCTTTATACCGACATCTGTAAGGGGCTTGGCTCCGGCACCGTCAACGACGAGGATGTTCGGCGGCTTGTCGCCTTTCGGTTCTCCTTTGGGCTCGTTTCTCAGACGGGCGTCGTGGGGTGGACCAGCATCGCGATTGTCGCGGGGGTAAGAAAAGGCTCTGGGAAGGTTCCTCCCTCTATCGCCTCGAGAGAATTCTCACGATTTTTCCGTGCGCTGGCAGAGCGATATCTGCTGCTCGATCTAGGCTTAGCCAACGCCGATACTCTGCTCTTCGTTTCGCCGTTAGAGTCGAATGCTGCCCAGGTCGGGACTATGCATGTGCTCGTCGTTGTTCCGAAGTCTGGTATCGAAGGTGCGGCAGACACAGGGGCTGAGGCGCACCTGGTGCCACAGTCCTTGCGGGAACAGATAGGCGAGGGCATGGATCGCTTCTCTCAGAGATGCAACAATGCAGGAGGAATGGCTGTCAGGTTCGGTGTCGGTGTGGATGCGGAAGGTAAGGCCGGAACGGCACTGCAGACGGCAAAAATCGCGTTCAATCTTTCGAACGCAGAATACCCCATACTGCTGTTGCATTCGGCACATGAGGTTCGGCAGGCGTGGTCGTCTACCACATCCATCTCGGCACGTGCGGTGATGTGGCTCGAGGAGCATTTCATGGAGAGTGTCGGTATCCAAGACCTTGCGCGCTCGCTTGGGCTGAACCCCTCATACCTTTCACGCACCCTGAAGAAAGAGCTCGGCATAGGTTTTGGAGAGACGCTCGCGCGCATCCGTATCGCCTATGCAAAAGACATCCTGGCCGGCGGTGCATCGGCCAAAGAGGCTTCATATCTGGTGGGCTTTCGGGATCAGAGCTACTTTACCAAGGTTTTTCTGAAGATCGAAGGGGTGTCCCCTTCTCAGTATGTCAAGGACCTTCAATCCATATAGTCAAATCCCTTCGGCGAGCATCAAATTACCAACGGTGCGCAACGAACTACCACACCACATTGTACACTTACCCCCTATAATGTCCTATAATAACTCAGATTGCAGAAAGTCTGCAGTCATTAAGGAGGTTTGCGTATGAAGACCATGCAGAAGGTGGCTCTTATTCTGATGCTCGTCCTTTTCCCGGCCATGCTGTTCGCTCAGACAAAACCGATCGTGCTGCGGCTCGCCGAGACTCATCCGAAGGGCTATCCTACGGAGCTGGGCGATGAGGAGTTTGCTCGCCTCGTCAAAGAGCGATCGAATGGCCGCATCATCATCGAGGTGTATCCGGGCTCTCAGCTCGGCGAGGAAAAGGCGGTGATCGAGCAGGTCCAGTTCGGGGGCATCGATCTTACCCGCGTATCGATCAGTCCGCTCGCGAGCTTTGTGCCGAAGCTCAACGCGTTTCAGATGCCCTATCTCTACAGGGATGCCGACCATATGTGGAAGGTGCTGAAAGGGGAGATCGGCAAGGAACTGCTGGCAAGCCTGGAGCCCTTCGGTTTCATCGGCCTGGGCTGGTTCGATGGGGGAGCGCGGAGCTTCTACAATAGTAAAAAAGCGGTCCGCACTCCGGCCGATCTCAAGGGCTTGAAAATCAGGGTCCAGGAGAGCGAGCTCATGCTTGATCTCGTCCGTTCCTTCGGCGCTATTCCCACCCCGATGCCCTATGGCGAAGTCTATTCCGGTCTCCAGACAGGCGTCATCGACGGTGCCGAGAACAACCCGCCATCATATTATTCCGCAAGCCACTATGAAGTCGCAAAATACTATACCCTCGACGAGCACACCATGGTTCCCGAAATCGTCATCGGTTCCAAGATTTCGCTTGGTAGACTCTCGAAGGCAGATCAAGAGTTGATCAGGCAGGCTGCCTTCGATGCCATCGACTATCAGCGCGCCCAGTGGGATGCCTATGTGAAGCTCTCCATGGACAAGGTCACCGCGGCCGGCTGCACTATCATCCCCGTGCCGGACAAGACCGAGTGGATGAAGGCCGTCGAGCCTATGTATTTGAAGCAGTCCAAGGAGATCCAGGACCTCGTTGCCCGCATTCGTGCGGTCAAGTGAGCATTGCAACATCATGCATAGGGCCGCGCGATACACTGCGCGGCCCTTTACGTTATAATTTTGTCCCGGCCCTCGAGGTGTGATATGAAGAAGTTTATTGTTTCGGCAGTGACGCTGATCCACATTCTGCTCATAAATCTTTCCATGATCATGATCGTAGCTATGCTGCTCTTGGTGTTTGCGAATGTAGTGCTCCGCTATGTCTTCAATAGCGGCATATTCTGGTCGGAGGAGATAGCCCTTGTCTTGGAGGTGTGGTTCATTTTCCTCTCACTGGGGCTCGGCGTAAAGCACCGATTGCATTTTTCGATCAACCTCATGCCGCGCGAGAAAATTTCCGCATGGCTTAATCGGGCTCTTGATCTGCTGTCCGATATCGTGTTTATCGTCATTGGGGCGGTCATGATACTTTACGGAAGCAGGCTTGTTCAGTTCACGATGCGCTCGATTATGCCGGCGACGAAGTTGCCGGCCGGCATTCTGTACCTCGTCCTCCCTATCTCGGGCTTTGTCGTCATTGTCGAGGCTCTCTTTCACATTTTCGGGTTCACCATGTTCGATGAAAAGATCGACGTGTATTTTTCCGGCAAGGGTGGAACACTGAAGGACATTTTCAGGAGCGAAGCATAATGGATACGACGATTGCGACCACAATACTCCTGGGTGGGTTTATCCTGCTTCTGATTCTGAGGGTGCCCATCACGTTCTCGCTTGCGGCTGCGTCCATCGCGACGGCACTCTATTTGAATATACCGCTCATGTCGATCGTTCAGCAGATGGTGCAGGGGGTCAAATCCTTTTCACTGCTCGCAATTCCCTTCTTCATCATCGCCGGCGAGATGATGGGGCGCGGCGGCATTGCGGAGAAAATCATCAACCTCGCGAATGTGCTCGTCGGCAGGATCCGCGGTGGGCTTGGCATGGTGAACGTCGTGGACAGCATGTTCTTCGGCGGCATCTCGGGTTCTGCGGTCGCCGACGTCGCCTCGACGGGCACCATCATCATCCCTCTTATGAAAAAGAAGGGGTACGACGACGACTTTTCGGTGGCCATCACGGTCACAAGCTCCACGCAGGGGATCATCATTCCGCCGAGCCACAATATGATCATCTACTCGGTGGCCACCGGCGGCGTCTCAGTCGGGCGCCTCTTCCTCGCAGGATACCTGCCGGGCATTCTGCTCGGAATATCCCTCGGCGTCATCGTCTATATCATTTCAGTGAAGAGAAACTATCCGAAGGAAAGAAAATATTCGTTCAAAGAGGGGGTGAAGATCTTCCTCGATTCCTTCTTGGGGCTGCTCACTGCCCTCATCATTATAGGCGGCGTCATCTCCGGTATATTTACCGCCACGGAGTCGGCTGCGGTCGCAGCGGTCTATGCGTTCATCATAACATTCTTCGTCTACCGGCAGATACCGCTTAAGGAGTTCAGGGGAATTCTCTACAGCACGCTCAAAACGCTCACGATGGTGATGACGCTGATCGCCTCAGCAAGCGCATTTTCATGGCTTATGGCGTACCTGCGCATTCCTGCGATGGCAACCGAGTTTCTGCTGTCGATTACGGACAACAAGATTCTGCTGCTGATGCTCATCAATGTGCTTCTGCTGCTTCTGGGTATGATCATGGACATGGCGCCGCTCATTCTCATCGTGACACCGATTCTGTATCCGGTGGTCGTCGACAAATTGGGAATGTCGCCGATTCATTTCGGCATTATGCTGATGCTCAATCTCGCCATAGGGCTTTGCACGCCGCCTGTGGGTTCTGCCCTGTTTGTGGGGTCGGCCATAGGAAAAATTTCGATCGAAAAGGCGACAAAGGCTATGATTCCGTTCTATATCGCCATGATTGTCGTTTTGTTTCTCGTGACGTATATTCCGCAGATAACGATGTTCCTGCCCAACCTCATCATGCCCGGAGACTGAGGGGGCGGGCACGCGAATGGATGTGTGCCTCGCGGCGCCCGACATCGGCGTTCGCGAAGTCTGTACAGGCGCGGGCAGGCGTATGAAGGAGTGTTTGTATGTCGTTTGTGGAGTCTCTCTTTGGGTTGCGTGGAAGTATTGCGGTGGTGACGGGGGGAGGCGGGGCCTTGCCCTCTTCGATTGCCGTTGCCTTTGCCAAGGCAGGGGCCAAGGTGGCGCTCTGGGGCCGCGGGGTGCATCACCCTATGGCCGAAGCCGCCGAGCAGGTCAAAAGGCAGGCGGAGATAGCTCCCGATAGCTCCGATGTGGTGGGGATTACGGTGGATACGGCGTCGAGCGCGGCCTGCGAGGCGGCCTTCGATGCGACGCTAGCCTCGCTCGGCATGCCCGATATCCTCCTCAATGGCGTCGGTGGAAACATGGGCCGAAGTAGTTTTCTCGACTTCGACGAAAAAGTGTTCGAGGATGTCCTCAGACTCAATCTTATGGCGGGGCTCATGGTGCCTTCTCGGGTATTCGCGCGGCGCTGGATCGAGGCAGGTGTCAAGGGTTCGATGATCAATATGACCTCAATGGCGAGCTATAAGGGCCTTTCTGCGGTCTGGGCGTACGATGCCGCCAAGGCGGGAGTGCTCAACCTTACGCAAGCGCTGGCCAAAGAGCTCGCCCCTCATGGCATACGGGTGAATGCGGTAGCGCCGGGCTTTTTTGTGGGCAACCAGAACCGCGCGCTGCTCTTCGACGAGAAGACTGGCAATCTTACGGCCCGGGGCCAGGCGATCATCGCGCGCACGCCCTTTGGCCGCTTCGGCGAATATGAGGAGCTCTGGGGGGCGGTGCTGTATCTGGCGAGTTCGAAGGCCGCAGGATTTGTGACTGGGGTCAGCATCCCCGTCGACGGCGGATATCTCAGCGACAATATATGACAATATTTATTGAGGGAGGGCAGCATGGCCCAATTTCTGGATGAGAATTTCCTGCTGAAAAACGAAACGGCAAAACGGCTCTTCTTTCATGTTGCGAAGGATCTGCCGATCTTCGATTATCATTGCCATCTGTCCCCGAAGGCGATCGCCGAGGATGAGCCTTTCGATGACATCGCGCGCATGTGGCTCGAGGGGGATCATTACAAATGGCGAATCATGAGGGCGAACGGAGAGCCTGAATCGCTCTGTGGCGGTGCTGGCCCATGGGATGAGAAATTCGTTGCGTACGCCCGTGCTCTTTTGAGAGCCGCGGGGAATCCCCTTCTCCATTGGTCGCATTTGGAGTTGCAGAGAATCTTCGGCATCTCTGATGTGCTGACACCGCAGAATGCCCTCGAAATTAGGCAAAAGGCGAACCATCTGCTCGCCGCCGGAAGGATCAGCCCGCGCTCTCTTCTTGAGCAATTCACTGTGAAGGTTCTGTGTACGACGGATGACCCTGTCGATGATCTGCACTGGCACAGGGCGATCGCCGAAGAACAGAAGAAGGGCTCCGCGTTTCAGACAAAGGTGCTCCCCGCCTTCCGTCCGGACAAGGCGTTGAATACGAGCGATATCGCCGCATGGAACAAGTACGTCGATGAGCTCGGCAGGGCTGCCGGTGTCGACATCGATGCGTACCCTTCTCTGCTCGAGGCACTTGCGAAACGTCACGACTACTTTCACTCGATGGGCTGCAGGCTTTCAGACCACGCGCTCCTCGTGCCGCCCTATGTGCCGGCTTCGGATGCGGACCTCGATGCCATCGTGAAAAAGGGCCGAGGAGGGAACTCGCTTTCTTCTGTGGAACAGGAAAAGCTGGCGACGGCTCTACTCCTGCATTGTGCGCGCCTGAATGCGCAGAAAGGTTGGACGATGCAGCTGCATATTGCAGCGCTCAGAAACGTCAATCCGAGACTGTTCCGGGCCTTAGGTCCGGACGTGGGCGGCGATAGCACGTCCGACGCCCCTATCGTGGCACCGCTCGCCAGTTTTCTAGGAGCCTTGGAGGGAGAGGACGCGCTTCCAAAGACTATTCTCTATTCACTCGATCCTTCGAAGCACAATCCTCTTGCGACGCTCGCGGCGAGTTTTGCCGGAACATCGCCAGAGGCCACGGTTTCGCAGGTAGCGGGCAAGGTGCAGCTCGGTGCCGCATGGTGGTTCAACGATCAGAAAGATGGTATGGAGCGCCACCTCAGGGAGTATGCTGGGGTAGGGCTCATCGGTGCGTGGGTGGGGATGCTGACCGATTCCCGCTCCTTTATGTCGTTTCCTCGGCACGAATACTTCAGGCGCATCCTCTGCAATACAGTCGGAGAGTGGGTGGATGCCGGCGAGTTGCCAGATGACCCGGTGTACACAGACCAGCTCGTGCGCGGCATCTGTTGGGAAAATGCTGTCAATTATTTTCAAATGATGTAAATAATAATCACAACACGTATAAGGGCTCCGCAACCGGCTGGCCGCGGAGCCCTCTGTGTATAAAGGCATAGTCAAGGACATAGCGCAGGTGCCGCCACCTTGTGCGCTGCTATTTCTCTGTCTCCGTCATGCCTGCGATAAACTGTTTCTGCATGAGTACCACCACAATGACGGGCGGTAACATGGCCAGCAAGGTCGTCGCCATTGCGATCTGCCACTCGATCTGGACATCCGCCCCGGACATCATTCGGTTGATGCCGATGAGCAGTGTATAGAATTCGGGTTTTGTCGTGATCAACAGTGGCCAGAGGTACTGGTTCCACCCATAGATAAACTGAATGACGAACATGGCGGCGATGGGCGTACGGGTCATGGGCGCAAGGATGTGGCGGAAGAACTGCATCGGTGTCGCACCGTCGATCTGTGAGGCCTCGGCGATCTCACGCGGAATCGACATGAAGAATTGTCTAAAGAGGAAGACTGCGGTCGCCGACACGATCATGGGCAAGATGAGGCCGGCGTAGGTGTTCAGCATGCCGAGGTCAGAAATAACCTTGTAGGTCGGCATGATACGCACTTCGACCGGCAGCATGAGCGTGATGAAGATGCTCCAAAAACAGAAGTTTCTGAGCGGAAATTTGAAAAAGACGATTGCGAAGGCCGCCAAAAGCGAGATAATGATTTTGCCTGTGGAGATACCCAAGGCCATGATGAGCGAGTTCTTCATCATGACGAGGACGGGGGTGCCCATGTTTTTGGTGCCTTCGAAGAGAGCTTGGCGATAATTTTCGATAAGGTGCGGACCGATGCCGAGCGGCATGGGCGCGGCCTGAATTTCGGCGCTCGTGTGCGACGAAGCAGAAAAAATGAAATAAATCGGGAAAATGATAATCGCGATGCCGAGCCAGAGCACGATGTGCGGGAAGAGCCCCTTGATCACCTTTGTACGGTGTGCGGCTTTATTGATGCGCTGTTCTGCTGTCATACGTACTTCCTCCCGCCTCAGTAGGTAACGCGCCGCTCGATGAAGCGGAACTGGAATACCGTCAGGACAATGACCATCAGCATGAGGATCACCGACTGGGCAGCTGAGCTCCCGAGGTCAAGATTGATGACGCCGTCGCGCCAGACCTTGTACACAAGAATGCCCGTTGACTTGCCCGGAGCTCCCTGCGTGATGGCGTGCACGATCGGGAAGGTTTCGAAGAAGCCGTAGACCAGGTTCATAACCAATAGATAGAAGGTAGTCGGTGAGAGCAGAGGGAAGATGATCTTCCAAAAACGTCTAGCGGCTCCGGCCCCATCGATCTCCGCTGCCTCGACGAGGGTGGCCGGAACGCTCTGCAGCCCGGCGAGAAAGAACACAAAGTTGTACGCGAGCTGTTTCCAGCTCGCCGCCATAGTGAGGAGAAAAAAGGCTTGATTGAAGTTCAAAAGATACTGCCAGTCGACGTGGAAGGTGTGCTTGAGCACGTATGCGATGACACCGACGTTCGGATTGAACAAAAAGAGCCAGATGACGCCGGCAACAAGCGTCGACACGGCATAGGGCCACACGAGCATCGTCTTGTAAAACGAAGCAAAGCGGATTTTCTTGTTCGCCTGAATCGCGAGGAAAAGAGAAATTGTCATGGCACTGAGGGTGATGCACAGCGCGAACGCGGTGGACACTCTAAACGACTGCCAGTAGTCGGGATCGACGAGAAGTTTCGAGTAATTCTGAAACCCGACGAAGATCATCCTGCCGCCGAAGGGGTCTTGCAGGTAAAACGACTGCAGAATGGCCTGGGCCGCCGGCCAGAAGAAAAAGATGAACACAATGACCATCTGGGGCAGCACAAGCAGGTACGGCAGAATCGGTGCTTTGAATTCGTATTGTTTGGCCATAGTACTTCCTGAAAAAGATTGAATTATTATACCAGTCTACTCGTCAATTGTATAGTTGAGGGCATTCTTCATTTCAAGTCCCAAAAAAGGCCGCCGACCGGCGGCCTTTTTGCGGCGCATAACAAGGTATGGCAACAATGTCGTTTTACTTATAGAGCTTCTCGAACTCGCGGAGTGTCTTGTTGCCCTCGCTCACCATCTTGTCGAGTCCAGCTTTCACCGAGATCTTACCTGCAAGGATGTCTTCCCATATCTGGTCTTCGATCTCGCGGATAATAGGCATATTCCCGAAGCGGACGCCCATCGAATTTGGGGTGGGTGTCTTGTTCGTGAGCTGCTTGATGGCGACTTCAAGACCGGGGTTGTCCTTGTAGTAACCCTGGGATTTTGTCAGCTCGTAGGCGGCCTGCGTGACAGGCAGATAACCAGTCTCTTTGTGCCAGAGTGCTTGAATCTCCGGCTTGGAGATGAAGTTGAAGAACTCGGCGACAGTCTTGTACTCAGCCGCTGGCCTGCCATTGAACACCCACAGGGATGCGCCGCCGATGATCGAGTTCTGCGGTGCCCCTGGAACGTCGGGATAGTAGGGCAGGCGAGCCACGCCAAAGTCGAACTTGCAGTTGGCCTTCATGTTGCCATAGCCACCGATCGATTCGAAGTGCATGCCGACTCGGCCCGAGGTGAATAGTGGATTGGCCTTGTTCTCGCGGCCGCCATAGATGAACACGCCGGTCTTCGAGAGATCGTAGATGTTCTGGAAGTGGCGCACGGTGATTGGGCTGTTGAACACGAGCGTGGTGTCGAGTCCGTCGAAGCCGTTGCTCCGGGTGCCGAAGGGGATATTATGCCATGCACAGAAGTTTTCAAGCTGGATCCAGCTGATCCAGTTGGTAGTGAAGCCGCCCTCCATGCCGGAAGCTTTCAGTTTCTTTGCGACTTCAAAGAACTCGGGCCATGTGACGGGTGGTTTTTCTGGATCGAGGCCTGCCTTGCGGAAGGCATCCTTGTTGTAGTACATGACTGCCGTGGAGCTGTTGAAGGGCATGGACAACATGCGGCCATCGGAGGTCGAGTAGTAGGACTTGATGGTCGGAATGTAGATGTTCGGATCCCACTTCATGTTGTTTTCGGCCATAAGCTGATAGACTGGCTTGATTGCGTTCTTTGCGGCCATCATGGTCGCGGTGCCGACTTCGTACACTTGAATGATGGCTGGTGCCTGGCCGGCGCGGAATGCCGCGATTCCCGCATTCATAGTATCGACATACGATCCCTTATACACAGGAACAACTTTGTACTCCTTCTGACTTGCGTTGAACTGATCGCAAATGGTCTGTACCATTTCACCGTTTTTACCAGTCATGGCATGCCAGAACTCGACAGTGGTCTGTGCATAGAGCCCGACAGCCATGCAGAGAACGGTCATCAGCACAATGACTCGTTTCATTACGTCGCCTCCAGGATTTTAGATAGATACCGGACAAACTGCCCAGTATGATTTACAGAGATTAGTTTACAACTGCTTTGTTAAGCGCGCAATAGGAAGCCATAAAAATTTCTTTAAAATAAGGTTTTTACCTTGATGAGGCCCATATCCGGGAAATCGGTGATGATCCCCGAAACTCCCCAGCCGATGAGGGTGCTCATCCTCGAGGGATCGTTCACTGTCCAGGGCAGCACCCCCAATCCAGCCGCGCGCACCGCTTTGACCGTTGCCTCGTCGAGGTATTTCTCATTCGGGTTGAGGGCGATGGCGCTAAACTCCCTTAGCGTCGTAACTGGGTCTTTCAGCGGCTTGTCGATGAGCACGGCGATGTCGATCTTCGGCTCGGCCTTTTTTACCCGCTTCAGGTAGGTATGGTTGAATGAGGAAATGAGCACCGAAGAAACCATGTCGAGTTCTTTCACAAGGGAGACGGTCTTTTCGACGACCCAGGCATCGCAGGCAAAACCTGTCGCGTCCTTGATCTCGATGTTGACGCGCCAGCCGAGGTGCTTTGTCAACTCAAGTGCCTCGCGGAGGGTCGGAATTCTTATGCCGGTGAAGGACTGAAGTTCTTCGGAGCCGACTTTCCCCGCCTTGATCTGGAGAAAGGGATCGGTGCGTGCGTACCATGAGCCCGCATCGAGGGATCGTAGCTCAGCGAGCGTGAAGTCGTAGACATTCCATGGCGAGCGGGAGGGAAAGCGGACGTTTGCGTCGGTGGTGCGGACCAGCGTCGTGTCATGTAGCACGACGAGCTCACCGTCGCTCGACGCCGCCACGTCCAGCTCCCACATATCCGCACCGATGTCGAAGCCTTTCTGGGCGGCGACAAGGGTATTCTCCGGCGCGATAGCGCGAAAACCGCGGTGAGCGATCACAAGAGGACGGGATGCGTGCATGAGTAGTTTCTCCATTGAAAGATGTTCAGGCCTATCCTGGCCATAGAGCGCAAATCCGGCATGCATTATGAGAATGCTGCTATACACCACCGACTGCAGACGAATCGATCTCCTTCTTTTTTGCAGATGATGCAGCATGTGGATCTTCATTTTGTATATTGTAGGCTTTCCCTGTATCTCTGGCAAGGGAGCGCCTCTAAAACCCCCTGAACGGGTCTGAAACCACCCGATCTCCTTGAAGTCCTCTGAAACCAGAGTGTGCTCTTCACAGCTTGCGCTTTCTAGAAGGGAAGCATAGGATAGTGCGCGGAGACGGAACATGATCGCAGGTGACGGAAACGGCGCGCGCAAGTGGATTACGCTCTCTTCGCGCAAGGTGTATGAGTGCAATGTTTTCAGCGTGTTTGAACAAGAGAGCCGTGGACCCGATGGTCGTACAGGCCATTTTGCCGTAATGGAAGCGAAGGACTGGGCCGTTGTCGTGCCCTATGTCAGAACCCAAGAGGGTGTCTCGTTCCTTATGGTGCGCCAGTATCGCCACGGCGCGAACATGGTGAGCCTCGAATTCCCCGGCGGCGTGGTCGAGCCTGGAGAAGAGCCGGCCCATGCGGCGGCGCGTGAGCTCGCCGAGGAGACCGGCTGGGTGTCGGAGCAAGTGCTCCATGCGGGCACGGTATTCCCCAATCCCGCAATTCAGGACAACCATTTTCATGTGTTCGTAGCCCTTGACCCGAAGCCGGGGGTAGCCCGGAATCTCGACGCGAACGAGATCATCGATGTGGAGCTCGTTGCCGCCGATGAGGTGCGCCGCCGCATGGGCGAAGGCGACCTTCAGCATGCCCTTATGGTCTCGGCTCTCTATCTTGCTGATAGGTGTGTCGCATCTTTGAGTGCACAAGCCTGAAGGGTGCCCGACCGACCGAAATGGCCCCGGCAGGGCACACCTCGTGACAGCAAAAGCATGTAATGCATCGCCCATCATCGATGTGGATAATGTTCGATCCGGATCTCTTTGTAAGACAGAGTGCGTCGGCTGGACATATTTCGATGCAGGCGCCGCAGCCGATACATTTTTTCGTATGGAAGATGGGGCGCATGCGAATAAAGGAACCCGCGAGTGCTCTAAGGCTGTCGGGAATCGAAATGAGCCTTTGGCCGACCTTGCTTTTGCCATACGGCAGCAGTTCGAACCCTTCGTGCCCGATCTCGCTCACACTAAGAGGATATGTCGCCGGCTCAGCGAAAGATTCGCTTCCCACGGTCCTCTGCATGCCGTCGAGCACATAGGGAATGCGCGAAGGATCATAGCCTATACACCGTGTTGCGACCCAGTCGAGCATCGCGACGCTCTGCGATGCGAGCACGATGCCGAGAGGGTAGGGGGTCCCGGCACCGGGCCCTTCGCCCTGCATGGCGACAATGCCGTCCATAAAAGTGAAACATCGCGGCACTGACAGGGCAAGATCCACGAGCATCTGGCCGAAATCGGCGACATTGGGGTACTGCAGGTGCATAGCGCTCTTTGCAGTGCCGGGAATAAGGCCGAAAAGGTTCTTCATCGCGCCGGTATAGGTCATAAGGTGATGATTCTTCAGCTTCGGCAGGTTGACGACGAAGTCGGCCCTCCTGAGCGCTGTAGTCAGGGGAAGATTCTTTAATTTCTTGCCGTTTGTGATAGGGAAGGGGCTGGCTTCTCCAAAGTCTACCCACACGCCTCCATGTTTCTGAACGCTCTCGTAGATGCCACAGACCTTGGCGGCAAGTGTACTGGGCTGCCAACCGGGCGAGTCCCCGACGAGCACTTCTTTGGCTCCCCGCGCTCTGACGAACTTTATGACGGCGCCCACAAAGGAGGGATGCGTGGTCACGGCCTTTGTGGCGGGTGAAGCATTCAAAACGTTTGGTTTGAGAAGAACGGTTGCTCCCCGCACATCCGGAAAGTCCGCAATCTCCGCAGCCTGGGCGAATATGGCGTCCAGCTTCCGGTCTTCGTAGTCTTCGCATCGAAGCAGCGCGACGTCGGCTCTTTTTGTATTGCCCATGTGTTTCATCCTTCGGGGCGTCAGTATATGCCGATACCGCGACCTCCATCAAGGCAAAAAATTGTACTTGCAAAGTTCGATGAAGTGCCCGTATAATGACATATACCTATACGGAGAGGTTCCTGGGCAGAATGCGAATACGGTTTGATCGAAACAACTGGGTGTACTACATCGGACGCGGAACGAATCTGCGGACGCTGCTGTTGGCGGTAGGCTGCATGCTCATGCTGCTCGGTTCAAGCTTCAGACCTTCTCCCGGCCCCATGTCGGCCCGCGGAGGATCCGACGTGAACGACCATGCGCTCGGCGAGGAGATTGTTATGCCTGAGCCAGAGGACAAACTCGTCAAATATTCCGTCTACGAAGTCAAAAAGGGCGACACTCTTTCCGAAATCGCCGAAGACTTCGACATATCGCTCGATACGATCATCAGCATTAACGGATTTACCTCTGCAAAGTCACTAAAGCCGAACCAATTGCTCAAGGTGCCAAATCAGTCGGGCATCGTATATGTCGCTCCGAAGGCGTCATCCGTGCAGGAGATCGCCGATTCGTATAATATCAGCGCCGACAGGATTATCGATGCGAATGGGCTCTTGAGCGAAAATATTCCGGCAGGCAAGCCTCTTTTTTTGCCTGATGTCCGCCTGCCTGCAGCCCAACTGAGAGAAATTGCAGGAACGCTGTTCCAATGGCCGGTGCGCGGCCGCCTGACGTCGTGGTTCGGATGGCGCAAAGACCCGTTCACCGGACGCCGATCGTTCCACAATGCCATCGATATCGCGGCGCCCTATGGCTCGCCGATTGGCGCTTCTATGGATGGCCGTGTGGTAGAGACAGGCTATTCGCCCATCCTCGGTAAATATGTGATGATGTCGCATACTGGAGGATGGAAAACTCTGTATGCTCACATGTCCGAGATTGTGGTGAAAGAAGGCCAGTATGTCTCACAAGGCCGGACCTTGGGGCGAATAGGAACAACGGGATACAGCACGGGGCCTCATGTCCATTTCGAAGTGATCAAAAACGGAGTCCTCGTTAATCCGCTCAACTATCTGCCGTAAAGAATCCCTGGACGGAAAAGCTAAGATGCGGCCTTGCGTGGCGCGCACGTACAGTCTCTTATTTGACGCATAAAGAAATATCTGCTACAGTTATTGCACTATGAGAACAACGAAAGGCATAGCGGTTTCTCCTGGCGTATCGATAGCGCCGGCCTTTATATTCAAGGATGATTCCGCTGAGATACCCCAGTATCGCATCAGCGCTGCGGAGGTGGAGACTGAGCTTGCTCGTTTTCGTGAGGCTTCACTGCTCGCGAAGAAGGATATAGAAACACTCCGAGACCGCGCCAAAAAAGAGGCCGGCGAAGAACAGGCGGCCATCTTCGATGCGCACCTCATGATGCTGGAAGATCCCGAGTTGCTCGAGCAGATCGAGCAATCCCTCAACAACAACCTCTTCAACGTCGAATCCGCTATTCTCTCGTTTGAGACCGAAATGGTCGACAAGCTCTCCTCCTCGGCCGATCCGCTCATTCAAGAGCGAGTCTCGGATGTGCACGACGTGGTCCGACGCATACTCCGGCATCTCCTCAAAAAAGAAAGGATTTCCCTCTCCGATATCGAGACGGAGATCATTCTGGTGGCCAAGGACCTTATGCCCTCGGACATGGTGGGAATGTCGCGCAGTATGGTGCGCGGAATTGTGACGGAGTCCGGAGGACGTACGAGCCACGCGGCCATTTTGGCGAGGGCCTTTGAGATTCCCGCGGTGCTCGGTGTGGGGCCCGGCTTTGTCGATCAGGTCAAGCCGGGCCAACCAATATACATCGACGGCGAAAAAGGTATCGTCGTTGTCGATCCCGACGATATCTTTATCCAGAAAGAAAGGAGAGCTCGACTTGCCCGCATTCAGCGCGAAAAAGAAGACAAAGAGCTCCGCGATGTCCCCGCCCAGACCAAGGATGGCACTCACATTTCGCTTGTGGCGAATATCGAGATGCCCGACGAGGTGACCAATGTCATCGACTATGGCGCAGAAGGGATTGGACTCTTCAGATCCGAATTTTTATTCTTGGGTGGGCACGTCCCCGGCGAAGAGGAACAGTGTAGGGAATACACCAGGGTGGTACAGGCTATGCAGGGCAAAGCGGTAACCATCCGCACCCTCGATATCGGCGGAGATAAGGTGCTGCCCGAACTCGGTGCAGTGGGCGAGAAAAACCCCCTCCTCGGCTGGAGGGCGATTCGTTTCTGTCTCGAAAAGACCGAGCTGTTCAAGACGCAGCTTCGGGCCATCCTGCGAGCATCAGTGCACGGAAAAGTCAAGATCATGTTCCCCATGATAAGCACGATCGATGAGCTTATCCGCGCACAAGGTCTTTTGGCTGAGGTAAAATGGGAGTGTAAGACCCTCGGTTACAGCATCGATCCGAACATCGAGACCGGCATTATGATCGAGGTACCCTCGGCGGCGATCTGCGCCGATGTGCTCTCTCGGTCCTGCGATTTCTTTTCGATCGGGACGAATGATTTGAGCCAGTATACGCTCGCGGTGGATAGAGGCAATCAGAAAGTGGCCTATCTCAACGAGCCTTACAATATAGCGGTGCTGCGGCTCATCAAAATGACGATAGGGTATGGAGAACACGCCCACATCGATGTGAGTCTCTGCGGCGAGATGGCCGCCGACCCTGCAAGCGCAGTGCTCCTCGTGGGCATGGGGCTGCGGACGCTCTCCATGTCCGCTTCGTCGATACCGGCAGTCAAACGCGCCCTCAGATCCGTCACCATCGAAGAAGCGTCCGCCCTTGCTCACCAGGCGCTTTCTATGCATACTTCGTCGCAGGTCAGCATGCTTTTATCGTCGAAGCTCAATATTTAGGAAGTCTATGAACAGAGAGAGAACGGCTCAGGTTACACCACCCGAGAGCAGCGCAGAGTCCCCGGCAGTCCGCTATGAAAACCTCCCGCTGGTAGTTCTCGCGGGGAGGCCGAATGTCGGCAAATCCACGCTCTTTAATCGCCTCATAGGAAAGCGTAGGGCTATCACTGACCCTCAGCCTGGGGTAACGCGCGATCCCATCGAAGAAGAGTGCACGCTGCGAGGAACCGACAAGAAGGTGCTCTTGGTGGACACCGGCGGATTCAGGCTGGAGCGCGAGGGGCTGGACGAGCTGGTCGTCGCCAGGGCCCTTGCGTATATCGAGCGGTCGGATCTGGTCCTGTTTATGGTGGATGTAAGTGAGATAACACCGGAAGACGAAGAGTTTGCGGCATTGTTGCGGCTTTACGCGGACAAGCTCATGCTCGTGGTGAACAAGGCGGACAGCCCCGAGCGCGATGCGCTCGTGTGGACACACGCGCAGTGGGGATTCGAGCCTGTGTTCTTCGTTTCCGCGGAGCACAACCGGAACATCGACGAACTTGCCGAAGTCATTGCGGCTCACCTCGATTTTTCCCACGTGCGCGAGGTTGCGCTTGAGAAAGCGGATATCCGGATCGCCATCATGGGTAAGCCCAACACCGGAAAATCGACCCTCCTCAACGCGCTCGTGGGGCAGGAGCGGAGCATCGTTTCCGCCGAACCGGGCACAACCCGCGATATCGTCGAAAGTCGCTTTCTCTACAAGGGCAGAGGCATCAGCGTCCTCGACACCGCGGGTATCCGCAGAAAGAAAAAGGTCACCGATAACGTCGAATACTATTCGGTAGTGCGGTCCATCGCCGTGGTGAACCGGGCCGATGTGGTTATTCTTTTGATCGATGCAAAAGAAGGGCTCTCCGAGCAAGATAAAAAGATCGCCGCTTTTGCCGTGGAAGCAGGCCGGCCGGTGGTGTTGGCGCTGAGCAAGTGGGACACAATGCCGACCATGAAGAATGCCTTCGAGGCTGCCCGCGACCGCCTGCGCTTTTTTTTCGGGCAGATGGCCTATGCGCCCGTCGTCGCGATTTCGGCAAAGGAAGGGCAGGGGATCGATAGACTCATGGGCACGGTGGTTTCGCTCTACGGTAAGGCGAACAAGGTGATCGAGACATCGCGTCTCAATCAGGCGGTCGCGGCTTGGATGGGAGCAACGCCGCCACCGGCCGGCCCGCGCACTCACTTCAAACTGCGCTACGCCGTCCAGGCCTCCGTAAATCCACAGCGCTTCATTTTTTTTGTGACGCGTCCGGAAGCGGTGACGGAATCCTACCGCAGTTTTCTAAAGAACAAAATTCGTCTCGAATTCGGGCTCGACGGTATTCCCATTCAGCTTGAGCTGCGTGCATCTCGAAAAGATAGGCAGTGGGGTTGAGGCATGCCGTACCTGAGCATCGGGCAGTTGGAAAGGCTTCTCTCGGTCCCTGCTTCGACGCTCCGTTTCTGGGAGAAATCGGTGCCTTTCTTAGCACCGATGCGAACTAAGTCAGGCCGCCGGACATACTCGATCTCCGAAGCTGGGCTGATCGCCCGTCTTAAGCATATGGCACTCGACAGAAGATTCGGGCTTCAGCGTTCTCGGCGTCTTTTAGAATTCGAGCTGCTCTACGAGGACCAAGATTATCGGGCAGAGGTGAGGGCGCTTCGGGACAGGATATTTTTTCTTATGCTGGAAAGCGAGCAGTGGCAAGAGGTCTATCGAAATTTTACAAAGGAGTTATGCGATGGAACAGGCGATACAACGCTTGATGGACTTCATTGATGCCTCTCCCTCGCCGTTTCAGGCTGTCGACAACCTGGTCGGCATGCTGGACGCGATAGGAGCTCAGGCGCTCGACGAGGGGCAGGTATGGCAGCTCGAACCCAGCGCCGTCTATTATGTGTGCCGAGGGGGAAGTTCGTTGATCGCCTTCAGAATGGGGCTTAAGGCCCCTGCGGAGGCGGGCTTCCTGCTCGCCGGGGCCCATACCGATAGCCCGACGCTTAAGATTCGCCCAGAAAAAGAGCTTCAGTCCAAGGGTTATATGCTTCTTGCACTCGAGTCATATGGTGCGCCGATTCTTTCCGGTTGGTTGGATAGGCCGCTCGGGCTTGCAGGGGCTATCGCGGTCCGTCAAAAAGAGAGTATCGATTCGAGATTTTACATCAGTCACGAGCCATGTGCGGTCATCCCCAATCTAGCCATTCACTTGAATAGAGACATCAACAAAGGGTTCGAGTATAATCTGCATCAACATATGCCCGCGATTTTCGGGCTTGTTCATTCCGAGGAAGAGGCTACAAGCGCATCTTCATCCGGGACCCCGGAAATCCTCTTGCGTATCGCGACGGAGCTTGGAATCGAGCCTGGAGCGATCGTCTCAGCAGATCTCAGGCTTTTCGATCCCGAACCCTCTCGTCTCATCGATGGGTCTCTCATCAATGCGCCGCGCCTCGATGACCTTGCGGGCTGTGCCGCAATTATGGAGGCCTTTGTCGAAGTGGGAGCTCAGGCCGCGACGCAGGTGGCGTGCTTCTTCGATGCAGAAGAGATCGGCTCGATGACGCTTGGAGGGGCACAGTCCTCGTATCTCCGCGATATCCTCGCCAGGATTACGCTCGCATCCCGAAACTCGGGCCAAGATTTCTACAGGGCCTTGTCGCACTCTTCGTGTGTCTCGGTGGATGCGTCTCAGGCGTGGCATCCGGGCTATCCCGACAAATTCGACGAGTTCTATACGCCGGTGCTCGGCGGAGGAGTTGCAGTAAAATCGAATGCCAACATGAACTATGCCACCGATTTTACTTCGCTGCGGATCGCGGAGGCTGCTGCCGCCAAGGCGAAGGTCGCTGTTCAGCACTATATGGCTCGGGCAGACATCCAGCCAGGCAAGACAATCGGTCCCATC
>Ga0067045_1029349_pt1 | contig 21540 bp, 19 predicted proteins | sample TerdegcTABiofilm_FD_59184 | JGI IMG/M metagenome (GOLD analysis project Ga0067045, IMG submission 59184) | Combined Assembly of (Gp0054472, Gp0054536) Wastewater bioreactor microbial communities from Singapore -Terephthalate degrading...
TGGCGCTGGTGATTGCGGCATTGTCCGAGTGGCTGGGGCCGCTGCCCATTGCGCTGGGCGTGGGCAAGGTGGTGCTGCTGCCCATGATCTGGGCGCTGCTCATCGGTCTGGTGCTGGGACTGCTGCGCAAGCGTATGCCCGGGCCGCTAAAGCTGAGCCTGTACAGCCAGAATCTGGCAGCCGCCGTGCTGTCTTGCGCGCTGTTTCTGTTCATTGCCAAACTGGGTCTGCTGGTCGGTGGCTCGCTGCCCAAGCTGGCCGAAGTCGGCTGGGGGCTGGTGTTGCAGGAGTTGGGCAATCTGGTCGGTTGCGTGGCCCTGGGCATGCCTGTGGCGCTGCTGCTGGGCATCAAGCGCGAAGCGATTGGCGCGACTTTTTCCATCGGCCGTGAACCGGGTCTGGCCATCATTGGCGAGCGTTTCGGCATGGATTCGCCAGAAGGTCGCGGCGTGCTGGCCGAGTACATCACCGGTACGCTGATCGGCGCTATCTTCATCTCGCTGCTGGCCGGCTTTGTCTCAAGCCTCAATATCTTCCACCCGCTGGCACTGGGCATGGGCGCCGGCGTGGGCTCTGGCAGCATGACGGCCGCCGCCGTGGGCGCGATTGCCGCCCAGCATCCCGAGATGAGCGACCAGATTGCCACCTTTGCCGCTGCCGCCAATCTGATTGCGACGACGGTGGGCACTTATCTGACCCTGTTCATCTCGCTGCCCCTGGCGCTGCGTGCCTATCAATGGCTGGAGCCGATTCTGGGCCGCAAGCGCAAGCAGGCTGTGGTGGAGCAGGCTGTAGACCTGTGTGCCGCCAAGGATGAGGAACAGGCACAGGTGCCGGCGCTGGGCCTGGGCATGCGCTTCGCCTCCTGGGTTCTGGTCGGCGCCATGGTGCTGATCGGCAACCGCATCGGCCATGGCGTGCCGGTGATGGATGCGTTGCCAGGTGTACTGCTCATCATTGCCGCCGTGTTTGTCGGTGATCTGATCTATGTGGGCACGCGCCGCGCGCTGCCTGCGGTGTGCTGGATCTCGTTCATCGCGATGGCCATGACCTTCCCGCTGACGCCCTATGCCGCCGAAGTGGCAGCTTTGACCGGCAAGGTCAACTTCCTGGCCATGATCACGCCCATGCTGACGTTCGCGGGCCTGTCGCTGGCTAAGGACATCCCGGCTTTCCGCCGTCTGGGTTGGCGCATCGTGGTGGTTTCGCTGCTTGCCAATGCCGGTGTGTTCCTGGCCGCGACGCTGATCGCCCAGACCTTTGTCCACACGCTGTAAAGTCGGAGCAAGACCATGATGAACACCATCAAGTGGCCCGGCCAGCAGGAACTGCAAGCCTGGCGTCATGACTTTCATCGTCATCCCGAAACCGCGTTTCAGGAGCACCGCACCAGCGCGCGTGTGGCCGAGCTGCTGAAGAGCTTCAGTCTGGAAGTGCACACCGGCCTGGCCGGCACCGGCGTGGTCGCCGTGCTCAAGGGCAGTCTGGGCGCCGGCCCCTCTATCGGCCTGCGTGCCGATATGGATGCGCTGCATGTGACCGAGCTCAACCAGTGCGAGCATGCGTCAACCCATGCAGGTCGCATGCATGCCTGCGGTCACGACGGCCATACCAGCATGTTGCTGGGTGCGGCCCAGGCTCTGGCCTCGGCCCCCGACTTTGCCGGTACCGTGCATTTCATCTTCCAGCCTGCCGAGGAAAACGAAGGTGGCGCGCGCGCCATGATCGAGGAAGGGCTGTTCAAGCGCTTCCCCATGGACGCGGTCTATAGCATGCACAACTGGCCGGGCCTGCCCGTGGGTACGGCGGCAGTGCATTCCACGGCCGTGATGGCGGCCTTCGACATCTTCGATCTGACGCTAACCGGCAAGGGCTGTCATGCCGCCATGCCGCATCTGGGCAAGGATGCGCTGCTGTCGGCTTGCCAACTGGTGACGCAGCTGCCCGCGCTGATCGCTCGCGAGCAGGAGGTGCACAAGCCAGCCGTGCTGAGCGTGACCAGCTTCAACGCCGGGGATACCTATAACGTGATGCCCGAAGTCATCAAGCTGCGCGGTACCGTGCGCTGCTTCGACATGCCTCAGCGCGCGCGTATTGAGCAGCGTTTTCGCGATGCGATTGCAGCGACCTGCGCGCTGCACGGCCTTGAGGCCCAGCTCGACTACCGCGTCAGCTACCCAGCGACCATCAACAGCCCCCAGCATGCCGAAGTTTGCGCCGAGGTGCTGACCAGCGTACTGGGCGAGGGCAAGGTGCGCCGCGATATGGTGCCCAGCATGGCTTCGGAAGACTTTGCCTTCATGGCACAGGAATGCCCGGGCGTCTATATCTGGCTGGGCAATGGCGAGGACAGCGCCTCCCTGCACAACCCCAAGTACGACTTCAACGACGCCAATCTGCCGCTGGGAATGCGTTACTGGGTGGAACTGGTGGGAGCGCTGCTGAAGGGCGGCAAGCTGCCAGCCTGACAGCAGGGTTTTCCATATGAATCAATGCCGGGTCAACGCTTGGTTGAGCCCGGCATTTTTCATGTCCGGAAGGTTTGCAAAACTCTAACAAGCCATGCATTCGGACACAGAAATGTCGGAAGGCTGACACCCTGTAACGCCGTTTGATCTGGCGCCCCTATGATGTTTGTAGCGCTCCTGGTCAGTGCCTGTGGAGATCTGGGCACACTTTGGAGCGTGCGTGGCGGCTGCCGTGATCCCTCGGGCGCAGGGCTGGCCGCGCTAGTAGCAGGTGTTGCATCCCGGCGCATGACTGGGCTTTCACGCGGCGCTGACCGCATCTCTCGCAACGCTGCCTGCACCATTCCTGGTGCCGTGACTTTGTCGCACTGTCCGGGTCTTGATACAGGAGGGCGCTTTATGCCGTTCGGCAATCTTGAGGCGGGCATCTGGCCCGCCGGTTTTCCGCCGCTGCTGAGCTGGTGCGTGCTGGTTGCAGCCGCTGCTATGCTTGGTCATCTGGTTCACCGTTTTACCGGCTATCCGCGCATGCTGGGGTATACGGTGGTGGGCCTGGTGGCCGGATGGGTTGGCTTTGGTGATCTGCCCTGGCCGCTGCAAGGCAGCACGGCCGTGCTGTTGGAGGTGGCTGTGGGCGCAAGCCTGCTGCTGGCAGCCTCTCAGGTTTCATTGCCCTGGCTGTTTCGTCAGCCCTGGTTGCTGCTGCAAAGTCTGGGCGAGTCGCTGGTCACGCTGACGGTGGTGGCTGCGACCTTGCTGGCCCTGGGCTGGGGCTGGGCCGTGGCGCTGGCCGTCGGTGTGATATCCATGGCTGCGTCTCCGGCTGTGTTGCTTCGCATTGCCGATGATCTGCGCGCCAGCGGCGCGGTGACAGACCGCAGCTTGCTGCTGGCTACTATCAGCACCTTGCTGGCGCTGTTCGGCGCTCTGGTGCTGACCGTAGTATTCGTGCCGGTCGCAGCGGCTGCAGGTGGCGGCCTGCAGTTTTCATCGGCGGGGCTGGGCCGCCTGCTGTTCAGCCTGTTGCTGACTCTGTTCTGGGCCTTTCTGGTCACCATGGCCTTCTGGCCAGTCCTTCGTTGGCAGTCATCGCGCAGCGACACCACGGCCTTGTATCTGCTTGCTGCCATGGCTGCGGTCTGCCTGCTGGCCGAGCAATGGGGCGGCTCTGCCGCACTGGGCTTCATGGTCGCGGGTCTGATGCTGCGCAATTTCAGTCCCATGCCGCTGGTCTGGCCCCAGGCCTTTCAGGCGGCCAATGCCATGCTCAATCTGCTGATGTTCGTGCTGGTGGCCAGCATGGCCTCGCAAGTGAACCTGTCTGTGGCGATGGTTTCGGTCGTGGCCAGCGCTGTCCTGGCTCGGATTCTGGGCAAGTTTGGCTCCATCCTTCTGCTGGGGCTAGGTACCGGCATAGGCTGGCGCAGGCAATGGCCTGTGGCCTGCGGGCAATTGGCCTTGTCGGGACTCGCGCTGCTGATGGTGTCGGGGATTGCAATGCAGTGGACGGCTTTCAATGCCAGCGTGGCCCAGCAGGTGGCGGCCATTGCGCTGCCCATGATCGTCTTGTGCGAGGTGCTGGGTGTGCTGCTGGCCGCTACCGCCCTGTGGCGTAGCGGCGATGCCCATCGCGGCGTGGGCCGCGCGGCCTTGCAAAGAGGAGGGAAGCGCCATGACGCATGAAATCGAGCAAAGTCAGCCAGCGGGGGCCGAAGCCGGCGGCCTGGGCGAATTCGCACCTTCTCAGGCCCTGACGCTGGGCGTGGAACTGGAGCTGCAGCTGCTCAACACCCATCACTACGATATGACGCCGTATGCGTCCGATATGCTGGCCCTGCTCAAGAACGCCAAGGTCCCGGGCTCCATCGTGCCTGAGGTGACCTCCAGCATGATCGAGATCTCGACCGGCATCTGTCAGGATGCGCAGGACGCCTACGAGCAATTGGCTGTTACGCGCGATGCCTTGGTCAAGGCGGCCGACCGGCTCAATATCGCGCTGGCCGGTGGCGGCACGCATCCGTTTCAGCAGTGGCACCAACAGCGCATTTACGACAAGCCGCGCTTCAAGGAGCTGACGGCGCTGTACGGCTATCTGACCAAGCAGTTCACCATCTTCGGCCAGCATGTGCATGTGGGCTGCCCCAGTGCCGACGATGCGCTGATGATGCTGCACCGGCTTTCGCGCTACATCCCGCATTTCATTGCACTGTCGGCATCCAGCCCCTTTGTGCAAGGCCAGGACACCGCGTTTGATTCGGCACGTCTCAACTCGGTGTTCGCGTTCCCGCTTTCGGGCCGTGCACCATTTGCCTTGCATTGGGAGGATTTCGAGCGCTACTTTGCCAAGATGGCGGCTACGGGCGTGATTCACAGCATGAAGGATTTTTACTGGGATATCCGGCCCAAGCCCGAGTTCGGTACTGTGGAAGTGCGTGTTTTCGACACGCCGCTGTCCATCCACCGCGCTGCGCAGTTGGCGGCTTATGTGCAGGCGCTGGGTGCCTGGTTTCTCAGCGAGCAGCCCTTTGAGCCCAGCGAAGACGACTATCTGGTCTATACCTATAACCGCTTCCAGGCCTGCCGTTTCGGCTTGGACGGCACTTATGTGGACCCGGCGAGCAGCGAGCAGCTGTCGCTGCGCGAGCACATAGGGCAGACCCTGCAGCGCATCACCAGCCATGCCCCCGCATCCGGCAAGAGCGCGCTGCAGGAGCTGTCCCTGGTTCTGCAGCGCGGCAACGATGCGAGCTGGCTGCGCGAGAGCTATGCCCAGGTGCAGCAATTGCCTGAGGTGGTGCGCCAGGCGTCGCTCAGATTTGCTGGTAGGCCCTGAGCGGTTTTGACATTATCGACTCGGTGCAAGGAGTTACATTTGCAAATACTTACGAGTGCGGATTGAAAGGGCTTGAACAAAGCAAAAGCCAGTCCTGCCTTGTTCATCCGCAGGTCTGACTCCGGGTTGTCCTTGCCTGAGACACGCAGCCCCTGCCGTTACCGGCTTGAGTGATTTCATGGTTGCGACCGTCATCCTTGGCATGCTCTGCGTGCATCTGCTGTGTTTTTGCGTGCTGTTCCTGCTGATCGGCCGCAGATTGCCCGACAGGAAAATGGGCATGGAGGTCTTCGCATTGGGCAACCTGTTGCTGGGTTGTGCCTATGTGCTGCAGCTGCTGGGCGGCAAGCCGGGCTGGAGTGCGATGAGTGTCGTCAATCACACGCTGACTCTGTGTGCGCCGGTGGTCTATGCGCTGGGCGCGATGCGCTTCTTCAGTCGTCCTATGCCGGTGTGGCGGCCGCTGCTGATTCTGGCGCTGGCCTATAGTGCGGCGCAGGTGCTGGTGCATTCGACACTGGGTCTGGAGGCGCGCCAGGCCATGCTGGCCGGGGCCTGTGCCTTGCTGTTCCTGGGCATGACGATCTCCCTGCTGCGGGGCACGCGCCGCTTTGCCAGGAACATGGTCGTTGAGATGGTGGTCTTTGCCATTCTGATCGGCGGCATCTGCATTCTCAATGCCATGAAGTTCGTGCTGATCCTGCAGGGCGGCTTGCAGGCCCTGGACATGAACAGCCATTTTCAAATGGTGTTCTATATCTACATGTCATTTCTCGGCACGGTGATCCCGCCAGGCGCCGTCTGGCTCGTCTTGCGGCGCCTTACCGACGAACTCGGCAGCATGGCGGCCCAGGACCCGTTGACCAGGCTGCTCAACCGCCGGGGCCTAGTCCAGGGGCTTGGGGCGCATTTCGCGGCCGCAAAGACCGTGCCCGTCCATCTGTTGATCGTGGATATTGACCATTTCAAGCGCATCAACGACAGCTACGGGCACCAGTTCGGCGACATGGTGCTGTGCCGCGTGGCGGAAGTGATTCGGCAAAGCACGCGCAAGAGCGATCTGAAATGCCGTTTGGGTGGCGAGGAGTTCGTGGTTCTCTGCCCGGGGCTGCGGGGAGACGAGGCGCTGCAGCTAGCCGAAAGAATACGCGCAGCGATTGCGGAAATCACGATTCCGGGCATCAGCCTGCATGGCTGCGTCACTTGCACGGCAACGATTGGCGTTTCCAATCCTTTCATTGCTTCGCATGCATTTGACCTCGCACTGCAGCAGGCCGATGCGGCGCTTTATCGAGGCAAACATGCGGGGCGCAATCGTGTTCAGCGTGTGGACCTCGAAGATCTTCGAGCGCAGGAACCGGAGGGACAGGCCGCAAGATCAAGCCCTTTCATCAGTGAAAGGGCTTGACGGCGCTCAGGCTGCAATCACCGTCACGGCATAGCCTTTGCCGCTGGCGATCACGTCCAGCAACCGATCGATATTGGGGTGGGCGCCGGGGCGTGCCTTGGCATCTTCGGTGTGCTCGGCATACAGCTGCAGGCCTTCTTCGGCAGCTTCGACGTTGATGCTGCCATGTTTGGCGTAGAGAGCGTTGTAGATCGTTACCGAGCCAGCTTTGCCGGGCGCATTCGGGATGCTAGCGGCCAGTTGGCCGTCGGAGTCGATCAGCTGCAGCTCGGAGATATGGGCGATGGAGGGAAGTTGCTTGAGATTGTCGGCAAAGGCCATGGTGTGCTCGCAATGGTCGCTGTGATGGAAGCCGCTATTGTGGGGCTGCTTGAGGGATTGTTCAGCATCGGACGCTGTTTTGCTCGAGCACCCGCAGTGCCTGCTGCATCTGTGCCAGCGTGGGCGCGTATTCGGGCAGCTCGGCAATCTCGTCCATCTCGCGCTGCATCAACTGCTGCACCAGGGCTGCCAGATCCTGCCAGTCAGAGTCGCTCAGCAGGGCCTGGGCCGTCTGCAGCAGGTCGGTCTGTATTTCATATGACAGCGAGAGCTTGCGCACCACATTGAGCGCAAAGGGGGGGCACAGCAGAATCTGAAGCGCTGTCGAGCGTGCGAAGGTCTGGCTGCTGTGGCCCTGCCTGCCATGGCGCAGCGTCAGCCAGCTCAGCCAGGCCGTGCTCAGATAGATGAGCGCAAGTGCGATCAGCTGCAGCAGTTCGGAATGCAGCACCAGCAAGGCGGAAGGAAGGCCGAGAAACAGCAGTGCGGCGAGCAGATACAGCGGCAGTACAAATGCCTTGAAGCTGCGGGCATGTGCCTCCACGGCCGCGGAAGATCCCGCATCGGCGGGCAGCTGGATCTGCGTTGCGCTCCAGCGCTGCCGATAGACGGGCTGGTGGAGCACAAAAACAGGCAGCCACAGCACGCGGTTCTGACGCAGCTCGAAGCCCCGGCTGGCTAGCTGTGCCCGCCAGCCCGAGCGTAGCGGGCGCAGCAAACCCTCGTCGGGCTTGAGCAGCAAGGCCGCGTCATAGAGATAGAACAGGACGATGGCCAGAACTACCTGCAGCTGCGTGGAGATCGTGAAGTACAAGACGGCTTTCCGGGGACAAGACAAACCCCGCGATCTTAGCGATGCGCGGGGCGGGTTACAGACATTGAGGCCGTGGCCCGGAGACCGCCTTATTCAGCGGCCTTCTTGCGGCCAAACAATTTGCCTATGCCTGCGAACAGGGCGACCGCTGCAGCAGCGACGATCTTCCAGCCTGCGGCCAGAAAGCCAGCAATCGCGCCCCACAGGCCTTTCTTGGTGGCCACTGCGGCAGCGCCACCAAGCACCAGGGCGCCCAGACCGATGGCGGCGACCTTGTCACCGTTCTTGAACTCCGCATAGGTCTGGCCGCTGTTGTAGTCGAATCCGGCCAGCACTTTCTTGAACTCCTCGGTGTTCTGGGCCAGGGTCGCGGTATCGGAGACCAGGGTGGCCGTCATCACGCCGCTGCGGCCCAGAATGCGCGAGGTGTAGTTGACATTCTTCTCGCCCGACTCGCCGCGCAGACGCAGACCCCATTCCAGTCGCTTGGTGGCCGTGTCGTAATGTGGTGGAACCTGCCAGCCATCGGTGTACAGAGCTTCAAGACCCAGCTTCTTGCGCTGCTCGTTGCCGGCCTTGTCACCTGACTGCATGGATTTGAGCAAGTCGTCGGCATCAATCTTTTCGTCGTCCTTCACGTAGCCCGTGTCGTCATAGGAGAACACGGCAAACCAGTCCAGCGATTTGGGGGCAATCAGGAAGTGATCACTGCTGGGAGGGTTGCCAAATGCCTGTAGCAGCTTGGAGGTGTCGGCCTCGCCGAGAAAGGCATAGCCAGAGGGAATCTTGACGCTGGCCTTGTCCGCGATTTCACCCTTGCCACTTTCCTGCCAGTGCAGGGCCTTGATTTCGGCGGGTAACTCCTGAGTGGCTTCTGTCTTGGCCCAGACGCCAAGAGACAGTGACAGGCCGACAACGGCGGCCGCGATGGACTTGAACATGCAATGAACTCCCGTGTTATGAATATATTGAGGAAAGCTATTGAGAATAGCGAACTTGATTTCACATACGCATCCGAATCATCTGTCGTTGATTCGCAGGTGAAGCATAACGCGGCTCAAACTGAGCTGACAAAAGAAGCTGGAGTGATAACGCAATGCGTCATTAATATCTGGCGATTGACAGGTTTTTGAAGAATTTCCCTGGAGGTCGCTCGTATGCACAGTGCCATATCATTTTTAGAGGGGCGCAACAGCCTGGGCATGGGCAGCTGGCATCTTGGCCAGGGGCGGCGCAGCCCGAACGAAGAGAAGGCAGCCTTGCTCACCGGGCTGCAGCTCGGCCTGAACGTGATCGACACTGCCGAGATGTATGGCGACGGCCTTTCCGAGGAACTGATTGGTGATGTGCTGCGTGACCTGCCGCCAAGCCGTCTCCGGCCTTTCCTGGTCAGCAAGGTGCTGCCCATGCACGCCAGCCGCAAGGGAGTGATACGCGCCTTCGAGGCCAGCGCCCATAAGTTGGGAGTGGTCTGCATCGACCTCTATCTGCTGCACTGGCGTGGCAATACGCCGCTGGCCGAGACGGTAGCCGCGTTCGAGGAATTGAAGGCGCAGGGGAGGATTCGTCATTGGGGCGTTTCCAACTTCGACACCGACGATATGCAGGAGCTGTGGCAAATTCCGGGTGGACGCAACTGTGTGGTCAATCAGGTGCTCTACAACGTTTTCAGCCGCGGTATCGAATATGACTTGCTGCCCTGGTGCCTGAAGAACGGCGTGACCGTGATGGCCTATTGTCCGCTGGGGCATGGAGAGCTGGTTGAGCAAAGCCTGCTGGCTGAAATCGGTGATCGCCATGATGTCAGTGCCAGCGTGGTGGCTCTGGCCTGGATCCTGCGCAGCGGTCGGGTGCTGGCGATTCCCGAGAGCGGCTCCGAAGACCATATCCGAGACAACGCCCGTGCACTGCAGCTCAAGCTCGGGCCGGAGGAGCTGGCGCTGATCGACGCTGCCTCGCCCCCGCCGCGCTTCAAGCAGCCGCTGGACATGCTCTGAGCAAGAAGTGCCTGAAGCCAGGTCGAGGCGGTGTCATGAGCGACGGTCCGTGAGATCCTCGCTGCCCGTACCAGCACTCAGGCCCGAACCCAGCCCGGCGCCCAGCCCCAGGCCTCCCGCTCCCATACCTGTGCCCTGACCGCCGGCGCCCGCGCCACCACGACTGCCCGAACCCTGGGCTTCACCGGCCTTGCGATTCCCTCCGGCTCCCCCGGTACTCGGCCTTGCAGGGCCCTGGGACGGTATCTGGAGATGCGAGGGAATGGGTTCAAGATCAAGGGCGTCGCGGATAAAACCGCGCAGCGAGGTGACCAGAGCGGCGGTCTCGATCGGTCGACCTGCCACCATATCCTGGGCTGCCCGGGCTGCCAGTTCCACCTGCTCCTCGGTACCCAGCAGGATGATGTCGGACAGAGCGGCCTCCACGGCATCCCGGATACGACGCCGGCGCTCATTCAGGCTATCTCCGGCTGGTGTTTGTGGCGGCGTCTCATCGGATTGCCTGAGGTCGCGAAGATGCAGAGGACTGACGCTCAGCGTGCCGGTGAACGAGCTGCCAAGCGTTTTGTAGGCGGCGATCAAGGTCTTGAGCCGCTCGTTGATCTGCCGGTTCTCACGCTCGCGCCGCTTTTGCACGGTCTGCATGAACAACAGGCGAATGCCCATCATCAGGCAGGTCACCAGCAACAGTCCCAGCACGGTAGAGAGCAAGGAGGTCCAGGAGCTGAAATCAAGCGAAGAGCGCATGGAGTTCCTTCAGACGGAGTCGTCGGTCATAAAAGCGAGTTTGCACAATTCTTAGGCGATCCGGGCGAGTGTGGCTTGTGCCGGCAGCGCCTGTGGCAATGCTTGTCAATCGGTCTCGTGTTTTGCCATATGCTAGATAGTTGACATATCACCTAGCTGAGAAAAAAGAGACAACGTCGTGGAGCCAGTGACTAGCCGGGGCTTGAACCCCTCATGGATCATCGTCGCAGCCGGCGTCAGTGCCTCGCTGCATGTAGGCAAGCTGCCGCCCGCCGTGCCGTTGCTGCAGCAGCAACTGGGCGTGTCCCTGGTGCAGGCCGGATTTCTGCTCTCCACCGTTCAGGTGGCGGGCATGTTGTTGGGCCTGGTGGTGGGGCTGGGTGCCGACAAATGGGGTCTTCGTCGCAGCTTGCTGACGGGGCTGATGCTGATGGCTGTGTCCAGCGCGGTGGGCGCTGCGGCCACGGGCTTTGCCTGGCTGCTGGCGCTGCGCGCGCTTGAAGGCCTTGGGTTCTTGCTGGTCGCCATGCCTGCACCGGGGCTGATACGCCGCGCAGTCAAGCCGTCCGAGCTGGGGACGCGTATGGGGTGGTGGGGTTCCTATATGCCCATTGGCAGTGCCATGGGCTTGCTGCTGGGGCCATGGGTGCTGCAGGCAAGCAGCTGGCAGGTATGGTGGATTTCGCTGGGCTGCACCTCTGCCTTGGCTGCCCTTGCGGTTTGGCGCATGGTACCCGCAGATGATGCAGCAACCGATGCCCTTGCAGCCACAGCCGACGAGGGCTGGCGTCCGCGTCTGGTCCGAACCTTGCGCAGTCCCGGCCCCTGGCTGGTGTCGCTGGGCTTCATGGTGTATTCGAGCCAGTGGATGGGGGTTGTCGGATTTTTACCCACCCTGTATGCGGAGGCCGGCCTCGGTGCCAAGCTGGCAGGCCTGCTGACGGCCGTGGTCGCCGCCAGCAACATGCTGGGCAATGTGGCCGCCGGCAGGTTGTTGCATCGGGGCTGGCGTCCCGCGCGCTGCCTGCAGACCGGCTATGTGCTGATGGGGCTGACGGCGCTGCTGGCCTATGTGCAGATCGGCGGCGAGCCCTTGGCACCGCTGTGGCTGCGCTTCGTGGCCGTGGCGCTGTTCTCGGCGACGGGTGGCCTGATACCGGCCACCCTGTTCACCACGGCCATGCACCTGGCTCCCAGCCCGGCCACCGTGTCCACCACCGTGGGTTTCATGCAGCAATGGTCTTGCGTGGGGCAGTTTGCCGGTCCACCACTGGTGGCGGCCATGGCCATGCAGATGGGCGGCTGGCAGTTCACCTGGCTTGTAACGGGCAGCATGTGTGTGCTGGGCTGGCTGCTGGCGTTGGGAGTGGGGCGTTGCTGGAGCCGTCTCAAGGTCTGAGTTTTGATGGATATGCTCTGTATTTATGAGCTGAAAGCGCAATCTGGATGGGCGCTTGGAGTCGATCTGATGATGCTCTCTTGCGCCGGCGCATGGGCATGACTTGCAGCTCCCGCATGATTCGGGTCCGAACTGCGGTTACGCTGCAGTCTTGTGGAGGTTCATGATGCAAAAGCGCCAGTTTCTCGCCACCGCAGCTTCGCTGACGGCATTGTCATCAACGCCCTGGCTCGCGGGCTGTGCTTCGCGCCGTTCTAAGACCGCGGTCAGGCCCGCCGAGATGATCTTCTACGGCGGCCCGATTCTCACCATGAACGATGCCCAGCCCCAGGTGGAAGCCGTGGCGGTGAATGCCGGAGTGATTACCGCCGTCGGCTCGCTGCAGGAGCTGGAGTCCTTGCGCGGCCCTGGCACGCGTATGCTGGACTTGCAGGGCCGCACGCTGATTCCGGGCTTTGTGGACCCGCACAGCCATATTGGCGGCGTGGGGCTGCAGGCCATTTCGGCCAATCTGCTGCCTCCGCCCGACGGTGGCAACGCCTCTATCGCCGATTTGCAGCAGACGCTGCGCGAGTACATCCAGACCTCGCCCGAGGTCAAACAGCTGGGCATCGTGCTCGGTTTTGGCTATGACGATTCCCAGCTCCAGGAGCGGCGTCATCCCACACGCGACGATCTCGATGCCGTCTCCCGAGACCTGCCGATTGCCGTGATTCACCAGTCCGGTCATTTCGGCGCACTGAACTCCTTGGCTCTGGCCCGTGCCGGTATCGGCCCCGGCACTCCCAATCCAGAGGGCGGCGTGATCCGCCGCCGCGCCGGCAGCCCGGTACCCAGCGGGGTGCTGGAGGAGAATGCCTTTTTTCACACCCTGGGCCGGATCATGCCCAAACTCACTCTGGAGCAGTCCATGGACTGGCTGGAAAAAGCACAGCAGCTCTATCTGGAGTTCGGCTACACCACGGTGCAGGACGGGCGCTCCGACGCGGGAGCCATTGCCTCGGCCATGGCGGCGGCCGAGTCGCGCCGGCTGGTCATCGACGTGGTGTCCTATCCCGACATCCTGCAGTTGGGCGACGGCGCGCTGGCCAACAACCTGAAGTTCAGCCGCAGCTATACCAATCGCTTCCGCATTGGCGGCGTCAAGCTCACGCTCGACGGCTCGCCTCAGGGCAAGACGGCATGGCTGACCGAGCCCTATCTGGTGCCGCCTGATGGCCAGCAGCCCGGCTATAGGGGCTATGGGGTGCTCAGCGACGCCAGGGCCAACGAGCAGGTGGCCAGGGCCATCCGCAACGGCTGGCAGATTCTGGTGCATGGCAACGGCGATGCTGCTATCGACCAGTTCATCGCCGCCGTGCGCGCCAGCGGCCCCGTGGAGCAGGCGCGTGCCGTACGTCCGGTGCTGATCCACGGCCAGACGCTGCGGCGCGACCAGGTGAGCCAGCTCAAGGAGCTGGGTATCTTCCCGTCACTGTTTCCCATGCACACCTTTTACTGGGGTGACTGGCACCATGATTCGGTGCTCGGCGATCCGCGCGCGCAGAACATCTCGCCGACTGGCTGGGTGCTGGGCGAGGGCATGGTGTTCACGTCTCATCACGATGCGCCTGTGGCCCTGCCATCGTCGATGCGTGTGCTCGATGCCACGGTGAATCGCACAACGCGCTCGGGCCGTGTGCTGGGGCCCGAGCATCGCGTCTCGCCCTGGGTGGCGCTCAAGGCGCAGACCATCTGGTCGGCTTACCAGCATTTCGAGGACGACCGCAAGGGGTCCATCGAGGTCGGCAAGCTGGCCGACCTGGCCGTACTGTCGGACAACCCGCTGACCGTGCCGCCGCATCAGCTTGCCAGCCTCCAGGTGCTGGAGACTATCAAGGAAGGGCGCACGGTATACAAGCGTGTTCTCTGAAGCTCCTTATTTGAGAGCTTAGATCGCTTTATGGGTAAGCGATTTGGCGTATTTTGATGTAATTTTCATGCGTCACGCGAGCCTATCAAGGCGCGCAAAGCGCGCTCCAGCTGCCGGGCATTTTCATGCACCAGCAGCCATTCGGGCTGCAGCACTGGCTCAGGTTCCGGTGGCGCAGGGCAGTCATCCATGGTCGCCAAAGGATCATCGGCCTTGAGGGCAACCACGGTTGGCTGGTTGGCCAGATCAAGGCAGGCATGCGTCAGCCGGCGGCAGTAGTCGGAGATTGCCGTGGGAGGAGCCATGCCGGTATGTGCAGTGGCTCGGTTCAGACTCTCGGCCAGCAGCAAGGCTGTCGCGTAAACGCGCACCGCATGGCGGTCATAGCGGCGGGTGACAAAAGCCAGTCGCTCGGCATTGAGCCGTCCGCGCAATGACCAGCGTCGCGAGGAGTGGGCCTGACCTACGGCGGCGCGCAGGGCGGCCAGCGATTCATGGGCCAGTGATAGCTGGCCAAGGGCGGTTTCTGCCGCATCGGCGTTCTGCTGCTGGCAGGCCTTGAGAATCAAATCCAGTCCATTGGCCAGTTGCTTGAGAAAGATCGAGGCGGCCCGGCCCATATCCTTGATGGGATTGGAGGTCAGCAGCACCTGGCTGAAGACAAGCCCGACCGCAGCACCGACCGTGACGTCCAGCAGACGGGCTCCGCCCGCCATGCTGGGGCCGAGCACCAGCACCAGAATCACCGAGACCCCGGCTTGAATCGGCACCACGGGCGCGGGGCCGATGCTGGCGCCCAGCAGGATGGAGAGGAATGCGCCCAGGCTCATGCGCAGCAACAGGTGCTGCTCGGGCAGCTGCCACAGCAGATCGCCGATCACGATGCCGAGTGTGCAGCCTATGAGCAGACTGCGTGCCTGCTTCAGATGGCTGGGCAGCCCGGGTGCGAGGCAGATCACGGCGGTGACCACGGCGAAAGCCGGCTTGGGGTGGCCCCAGAGCTGCTGGGCGATGACCCAGGCCAGCATGCTGGCCAGTGCTGCGGCAAGTGCATCACGCAGGGCCAGCCTGGCTCTTGAAGGCAAAGTGGTCTTGGCTCGGCGCCAGGCCAGCATGAAGGGGGTGCTCCAGCGCAATCTCAAACTCCTTGGCATAGCCTCTGATCAGACTGTGATTCAAGGATGTTAGAGGGCGCAGCGAGATTGCTTTGTGGGAAATACGCCACGTCCTCCGAAAATGCAGCGGCATTGTGCCGCAGTCCGCCGAGTCGTCGTACTGGGCCGGGGACTCGAGAAAGCCGCTGGTGACGATGCCTGGTGCTGATATGGCCGAAGAAGCGCTTGTGAATCACGCCGCCTAAAAGGAGCTGCCTCAATGCTCTTGCAGCAGAGCCTGAATGCAATGCCATTCGGCCTCGGTCACCGGGGTGATGGAGAGGCGATTGCCTTTTTGCAGTACACGCATCTGCTGCAGTGGAGCTTGTCCGCGCAGCTCGGCCATCAGCAGCGGCCGGGTTTTCTTCAGTGCCTGCACGTCCAGCGTCAGCCAGCGCGGTTTGTCGACCGGGGACTTGGGGTCGTAGTAGGGATCCTCAGGATCAAACTGTGAGGGGTCCACGCGCAGATTGCCGGCAATGCGGGCTAGGCCGTAGATGCCGGGTTCGGCGCAACTGGAGTGCCAGTACAGAACGCCGTCGCCGACCTGCATATCGTCACGCATGAAATTGCGGGCCTGGTAGTTGCGCACGCCGTTCCAGGCAATGGTCTGTCCGGGGGCTGCCAATGCGTGGTCGATGGAGTACTCGTCAGGCTCGTTCTTCATGAGCCAGTAACGCTGGGCCAGGGTGCTGCTGTCGTTCATAGCTGGATTGTCGGTGAGGAAGTGGCGGGCTTAGTCATGAGGGCCGCGTTGCCAGGGGCCGCGATCTTGCTGCTGCCAGCTGCGTACCAGATCGCTATTGCGTTGCAGCAGGTTGCGGGTGTCCAGCCAGCGGCCGGGAATGTCCAGCTCGGCCTCTTCGACCACGCGCATGCAGTCCTGAATATGGCGCTCTCCCAGAAAGCGCAGCGTGGCGTAGCCTATCGATGCCGCTGCGAGCTGGCCCAGTAGCGGCACATATTTGGCGGCCTGTCTGGTGCTCATGCGCAGTCCCATGGCTTTGCCAAGACGCAGCACCATATCGCGGGTGATGAACTTGCCGATCAGCACGGAGCCGACCATGGCGACGGCTTTCTGCACCTGCTCGCGCTTGCCTGGCGTGAGCTGGTCGAGCTGCTCGGGTGTCAACCCGAATTCCTGGTTGATGCGCGGATAGAGCTGCGCTAGCAGGGCAGCATCGGCAGCCCAGTCCAGCCCCGGTATCGGAATGGTGCTGGCAGCAGCGCTGATGAGCGCACGCTTTCTGAGCAGCTTGCGGGCCCGTGCAGCAGCCTGTGCAATGTCTTTGCGCTCTGCTCTGGTCGCGCTGAGATTTCTCAAACTCGGGTCTTTTTTCCACATATACGTTAAGAAGATGCAGGAAATAGAAAAAGGGGCCCAGGGGCCCCTTTTGTTCGGAATTCAGATTCAGTTGGCCTTATCGCGCACCATGCCATAAATAAACAAAAGAATCACTGCTCCAACCACCGAGGCAATCCAGCCTGCGGTTTGCCCGGGCTGGTACCAGCCCATGGCCGAGCCCAGATAGGTGGCTACAAACGAGCCCACGATACCGAGAAGAATCGTCATGATCCAGCCCATGCTATCGTTGCCGGGCTTGATGGCCCGTGCAATCAAACCGACGATAAGACCGATGATGATGGTTCCGATGATGGACATAGTCTGTTCCCTGTTGGTGCTTTGACGAAAGTCACTCTACGCGGGCCCAAAGCCCGACTCTGTCGGACGATTCTGAATGTCGGCGCGAGCGGGCTTCTTCCATGGAGGCGGAGGGGTGAGGCGGGCTGCCAAGGCCAGAAACGAAAAAAAGCCTGCACAAAGCAGGCGTTTCTTGCAGGCGCCTGATGGGGTGTCAGGGCTGCAGGGGGCCCAGGGCGCTGTAGGCTGCCGCCGTGGTTGCCGAGGCATCGGCACCTTCGACACGGCGGGCGCCGTCGAAGCGACGCGCCCAGTAGGAGGTTTGCATGCTTTCCACACGCACGCTGGCGCCGGTACGAGGTGCATGGATGAATTTGCCGTCACCCACATAGATGCCCACATGACTGAATGTGCGGCGCATGGTGTTGAAGAACACCAGATCGCCTGGCTTGAGGTCGTTGCGGTCAATTTGCTGAGTGGCGTTGGCCTGTTCGGCAGAGACGCGAGGCAGAACCTTGCCCATGGTCTGGGAGTAGATGGCACGCACGAAACCGCTGCAGTCGAAGCCAGTCTCAGCGTTGGTGCCACCCAGGCGATAGGGAACGCCAAGGAAACCCATGGCTGTCACCACCAGATCGGAAGTTTTCTCGGCCACGTTCTGACGTGCTTCACGCACGAAGTCAGTCGTCTTCTCGGCCACGGAGTGGCGAGCTTCACGCAACTGGGTGATGAGGCCGCGGTTGACCAGCAACTGGGCCATGTCGTCGTCACGCTGCTCGCTGGGCGCCGCGTGCGCAGAGGTAACGCCGACAAATAGAAGTGCAATAAGCCATCGGGACATGGGGCGTGAGGGTAACACGTTCATTTGTAGGATGGGGGCTCTATTTCCAATTTTTTCTCTTGGTTTTTGATGCAGCACAGCAAGTGAGCGGCGGGCATAAGCTTATTGCGTGAGCTGCTCTCAAATTTGCAGCGTATGACAGTACGTAATTTCCCCATTCTGGTGAATGCGGGTCGGGAATGCACCAATTCATGGTATTGACACAAAAAAGGCGTTGCATTGACGGACTCTCTGCCCCGGAATGCGCTTGCAGCGACAATAGCGCCATCGATTGCAGCCGATGCGGCGCGCTTGCTCGGCGCGTTGCACGCCGGTCCTGCGCAAGCGCTGCGCTTTTTTGGCGGCAGGCTTGACACAGTTTTAAGAAAGATTTGCCATGTTGTTAGAAGCTTCCGAGTCGCAACTGGTTCTGGTGGACTACCAGGACAAGCTGATGCCCGTCATCCATGAAGGCGCTCAAGCGCTGGCCAATGCCGTCAAGCTGGCCAAGATGGCGCAGTTGCTGGAGGTGCCTGTCTGGGGAACGGAGCAGAACCCTTCGCGCCTTGGCGCCAACAATGCGGAGCTGAAGGCACTTTGCCAGAAGACGCTGGAGAAAATGTATTTCAGCGCCGTACCTGAGGGGCTGGGTGAATGGCTGCGTCCTCCTGCCAAGCCGCAGGGCGGCAATGCGCGCAGCCTGCCCAAGCATCTGCAAAAGCCGCAGCAGCAGGCGCCCGAGCGCAATATGGTGGTGATTGCGGGTTGCGAAACCCATGTCTGCCTGTTGCAGACAGCGCTGGAGCTGCTGGAAGACGAGTTCGATGTGTGGGTGGTGACGGATGCCTGCAGCTCGCGTACCGAGCGTAACCGGGATGCTGCGTTTGACCGTCTGGCGGGTGCCGGCGCCGAGCTGGTGACCACCGAGATGGTGATGTTCGAGTGGCTGCGCACCTGCGAAGACCCCGCCTTCAAGGAGATGCTGGCTCTGGTCAAGTAATCGCCTGCAGTCAGTCAATGGAGTAAGCGCCCTTCCTTGGGCGCTTTTTCTTTGGGCGATGCATTGGCGCGCCAGGTCTCTATTCAAGGATGTCAAGGTCTCTTGAGCCGAGCCCGGCCCCGCGACGGCCTTCATGGTTTGAGCCACTAGCATTGAGCTGCATGGATGCAGTTGTCAAGCGCTGTCAGTTTTGGGCAAGCGCGTTATGAATAATTATGAATTCAGAAAACTCTCTGCAAAAGACGGAGAGTCAAGGAGACATATTTATGACCACGCGTTTCGACGATTTTTATCAGCGTTCCATTGATGACCGCGACGGCTTCTGGGCGGAGCAGGCCGGTCTGGTCGATTGGCAGCAGAAGCCCCAGCAGATCTGTGACTACAGCCAGCCGCCATTTGCCAAATGGTTTGTGGGCGGCACCACCAATCTCTGCCATAACGCCATCGACCGTCATCTGGCGGCGCGCGGCGATCAGAATGCGCTGATCGCCGTTTCTTCCGAAACCCAGACCGAGAAGGTCTACAGCTACCGCGAGCTGCATGCGGAAGTCAACCGCATGGCAGCCGTGCTGCAGTCGCTGGGCGTACAAAAAGGCGACCGGGTGCAGATCTATATGCCCATGGTTGCCGAGGCTTGTTTTGCCATGCTGGCCTGCGTGCGCCTGGGCGCCATTCACTCCGTGGTGTTCGGCGGCTTTGCCTCGGGCGCACTGGCGTCGCGCATCGATGATGCCGAGCCCAAGGTCATCATCAGCGCCGATGCAGGCTCGCGTGGCGGCCGCGTCGTGGCTTACAAGCCTTTGCTGGACGAAGCGCTCAGGCAGTCCAGCCACCAGCCCGCTGCCGTGCTGATGGTCAACCGCGGACTGGCTGAAATGCCCATGAAGGCCGGCCGCGATCATGACTGGTCGGCCTTGCGCGCCCGGAATCTGGATGCGCAGGTGGATTGCGTCTGGGTGGAGTCAACCCATCCCAGCTACACCCTCTACACCAGCGGCACCACGGGCAAGCCCAAGGGGGTGCAGCGCGATACGGGCGGCTATACCGTGGCACTGGCGGCCAGCATGCCGCATATCTTCGATGCCCAGGCGGGGCAGACCTTCTTCTGCACCAGCGATATCGGCTGGGTCGTGGGTCATAGCTACATCATCTATGCGCCGCTGATTGCAGGCATGGCCACGGTGATGTACGAGGGCCTGCCGGTCAACCCCGATGCCGGCATCTGGTGGAGCATTGTCGAGAAATACAAGGTCACGCACATGTTCTCGGCGCCGACGGCGATTCGCGTGCTCAAAAAGCATGATGCCGATTACCTCAAGCGCTACGACATCTCCAGCCTCAAGGCACTGTGGCTGGCCGGCGAGCCGCTTGACGAGCCCACGGCGACCTGGATCAGCCAGGCCATCAACAAGCCCATCATCGACAACTACTGGCAGACCGAGACCGGCTGGCCCATCATGACGCTGTGCAACGGCGTGGAAAAACAGGCCACGCGCTTTGGCAGTCCGGGCCGGGCGGTCTATGGCTACAACGTCAAGCTGATCGATGACGCCAGCGGCGAGGAGTTGATCCAGCCGAACCAGAAGGGCGTGCTGGCGATTGAAGGTCCGCTGCCGCCCGGTTGCATGCAGACGGTCTGGCGTGACGACAACCGCTTTGTCAACACCTACTGGAAGAGCATTCCGGGCCGCCTGATCTACAGCACCTTCGACTGGGGTATCCGCGACGAGGATGGCTATTACTTCATCCTCGGCCGTACCGACGATGTGATCAATGTGGCAGGCCATCGTCTGGGCACGCGCGAGATCGAGGAGTGCATCTCTGCCCATGCCCAGATTGCCGAAGTGGCCGTGGTCGGCGTTGCCGACAATCTCAAGGGGCAGGCTGCGCTGGCCTTTGCCGTGGTGCGCGATGCCGCCTTGGTGGCCGATGAGGCCTCCAGCAAGGCCCTGGAAGCCGATGTGATGAAGCTGGTCGATGCGCGTCTGGGGGCGGTTGCGCGTCCGTCGCGCGTGATCTTCGTGACGGCTCTGCCGAAGACGCGCAGCGGCAAGCTGCTGCGCCGGGCACTGCAGGCCGTGGCTGAAGGTCGTGATCCCGGTGACCTGAGCACCATGGAAGATCCGGCGGCCCTGACCCAGGTGCAACAGCGGCTGTAACTTCCGCAACGGTTGTTGCAGAGCTTCATTCCCGTGGCCAGCGTCGGCTGGACGGCGCAACGGGATTTCGGCGAATCCAGAGTTCAAGGCCTGCGACCATCAAGGCGCAGGCCTTGCTGTTTGCAGCCTAAAATCGCCCGATCACGCTGCGCAGCCCGCTGCCTGGCGCCATGGAATTGAAAAACTTCGAGAAAGAGCTGTCGTGCAAGTTGCATCCTCCATCTTCAAGGCCTATGACATTCGCGGCATCGTGCCGTCGACACTGACTGAAGACGTCGCCCGTGGCATCGGCCGCGCATTCGGCATGGCAGCGCTGGTCGCCGGTGAAAAAACCGTGGCGGTTGGGCGTGATGGCCGTCTGTCGGGTCCCGCGCTGTCGGCCGCATTGATGCAGGGCCTGACCGAGGTGGGCGTGAATGTGATCGACATCGGCCTGGCCACCACCCCCATGCTCTACTTTGCCGCCGCCACCTTGTGCACCAGCGGCATCCAGGTGACGGGCAGCCACAACCCCAAGGATTACAACGGCTTCAAGATGGTGCTCGCAGGCCGCGCCATTTATGGCGATGAAATCCAGGCCCTGCGCGTGTGCATGGAAACGGAGGACTGGACGATTACCGGTGCCGGACAGATCAGCCGGGCCGATGTGCTGGCCGATTACACCGCCCGCATCGTGGGCGACGTGAGGCTCGCGCGGCCCATGAAGATTGTGGTGGACTGCGGCAACGGCGTGGCAGGTGCATCGGCTCCCGCCATCTTCCGTCAGCTGGGCTGCGAGGTGATCGAGCTGTTCTCTGAAGTCGACGGCAACTTCCCCAATCATCATCCCGACCCCAGCAAGCCCGAGAACCTGCGCGATGTGATCC
>Ga0067045_1029350_pt1 | contig 21517 bp, 16 predicted proteins | sample TerdegcTABiofilm_FD_59184 | JGI IMG/M metagenome (GOLD analysis project Ga0067045, IMG submission 59184) | Combined Assembly of (Gp0054472, Gp0054536) Wastewater bioreactor microbial communities from Singapore -Terephthalate degrading...
GCGCCTAGTCGCGATAGATGCGGACGCGGCGATTGGGATCCTTTCCATAGGAATGTGAGACCAGATCGGCCTGGCGCGCCATCTCGTGCTGCAAGCGGCGGATGGTCGAGGGGGCCGGGGGCAGATCAACAAAGCGCTGGCCATTCAGGACGGACTGGATGGCAGTCTGGGTGGCGTTCGAGATATCCTCTGTAAACTCAGAAGCGGCAGCCTCGCCGGCCAGGTTGAACATATCCAGGAGGGCCTGTTCCATCTGGCTGACCGTGTTGGCGCGCAGGACATAAATCGGCAAGCCGCGCTCTTCAGCGTCCAGGATCGGCTGTTGGCGAGCTCGGTAGTAAGTGCGCAGCGTCATCAGGGATTCGGCGGTTTCGAGGTCGCGGGCGATAACCGCCGGGACGCCAAGCCGTTTGGTGGCTTGAAGGAGCCGATTGCGCGCCACACCATAGGGATAGATGCGAATAGCCTTTTGCCTGCCAGAGGAATCCGGCTGCCCCAAAGGTTGGAATTCCGCTTCTTCGCCCGTCTGTTGCGTCTGGCGCGCAGAACCCCCGGCAGAATGCGCCGTCAGATAGGGAGGGTTGACCGCTCCGTTGGCGCTGGAAGAACGGCGCAGGCCCTGTTGCGGCGTGCGCTGGGGAAAATGAGGCTGCGGCGGGGGCTTGCGCACCTGAATCTTGCCATCCTCATCGCGGGAGCGGATCTCCGGCAGGAGCGGCAGGCCGCGCACCAGCGTATCTACCGCAGCAGCCACATCAGGGTGAACCACCAGCAAATTGCGTTCCTGGATTTCGATGAGGACATCAAAAGTCGGTGGGGAGCGCCGTTCGAGCACGGTCTTTTGGGTGCCCCGCCGGCGGGCTTCTTCATCTGAAAGGGTGACCGACTCGATCCCCCCCACCAGGTCAGAAAGGGTGGGGTTGAGCAGCAAGTTCTCCAGCGTGCGGCCGTGGGCGGTGCCGATCAACTGCACGCCGCGCTCGGCGATGGTGCGGGCCGCCTCAGCTTCCAGCTCACGCCCGATTTCGTCAATGACGATCACTTCGGGGTTGTGATTTTCGACCGCCTCGATCATCACTTCATGCTGCAGGGAGGGCGTGGCCACTTGCATGCGGCGGGCTTTTCCTACGGCAGGATGCGGCACATCGCCGTCGCCACCGATCTCGTTGGAAGTATCCACGATAATGACGCGCTTGGTCTCGGCCAGGATGCGGGCCGCCTCGCGCAGCATAGTCGTTTTGCCAATGCCAGGCTTGCCCAGGATGAGCAGGCTCTGGCCAGATTCCACCAGGTCCTGGATGATATCCAGCGTGCCATAGACCGCCCGCCCAACCCGGCAGGTCAGGCCAACGATATGGCCGCGCCGGTTGCGAATGGCCGAGATGCGATGGAGCGTGCGCTCCATGCCGGCGCGGTTATCAGCGTCGAAATCGCCAATATGCGCCACGACGGTTTGGATATCCTCGTGGGTGATCTCTTGATCGCTTAGTTTGGTCTCGCCGCCGACAAAACGCGCCACCGGAATGCGGCCCAGGTCGAGGACAATTTCGAGCAGGTTATCAAAATTATTGGCTGCTATAACCGCTTCTGTGATGTGGGCGGGCAGGACATCCAGCAGGGCTTGCAGGTCATCTGTAATCGGACGTTGTTCCGTCATTTCTTATATCATACAACCTTTGTTTTTCTTTTAAACCAACTTATTATACGTGAAATCATCCGAAATCGGGAGATTCCGTTCCTTTTAAGACAGGGATTCTAACAGAACGGCTGATGACTTTTTCTATAACCTTTCAACGAAAATGCTATTAACGAAAGAGCTGGAAAATCGCTTACGAAAATCCTTACTCCATGGAATTAACCGATAAACACCGGGCAGCATTGGCCTATAATTAGAATAGCCTGCAAATTTTAGCGAGAAATAACTTCAAGGAGCAGCCCATGAAAAGGAAAAAGATCATCTCTCTAATTCTGTTCACCAACCTGCTGCTGATGCTGGCGTGTGGGTCGGGTGGGACGACCGGCTCGGTCAGCGGTTCGAGCATGAACTGCGGCTTCGATGCCTGCGAAGGCCGCTTCTCGAGTCTCAAGGGCACCTTTTCTGAAGAGTTTGAGAAAGAAACCAGCGAGGATAACATCCCCGTAAGCGTCTCCGTTTCGGTCGAAAAGGGCGCGGTGCGCTTCTGGGTGGAAGACTCAAACAACAACCAGACCGTCGGAACGGCCAGTCCCGGCACTCCCGCTTCTATTCAGGGATTGGCCGAAGTCTCCTTCGATGAATTCAAAGTCTATTTTGAAGCCAGCGAAGGCGAGGCTGCGGGGGTGCGCTTCATGGTGGAGTATTGATCCTGAGAGATGGCGAAGATCATCACGCTGTTGACAGATTTTGGGCTGAAAGACGGCTATCCGGGTATTATGAAAGGCGTCATCTGGACGATTGCGCCGGACGCGCACATTGCCGACCTGACGCACAGCATCAGCCCGCAGAACATCCTGGAAGGCGCGCTGGCGTTGGCCAGGGCTGCGCCGTACTTTCCGCCGGAGACTGTACACATCGGCGTAGTGGATCCGGGGGTGGGGACAGAACGCCGCCCGATTGCAGCCCAGCTCGGCGACGCCTTTTTTGTGGGGCCCGATAACGGGCTGTTTTCGTTGCTGCTGGAAGACGCCGAGCAAAAAGGCGCAACCATCAAAGTGGTTCACCTGGATCATCCCGGTTTCTGGCGTCCGACCGTCAGCTCTGTGTTTCATGGGCGGGATATCTTTGCGCCGGTTGGCGCCTGGCTGGCGAGCAAAATCCGGCTGGAGGAGTTGGGCACGCCGATCACAGACCCAGTGCGGCTGCAAATCCCGCGCCCGGAACCGATCCCCGGCGGCTGGCGCGGCGCAATCCTGCATATGGATCATTTTGGCAACCTTTCGACCAATATTCCGCAGTCGCTGCTGCCCGCCCAGGCCAGAGATCTGCGCATCCGCCTCGGCGAGGTGGAAATCCGGGGGTTGAAGCGCGCCTTTGGAGAAGGCAAACCCGGCGAGCTGGTCGCGCTGGTAGATAGCGCCGGACAGTTGAGCATTTGTGTCGTCAACGGTAGCGCCGCCGAACGATTGAACTCAAAAATTGGCGACGTGATAGAGATTCGCGCTCAAAGGCCAAAGAAGTAAGCCTATGGATATAGAGCCCGTCATCATCGAGAACCTTTCCTTCCGCTACCGCAGCCGCGCAGAGCCTGCCATCCAGAACATCAACCTGCGGGTGAGCGCCGGCCAATTGGTCTTAATCGCCGGGGCCAGCGGGTGTGGCAAGACCACCCTGGCACGCTGCATCAACGGCCTGATCCCGCGCAGCTACAAAGGCGAAGTGCAGGGACGCATCCTGCTGCAAGGACAGGATACCGCCGCGCTCTCGCTGGCGCGCATCTCCCAACTGGTCGGGACGGTGCTGCAAGACCCGGAACGGCAGATTTTGGGGACGCGCGTCGCCAACGAGGTCGCCTTCGGGCTCGAAAACCTGGGGCTGCCGCGCCAGGAGATCCTGCAGCGGGTGGAACAGGCGCTGGATTACCTGGGCATCTCGCACTTGCGGGATCGAGAGACCTTCAACCTTTCGGGCGGCGAAAAACAGAAGATCGCCCTGGCAGGCGTGCTCGCCATGCAGCCGCGCATCCTGCTGCTGGACGAACCCCTGGCCAGTCTGGACCCTGCCAGCGCGCAGGAAGCGCTGGCGCTGGCGCGGCGTCTGGCCGATGAGGGGATGACCATCCTGATGATCGAACACCGGGTCGAAGATGTGCTTTCGATCCAGCCCGACCGGGCGCTCTTTATGAACAAAGGGCAGATCGAATACGACGGCCCGGCCGAAGGTCTTGAAAAACACGTGGATTACCGCCAGGTCAAATTGCCGGCGCGCCTCATCATGAAGATGGCCTCCCGGCAGCCCCCGCCGCCCCGGCTGGAGGTGTTGCCCGGCGGTAAGGCAAAGCCGGAAAACGCCGCCGCGCCGCTGGTAAAGTTCGAGGACGCCAGCTTCTGGTACGAACCGGAACGCCCGGCGCTGGAGGGGGTCACCCTGGAGATCCAGCGCGGCGATATCATCGCGGTGCTGGGTCCAAACGGCGCCGGAAAAACCACACTGGTCAAGCACGCCATCGGACTGCTCAAGCCCAAGAGGGGGCGGGTGCTGGTCGAAGGGCGTGATACCCGCGATCTGAGCGTGGCACAGATCGCCCACACGCTGGGGTACGTCTTCCAAAGCCCCAGCCACATGCTCTTCGCCCCCACCGTGTACGACGAGCTCGCCTTTGGGCCAACCAACCTGGGGCAAAAACCGCAGGAAATGGAACAGGCCACCCGGGAGGCAATCCAGATTGTGAACCTGGAAGGGCTGGAAAAATACCCGCCCCTGGCGATGTCGTTTGGGCAGCAAAAACGCGTCAGCATCGCTGCCGTGCTGGCGATGCGCTCGCGCATCCTGGCAATGGACGAACCGACGGCCGGGCAGGATTACCAGAACTACATCAGCTTCATGGAGGCCATTCTGCAAATGCCCGGTTTCGAAGCCATCCTCTTCATCACCCATGATGTTGACCTGGCCGTCGCCTATTCCAACCGGGTGCTGCTGGTCAACCAGGGCCGATTGGTCTGCGACGGAAGTCCCTATGAAGTGTTAAAAGATCAGGAACGCCTGACAAGCAACCGGCTGGTGCCCACCTCACTGCTGCGCGCCAACCTGGATTTTTACCCGCGCACCGGCCGGTTCATGAAAGCGGAGGAGCTTGCTCATGCTGTACTGTAATTTTTCAGCCATACGGGTCTGCGCGTCGCATAGAGCGCGCTCGTATGAACCATTTTTCAAATGTTCAGGAGGTTAATGATGGACCGTAAATTGGTTTCTGTTCTTCTGGCGCTGGTTGCAGTGCTGGTCTTTTTTGTCGCGATCGCCCTGATTGGCCCATTGGTGAACCCGGCGCTCCAGCTCGATGAGACCGCCCTGCTGCGGTTCGTGTTCGTCGGCATTGGGCTGCTGATCGTCTTCCTGGTGTACTACCTGACGCGCGAGCGCAAGATCTGGGAAGTTGGCACGCGCGAGGTGGTATATATGGCCATCGGCGCGGCACTGTACGCCATCTTCTCTTACCTGTTCAACGGCACCGTCTTCGCCGTCCCCTCCGTCAGCCAGGTAGCGCTGCGGCCGGCCATCGCCATCCCGATGTTCTTCGGCTACGCTTTCGGGCCGGCGGTGGGTCTCTTTACCGGCGCGGTGGGCAACATGTTCGGCGACGCCCTGACCGGCTTTGGCCTCTCGCCGCAGTGGAGCGTTGGGAACGGCCTGGTAGGCATGATCGCCGGTATGGCCTGGCTGTTCGAGGACAAGAAGAAGAGCATCAACACCGTCATCATCCTGAGCGTGATCGTGGCCGCCATTGCCACGGCGCTGTACTTCCTTAACCGCAATCAGGCCAACATGGTGTTCTTCGACCCGGAGAACAACATCTTCGGCGACCAGCAGATTACGCTCTTTGCCGGGCTTTCGGCGCTGGTAGGGCTGGTACTGGTGCTGGTCGTCCGCTATGTCTTCCGCAGCAACATTGACGTAGCGGCGGCGGTGACCTGGAGCATGTTGGGCAACCTGATTGGGATTGGCTTTGCCGCCATTTCGGATATCTGGATCAACGGCTTCTCCCCGGCTGTGGCCATCGTAGGCGAGTTCTTGCCCTCCGCCGGGCCGAACATGATTTTTGCCGCCATCCTGGTGCCGATCCTGGTGGCAGCGTATTCGTCCGTCCAGCGGCAGACCGGGCGGTAACATCGGCGCGGGTCCGGCGGCGAGCTTCGCGCCCGCCCGCAGGCGGCTTTTCGCCGGGCCCCGCCCCATAGACCGGATTCGAAAGAGGTAAACCATGCTGGTAACCTGGCGCTACCGCCAGCGCAACTCGCTGGTCCAAAGTTTTGACCCGCGCGCCTGGATCATCTTCTTTGGCTGCTTCCTGGCCTCCACGCTTTTCTTTTGGGATCTGCGCTACCTTTCCTTTTTCTTTGTGATCGCGCTCACGGCCGTGTTTACCTCTGGCGTAACGTGGAAGGAGTCGCGCCGCGCCTGGCTGTTTATCCTGACCTTTGTCACCTTCTTCTCGATCCTGACCTTTTTGACCGGGCGCGGCGGGATGGAGCTGTACACCACCGAACACATCATCACCCAGGTCTCGGCACCCTTTAAGATTTTCGGCTGGCAACCCACGCTCTGGGTCACGGCCGAGCGCATCATGTTTTCGATCAGCATGTTCGCCCGCGTCTTCAGCATCGCCAGCATGACCATTCTGATCCCTTACTCGCTCAACCCCTCGCTGTACGGCGTCACCTTCCGGCGGCTGGGCATGCCGGATAAAATCGCCTACGGCATGGACCTGACCATGCGCTTCATCCCCACCTTTGGGCGCGATTTCAGCCTGACGATGGACGCTCAGCGGGCGCGCGGCTACGAGATCGAGAAGATCAGCGGGGGATTGTTCGCCCAGGTGCGCAAGCTGGCCCCGCTGGTGGTGCCGGTCACCATCCACGCTATCGTGGGCAGCGAAGATATCATAGACGCCATGGACCTGCGCGCCTTTGGCGTCGGGCCGCGCACCTGGATCCAGCAGCTCACCTTCCGGCGGCGCGATATCGCCCTCATCGCCTTCGGCGTCGCCATGCTGTTGGTCTCGGCCGCGCTCTCGCTCTTCACCTACCGCCTGTGGGTGCCAGATTTCCTGCTGGCAATGGCAGGGGGGTGAGGAGTCTTTCAGCAGGGGGTAAGGGAAAGGAAAACTGCGCGAGAGGATTGACAGCGCTAGTGTAAAACTAGTGCCAGTTCAACAGCTTGCGTTAGTAGCAGAATAAGGAAATTGGCGGAAATAACTCAAAGTGCAGACCCGCTTTCGGGGCCGATTTTCTTCGGGCTGCGGCTAAGTCTACCCCTATGCTTTGTGTTGATAAAGATCTTTCAGGTAGAAGCAGAAATTGACGCGAACACATCTAAATTGCTGATTTCTTTTCTATAACCCTCAGAGAGACAGTGCAAGAATCGATCTGCCCCATCCTGGTTTTGGCCGGTCTTCTGACTATCAAGGAATCCCAATAATCGCAAGTGTTCAAAGCGATAATACAGTTCCCAATCCCTAAATTGGCTGAATTGCTTTTCAAGCATATCTTGACTGGCGTATTGACCGGCGAAACTCTTGTTTGAAAAGTATTTAAGGATAAATCCCTGAGTCTGAGTGAGCGCTTCCCTTTTTGTTAATTAAATAACCCAGGCTATACTCCCTCGGTAACTGAAGGCGACTCAAGGATTCCAACTTGTCAGATTGTGGTTCTGCACAAAGTTTGGCTGTTTCGACCTTTGTTTTTTTTCGTATCGGCCCTGAGCTTTTCTATCTCAGCCGTATTCCGTTTGCACATAAACAAGTAAATGGGCAAGGCGCCGATGATTATGCCAGCTAAACTCATCAATCCTACAAGCAATTCAGATGACGTTTTTGATACCTCTCTGTTGGCTATCGAGCGCCTGACGGCTGGCAATAACTGCCATTTTTGGCAAAATTAAAGCATGAATCGATACAAACTGCGCCTGTGTAACCCCGCCAGAAGCAGTCGTATGCAATAGATCGTTGGTGTAATAAAACCTTCAAGAACAGAAGTTACAGTTACTTACAATATTATGCAACAAAATGCGCCAAAGCTATTGTTTGTTGTCCGAATCAAGCCGGCCATGTTGTTGAAAAAAACTTCAGGGGTAAGTTGCTAAAATGTCGCATGTCATGCACTACCACGCCGGGCAAGCTCTTCGCACGGCTGCGGACGGTGTAGACATGTTTGGGAGCGGAAGAAAAGACAACCCCAAAAAGAAAACAGTTTTTTAATGTCGGGTAGAAGATCAGTTTACAAAATATTACATTAATGCTATTATGTAAACTGATAGAAAAAAGGAGGCAGCCATGACCATCGGAGGACGTATCAAACAGGCTCGCAAAGCGAGCAATTTATCTTTGCGAAAACTGGCGGATGAAATTGGGGTCAGCGCCATGGCGATCTCAAAATATGAACGGGGCCAGGATGTGCCCAGTTCAGGCGTTTTGCTGCGGCTGTCTCAGGCTTTAAAGGTCAAGGTGGATTTCTTTTTTCGCCCGAGCACGGTCTCCGTCCAACTTCAAGCCTATCGAAAACACGCTGTACCAGGCGTCAAAGAACAGGAAGCCATCCAGATGCGCATCCAGGATTGGGTGGAGCGTTATCGCGAGATTGAAAGTCTTTTCCCGGAAGAACAACGTGCAGCAAACCTCCCCTTGCGCAAAGTGACCTCACTGGATGAGATTGAAACCGCCGCTATCGAATTACGCAATCGCTGGAATCTGGGTTATGATGCAATTGAGAACCTGGTCCAGTTGCTGGAGGACCAGGGAATCAAGGTGGGGATCATCTCCGGTTTTGAGCATTTTGACGCTTGCACTTTCAAGGCAGATGGCGATCCGGTCATTGTAACCAAAGGCGAGTTATCAGGCGACCGGCAGCGGTTCAACTTGGGGCATGAATTGGGCCACCTGATCCTGGATGTTCAGGGCGAACTCAAACCAGAGCAGGCCGCCAATCGGTTTGTCGGGGCTTTCCTCGTGCCGGCAGAAACGGCTCGCTTTGAACTGGGCGCCAATCGAACTGATTTAAACATCAACGAGCTTTACATGCTCAAGCATAAATACGGCTTAAGTATGCAAGCCTGGATTTACCGCGCCAAGGATCTTTCCATTATTTCTGAAAACACCGCCGCGCGTTTATTCCAGCAGTTCCGCGTCAATGATTGGCATCGCCAGGAACCAGGAAAACCTTATCCATCTGAAACGCCTATGCGGATGGAACGGTTAATTTATCGCGCTTTGGCTGAGGATTTGATCTCACGGTCCAGGGCACAGGAGTTGTTAGGCAAGCCATTACAACTAGGGTGGGAGATGGAGGCGCTGCAGCAAAATGACCCTGCCATCCGTTCTGGTAACTGATACGAATATTTGGGTCGACCTCGAGAACGGCAAGATATTAGCCGATGTTTTCCGTCTTCCATACCAATTCTTCACCACCGATTTTGCTGTAGAAGAGTTTATCCATCCCCGGTGGGCAACGCTTCAAGTTCTGGGATTGCAAACACATGGTCTTGAACCCGAATATATTCTCGAATTAATTCGATTAAGGCAACTCCATCGTCAATTATCCGCCATTGACCTGGCTGCATTATTGCTTGCCAGGGCATTGGGTGCAAGTCTGGTGACCGGCGACAGAAGACTTAATGAACTTGCTAAAGCGCAGGGGGTACCGGTTCACGGGGTGCTATGGATATTGGATGAAATGGTGATCCACCATGTTCTTACATCAAACCAGGCAGCTATTGCCCTCCGTAAAATGCTCGATCAAGGGGCAAGGTTGCCAGGCATTGAATGTCAAAAGCGTTTTGATCGTTGGAGCTAGAGACAAAAAATGTACCAAGATATTGGCGTTTGCCCAGGGAAGGTGGAAACTGGTCAAATTGTGCAGCGTGCCGATTTACTTCAGCAGTCGGCGAGCGACCTGAAAATAGAAAAACTCAAGGGGGAAAGACGTTAGATGAAACATCCGTGCCGTATAATTAAGTTCTACACAATTGATCAATTGACCCCAGTCGCCTGAGGAATGCTAATTGCAGGAAATGAACGGACAGGTTATTTCTAAAAAGCGCGTTGCTGACTACGGCGAAGTATTCACCAGCGAGAAGATCGTCAATGATATGCTTGATTTGGTAAAACAAGAAACCGAGCGGATTGACTCGCGCTTCCTGGAGCCCGCTTGCGGTACGGGGAACTTCCTGACCGAAATTCTGCGCCGCAAGCTGAATGTGGTGGAGAAAAATTACCGCCGCAGTCCATTGGAGTTCGAGCGCAATCTGGTATTGGCGGTTTCTTCGATTTACGGCATTGACATTTTGCAGGACAATGTCATCACGTGCCGTCATCGGTTGTTTGATATTGCGCATGAGCAATACACAGCCCTGTACAAACGCAAAGCAAAACCCGAAATGCGCCGCGCCTTGCGCTTCATTTTAGAGCGCAACATCATTTGGGGCGACGCCCTCACCCTGCGGACGGTGGGACCCGAACCGCATCAAATCATCTTCTCAGAATGGTCGTTCCCTCTGCATAACAGCCTGATCAAACGGCGCGACTTTGTCTTTGCCGAATTGCTGCCCGATGAGCGCCGGAACCAGCCCGGTTTGTTTTCGCAGAACGTATATCTGTCAGATCTGGGCGAGAAGGTCTTTCTGCCTACCGAAACGTACAATTACCCGCTCGTTCACTTTCTAAAGCTCGGAGAAGATCATGCCTGAACCGACAAGCAATCTTCGCAACCCCTTCGCAAACGTCAATTACAACCCCGACGTGCTAAGCTGCCTTGCCAACCTTTCCAGCGACGAAGTCTTCACGCCGCCCGCGATTGCCAACCAGATGCTCGATTTGCTCCCGCAGGAGATCTGGCGCGATCCCACCGCCACCTTTCTCGATCCTGCCGTCAAGACGGGCATCTTCCTGCGCGAGATTGCCAAACGGCTGAACGCAGGACTGGCGGAGCAAATCCCCGACCGCCAGGAGCGCATCAATCACATCTTCACCAAACAGATTTTCGGCGTCGCCATCACCGAAATCACCGCCCTGCTCTCGCGTCGCAGCGTCTATTGCGCCAAAAAGGCAAACGGCAAATACTCGGTTTGCACGGCGTTCCATACCCCTGAAGGCAACATCGTTTTCGAGCGCATGATTCACGAGTGGAAAGGCGAGCGCTGCAAGTACTGCGGCGCAAATTTGTACGAATACGATCGCGACCCCGCCCTGGAAAGCCACGCCTACCAGTTCATTCATACCGAAGACCCGCAGGAGATTTTCAAGATGAAATTCGATGTCGTTATCGGCAATCCGCCGTATCAGTTAAGCGATGCAGGCTTTGGAAGAAGCGCATCCCCCATTTATCAGATTTTTGTTGAGCAAGCCAAAAAGCTCAATCCCCGGTATCTGACCATGATCATTCCATCCCGCTGGTTTGCAGGCGGCAAAGGGCTGGATGAATTTCGACGCAACATGCTCAATGACAACCGTATTCGCAAATTGGTTGATTTTGAAGATGCAAACGAAGTCTTCCCTGGAGTGGATATTGCTGGAGGTATTTGTTATTTTCTATGGGAAAGAGATTATAAAGGAACATGCGAAGTCACTAATGTCCTAAAAGGAACTTCTTCTACCTCGTCTCGAAAATTAAACGAATTTAAAACATTTATTCGTTACAGTCAAGCCGTTTCCATCATAAGAAAAGTTTTGGCAAAAGGGGAAGCCAAAATGAATGAACAGGTCTCAAGCAGAAAACCTTTTGGACTGCCTACAACTGAAAGACCCCAAAAAAGCGGTGACTTAATCTTATATTGGCAAAAAGGTGAAGGACCTTACAATAGAAAAGACGTTAGAGTTGGTGTAGAGATGATAGACACCTGGAAAGTCATCACTTCTCGAACGGGGCATGAACATGCAGGCAACCCTGGAAAAGATGGAAAAAGAAGAGTTCTTTCAAAAATTGCATTGCTACCACCCGGCACAATTTGTAATGAGACTTATATCGTTATTGGAAGTTATAAAAATAAAATAGAAGCAGAGAATTTAGTGGCGTATATGAAAACAAGATTTTTCCGATTTTTGTTATCTTTACACGTAGTTTCACAAGACATTACTAAAGACAATTATTTTTTTGTTCCTGCATTAGACATGAGCATCAGGTGGACTGATGAAATGTTATATAAACGATATGAATTGACCGAAACGGAAATTGACTTCATTAAATCAAAGATTGAGCCGATGGGAGAGGAATACGATGCGTGACGGCTATTTCATCTCGTGGGGCTGTTTCGCCTTTGAGCATTGAATGGAAGCCTCACTTTTATCCTCGCTGTTGGAAGCGAGAGGCGGCGGCCCGGAAAAACGCGTCCCGGGCCGCGCGGCAAGATGCTGCACAAACCCCGCCCAAGCGCGCATAAGTCCTCGCGACCTGGCCGTCATCTTATCCGGCTTTAATGAACTGAGCGAGGGATTCTTCTCTGCTCGCTCGCCCAGAGGAGAACGACTATCTCGGTCCACCCACACCGCACATCGAAGAAAGGAAACCGCCTTCCATGAGTGATGATTTCTTCCCGCCTCGCCCCCAGGCTTCGCCTAAAATCTACGCCTATGAAGACACCCACCCCAATTACCAGGGTTTGCTCAAGATCGGCTACACCGCCAAAGACGTACGCGAGCGCGTGGCGGCGCAGTACCCCACGCTCAAGCCCGGCGAGCCGCCCTACCGCATCGTGCTGGAAGAATCCGCCATGCGCAATGACGGCACGGTCTTCACCGACCATGACGTGCATCGCACCCTGCGCGGGTGGGGCGTTCCCAACCCCGAAGGCGAGTGGTTTCAATGCGGCGTGAAGGAAGTCCGCGCCGCCGTTCTTGCCGTCCAGCGCGGTGAACTCAACGAAGAACAGCGCACGCTTAACTTTTCCATGCGCCCCGAACAGGCCGAAGCCGTGGAAAAGACCTCTGCTTATTTCCTTAGCTTCAGAAATGATCATTCCAACAAAGGCAAGACCCCGCACTTCCTCTGGAACGCCAAAATGCGCTTTGGTAAAACCTTTGCCGCGTACCACCTGGCAAAGAAAATGGAATGGAGAAAGGTTCTTGTATTGACCTTCAAACCCGCCGTTCAAAGTGCCTGGGAAGCCGACCTGAAAAGCCATGTGGATTTTAAAGGCTGGCAGTTCATCAAACCCGGCGGTCTGACTTACGAGGAGGCTGATAAAACCCGTCCCATCGTCTGCTTTGGTTCGTTTCAAGATTACCTTGGCAAAAACCGAAGTACGGGCGGCGTCAAAACCAAGAACGAGTGGGTTCATGCCACCCATTGGGATTGCGTGATCCTGGACGAGTACCACTACGGCGCGTGGCGCGAAAAAGCTAAAGACTTGTTCGAAGCGGAAGAAGAAGAGGAAATCAAATTTGCGAGGGGTCAGGGCGCGGAGTTTCTTAAAGAAACCACCGAAGAGATCGAAGATATCCTGCCTATCACTACCAATCATTATCTCTATCTTTCTGGCACGCCGTTTCGCGCCATCGCTTCGGGCGAGTTTATCGAAGAGCAAATCTTCAACTGGACGTATTCGGACGAACAACGCGCCAAAGCCAACTGGCAAGGTGAGGGCAACCCCTACGCCATGCTGCCGCGCATGGTTCTGCTCACCTACCAGTTACCCGACTCCATCCGAGAGATTGCCCTACAAGGCGAATTCAACGAGTTTGATTTGAATGTCTTTTTCTCAGCCGAAGGAAAAGGCGTGTTTGCCCGTTTCAAGTATGAAGACGAAGTGCAAAAATGGCTGGATTTGATTCGGGGCGCGTTCTTAGAAACGACGGTGGACAACCTGAAACTCGGCGCAAAGAAACCGCCCCTACCTTTCTCCGATGTACGCTTGCTCAACGTGCTTTCTCACACTCTCTGGTTTTTGCCGAGCGTCGCCGCCTGCCACGCTATGAAGAATTTGCTCGAGCAGCGGCAAAATAAGTTCTACCATGATTACAAAGTAGTGGTCGCGGCGGGCGCTGAGGCGGGTATCGGCGTGGACGCGCTGATCCCTGTGCAAAGTGCGATGGGCAATCCGCTGGAAACGAAGACTATCACACTCACCTGCGGCAAGCTGACCACAGGCGTCACCGTCAAACCCTGGACTGGCATCTTTATGCTCCGTAATTCTTCCAGCCCTGAAACCTATTTTCAGGCGGCTTTTCGTATCCAATCGCCGTGGACAGTCAGCAACCCCGACGGGCAGAATCCGAACGCCGAAGAAATCATCAAACGCGAGTGCTATGTCTTCGATTTTGCTCCCGACCGCGCCCTGCGCCAGATCGCCGAATACGCCTCGCGCCTCAACGTTAACGAAGCCATCAGTCCCGAAAACAAAGTAGCTGAATTTATCAACTTCCTGCCTGTGCTGGCCTATGATGGCAGTTCCATGAAGCAGATTGACGCGGCGGGCATTCTGGATATGGCAATGAGCGGCACAACCGCCACTTTGCTGGCCCGAAGATGGGAAAGCGCCCTGCTGGTCAATGTAGATAACGATACCCTTGCGCGGCTGATGGCGAATCAAGAGGCGATGAAAGCCTTAGAGAGCATCGAAGGCTTCCGCAATCTCAACCAGGATATCGAGACCATTATTAACAAATCCGAAGCGGTGAAGAAAATCAGACGCGAAGCCAACGACCGCGAACTCGCTCCAGAAGAAAAGCGCGTTTTGACAGAAGATGAGAAGGAATACAAGAGCAAGCGCAAAATAATTCAGGAAAAACTGATCAAATTTGCCACCCGCATCCCGATCTTTATGTACCTCACAGACTACCGCGAGCGCACCTTGCGCGATGTCATCACCCTGCTGGAGCCCGGTCTCTTCAAGCGCGTTACGGGGCTGGATGTGAAAGACTTTGAGCTGCTGGTTAGCCTCAACGTCTTCAACAGCGCCCTGATGAACGACGCCGTCTACAAATTCAAGCGCTATGAAGACGCCAGCCTCGTGTACACAGGCATCAACAGGCACGAAGGCGAAGACATTGGTCTATACGATACCGTCTTGAGCCGAAAGGAATATGAGGTTACTTTCGTAAACGAGCCCGCCGAGGGTTATGAAATGAAAGGCTAAAAAAGCGGGCGCGAAGTGATCAAGCCTGTGGAAACAGTTGATTACTCCCCTACCCCTTCTTAAACCTTACCGTATAGTTCCACAGGTTGCCGTTCACGTCGTCAACTCGGAAACCGCCTTCCTTGCCCATGCGCACGGTGGTGGTCACCCAGGGGTAATCCGGGTCGGGCAGGAACTCACTGATCGCCAGCACGCCCCGCCGCTTGAGCACGCGGCGTACTTCTTTCAGAGTACGCGCTTTATCGGGGATCTCCTGGAACACCGTCACCATGTATACCATATCGAGCGATTCGTTCTCAAAAGGCAGTTCGTAAGCGCTGCCCGCCGTCACCTGGAGGTTCTGGATATCCTGATTCTCCGGTTGTTCCAGCTTGCGACGGATCTGTTTAAGCATGCCCGGCTGGATGTCGAGCGCATAGACCCGGCCTGTTTCGCCAACCGCCCGGGCAAACCAGGGGGTGTAAGCGCCGCTGCCGCAGCCGATTTCCAGAATCGTCATCCCCTTTTGGGCGCCGCTGCGCTCAATAAGCAGCGCAGGGGGTTGCATCCGGCGGCGGTAGCCGCTATCGAGAAAGCGCCCGATGAAAGCCGGGGCGGGGAACTTCAGGTAGCGCCGCAGCAGCCGCAAGGCCGCCTGGTAGAGGATGAAAATCTGCACAACCGCCAGAATTGTTCTGAAAAAACGGCGCGCCAGCCCTCCTTTGACAGGGGCGACGCGATCACAGCAATTTGTAGAAGGCGCGGCCTTGTGCGAGCGGGCAGGTGAACTGCCCTGGGACCGTTTAACCGGCGCCGGTTTTTGGGGCTGTCGCCTGGCGCGCGAGAAAATTTCCAACGCCATCGTGATTAACTTGATGAGGTCTTTCAACGGGATCATGCGTCCACCTCCAGTGACAAATTTTTCGAGGGATCCTCCTCAGGGACAAACCAGACCGCCTGAAAACTTTTCAAGCGTATGCGCGGCCGCTGCGTAAATTCCGCCTTCTCGCCGGAAATCAGATCATGCCACGCGCCGGTCTGCAAACCCAACGTTTTTAGATCCGGGCGGGCTTCCTGCAGTCCGGCGGAGACGTTCTGCAAACAGAGCGCCAGGCTTCGCCCATCGGGGGCAATGCGCAGCAGCGAGAAAACGGCCGGGTTCTCGACCGGCAGCGTCAGTTGCGCGCCGTATGGGTGAAAAGCGCCCCAGCTGGTGCGCGCCCGCAACAACCGCCCGCCAGGCAGGTGCGATAGTTCGAATCCAGGAAGGCCGGTCAGAGCAAGCAGGATCGCCTGGGCGGCGCGCAGCCGTTCCTGTAACAGGTCAAAGCGCTCGCTGCCCGGCAACCCCGCCAGCGCGCTAAGAAAACCAGATCCTCTCGTCCTGTGCGCCAGCATTCTCTCAACTTCATCAGGCGGGAGGAGGCCTTCAACACAGCGGAAGGAATCTCTTCCGGTAAATCGCAGGGTGTTGTAGAAGGTCAACCCTGGGTAAGGCAGTTTGAGGCCGGAGGCCCAGGCTACCAGCGCGGCGGCTTGTTCGGTTTCCAGCGCGTGCAGCAGCAGCGGCGCCAGCGCCAGGTTCTCGACCAGATCGGCCTCGCCGCCGCTGCCGAAGAAGGCAAAATTTTGCGCCTGGGGCGCGTTTTCGCCAGCCGCCAGGCGGATGTGAGGCGCAACCAGATCCAGCGTGCGGCGCACCAATTGAACAAATCCGTGCGCCTCCAGTCGGGAGAGGAACTCTCCGCCCTCCGGCCAGCTTGGGGCGCGGCTGGTGTCCAGCCGCAGCCAGCGCACGCCATTTTGGGCGGCAACCAGCAGGTCTTCAACCATCTGGCGGTATTCTGATGGCGTGTAATTTTGGAGGGGAAAGGTGATCATCAAGGAAGCGCGTTTCCCCAACATGGCAACCGTCTGCCAGTCCAATTGCAGGGGGTGGGCGGCGTCCGTGACTTGCAATTGAAGACCGGTAAATGGCGTCCCACGGTCCGGCACCGTCCGATCTAAAATCACCGTGCGAGATTGAACCGGGAGGATCAGGAAATAGTCCCGTTCGCTCAACGCCGCTCCAAATTCGGGCGGCGGAACCGAAAACCCCGCGGTGCGTTCTTGCAGCCATTCGAACAATTCTCGCCCGCTCTGAGCGCCATACAGCGCCATCAGCGGACAAAGCGGGCCAAAACAGGGTTCCGCTTCCGTCATGCTGCACCCTCCCGATGGTTCGATTCCCATTGGATCACCTGCGGGTGGGCGTTATCCATGATCAGCGAGTAAGCCTCGTTCAAGGGTCTCTTCTGCTGCTCGCAAACCATCACCGCCAGCGAAAGGCCGTGCGCCACCACCAGCGCCCGCCCGCCAGGGAAGCGGGCTGCAATATGACCAGCAGCGAGGCTCACCCGCTGCGCCACCTGCTGGAGCGTCTCGCCGCCCGGAGCAACGGGCGCTAACGGGTTTTGCTTTCGTTCCATCCAGATTTCTGGATATTTTTCTTTCATCTCAAAATAGGGGTATCCCTCCCATTCGCCAAAGTGAGCCTCGCGCAGCCGGGCGTCTTCATAAACCGGCGCGTGCAACTCCCCGGCCAGGATGTGGGCAGTTTGACGAGCGCGTTGCAAATCGCTGCAAAAAATCGCATCGAAGGCCGTACCGGCCAGGGCGCGCCCCAATTCGTAAGCCTGCGCAATCCCGGCCTCGTTCAACGGGATGTCCGTCTGCCCCTGGTAACGTTTATCCATGTTCCAATCGGTCTGTCCATGTCGTACCAGCCACAACTCTACCATAAAGTCAACTTCCTCTTTCTCGCTACGGAATCCAGCGCGGGCGGAATTCGCCGGGTGCGCTGTTCGTGATCCGGTTAATATCGCCCCCGGAGGGGTTCATCCGGTAAAGGTCTACCTGACCGCCAGCGCCGCGATCCGAGACAAACACAATCGTCAAGCCATCCGCCGACCAGACCGGCGAGGTATCGTTAGCGCTCGAATTGGTCAGGTTGAGCGGCGCGCTCAGGTCGCCGCTGGGCGCTTTGTACACCTCCCACTGGCTGCCGTCCAGGCGGGCAAACACCAGCGTCGCGCCATCCGGCGAGGGACGGGGGGTCGCCTCTTCCTCCACAGTGAACGTCAGTCTAACCGGCGTAAAGGGCAAAGCGCCAGCGTCCAGCGCGTAGAGTTCAGAGCGCCCGTCTTCACGATTGGAGGTGAAATAAACCGTCCTCGAATCGCCCCCCCAGGCTGGGTCGCTCTCGTCAAAGCCGTCGTTGGTCAGGCGCGTCAAGTTGCTGCCATCTGGCTTGATGATAAAAAGGTCCGCCTGTCCGCCGTTCTGGTTGCGGAAAACCAGCCAGGCGCCGTCCGGCGACCAATCGGCCTGGCTGTTTTCGCCAGGGGGTAAACCGGGAACCAACTGCTCCCCGCTGCCATCCTTCTGGATAAAGTAGAGCTGCCGCGCCGGAGGAACGCCGCGCGGCGATTCGAACACCAGGCGGACGCGATCCGGGGACCAATCGCATAACAGGGCTTCTTGCGCGCCCTGCGAGATAACCTGCTGGCCGCCGCCATCCGGGCGCACGCTCAACAGGTCCAAGACGCCGTCGCCATTCGCATCCGCCGAGAAGGCGATCACGGTCGGCGTTGGCGTAGGGGTGGGGGTATTCGTCTCGGTCGTGGTGGCGGTCGCGGTGAGCGTCGCGGTAACCGTCGGCGTGGCGGTCTGGGTGGGGGTGGGCGTCACGGTCGGGGTGACAGTAAAAGTTGAGGTGCGGGCGCTGTTGGGGCGCAGCGTGTAGGTTCGGGTCGGCGTCCGGGTGGGCAGGTATACCAGCGTGCGGGTCGGGAAGTAACGGATATACCAGGTGGCAGTCACCGTGCCCAGCGTGGGCGAGGGGCCAGCTGTACCGCCCGGCCCGGCAGTTTGGGCGCCAAGCGGCGTGGGGGGGATAAACCCAGGCGGCAGGGGGGTGCCGCTGGCCGCGGGGATGTTCTCATCGAGATCCTCGCCCGAAAGCGGCGCGCCGGGCGCGCCCGTTGCACCGGCAGCCTGCGTCAACACGACGCGCGTCAGCCTGCCGGGCGTTTGGGTCGGCTCGCCCGGCGCGCTGGAAGGGCCCACAGGCAGAACTCCACCGGGACGCAGCCCTCCTTTCATCAAGAAGGAAAAGGGGCCTGCGCTGTCTGCCTGATCCCCCGCGCCGGGAGAGGGCGAAAGCAGAACCCGCGCAAAGAACACGCAGCCGGTGAACAGAAAGAGCGCCAGCCAGACCGCCAGCAATACAGCCGTGCGGCGGTCCGAGCGAGGCCAGGGAATCCTTTGCCACCAGCGTCTCTCTTCCATAAGGGTTTATCTTCAGGCATTATAACCCAATCCTAAGGGGAGGATTCGCAGTTTACGCTGCCGCGGCGCCGACCGCGCCCCACAAAGCTACAGGCCAAGATACTCCCCGCCGAACCGCTCTGCGTTGAGGACAAATCTCGCGAAGCATGATGGCGCGTAGCGTCTTATCTGCCATCGTTCAGGGCACAGCGCAATCCTGCCGTTCCTGCGGCAAACGCTTTTATCCGGGGCAAAACAAGGAAAAACCTTAACAGCCAGACCATACGATGCCTGCGGGCAAGCGCAGCGCGCCCGCAGCAGAATATCCTCTTAGTAAACCGGTGGTCTTCTACACCACGGCTTGCAAGGCACCCGGGAGGATCGAGGCTTTGATCGAACGCATCTGCGAGTTCAGACCGGCGATGATCTCCCCATCCAGGTGAATCACCAATGGGCGGTCCGCTTCCAGGCTGATCTGCTTGAACGAACCTGGCTGGACATACGGCAGTGAAAACTGTGTGCCGCGCATGAAGTGCACCAGCGTATTGAGCATTTGCAGGCGGGTGATGCGCTTAAGGCTGAGATAACTGAAGACCCCGTCAGACGGGCTGGAATCAGGAGCGACATGAAACCCACCGCCCTCACGTTTGCCGTTGCACAGGATCATCAAGACCGATTCCTGCTGCCACGCCTGGCCATCCATCACCATGGAAATCTTGAACGGATAATAGTTGAAAGCAATGGTTTTAAGGACAGAGGCAAAGTAAACCGGGTAGCCGTGCAAAAAGGGCATCGAGCGGGAGTGGATCGTAACGATCGCGTCGAACCCGATCCCGACGGCATTGGTCCAGTACTGGCTATGGCCGTGTTCATCTTCGAAGATACCAATATCCACCGGACGGGCAGTGCCGGTGAAGACCTGGCGCATTGCGTCTTCCGGCTTTTCCGAGATCCCCAGGCTGTAAGCAAAATCGTTGCCAGAACCCAGCGGCACGATCCCCAGCAGCGGACGTTTTTCGGGCGGAAGCTCCATCAGGCCGTTGACCGTTTCGTGCACCGTGCCATCGCCCCCCATAGCGACAACCACGTCGTAGCCTTCCATACCGGCCTGGCGCGCCAGTTCGCTGGCGTGGGTGGGATACACCGTGCCAGCCCAATCGGCGCCGCCCAGCTCATCTACAATCGGGCGCAGTCTGGCGGCCATCTTCCACGCGCTGCCCAGGTTGGCAAGCGGATTCAGAATTAATTTGACTCTTTTTGCCATTCGATTTCTTCCTGTACGGGTAAATTTTTGTGTGGGGTGAGAATTAATCGCCAGCAGCTCGCAATTCATCGGCGCGCCGGCGGGCCTCCTGCAATGTCACCTGAGCAGCGCTGCGGTTGGCGTCGTTCAGACCCCCCAGCATCTGCGCCAGCTCATCCAGGCGGCGGGGGCCTTCGAGCGTTTCCACTCTCGTGATCGTGCGGCCATCCGCCAGTTCCTTAAGAACGTGCAGGTGCTGGTCGCCAAAAGCTGCCAGCTGCGGCAGGTGGGTGACGCACAGCACCTGGTGGCGGACGCCCAGCCGCCAGAGCTTTTCTCCGACCACGCTGCCGACGCGCCCGCCGATCCCCTGGTCAATCTCGTCGAAAATCAGGGTGGGAACATGGTCCGCGCTCACCAAAACGTTCTTCAGCGCCAGCATCAGCCGGGAGGTCTCGCCACCCGAAGCGATTTTGACAAGAGGTTTGAAGCCTTCGCCCGGGTTGGGCGCGATCAGGAACTCCACCCGGTCGAACCCGGTATCGTCAAAAGCCACCCGCTGGCCATCGCCTGCCGGCGCGCCGTGCGCATCCGGGTGGCGCTGAAAGTCCACCCGAAAGCGCGCCCCTGCCATGCTGAGGTCGGCCAGTTCCAGCTCCACACGGCGCGCAAGCTCCTCCGCCGCCGATTGGCGCTTTTCGGAGAGCAGTTCCCCTGCCTGGGCGATCTTCTCCAGCAGGGCCTGCTCGTCGGCCTCCAGCTCGGCGATGCGTTCGCCGGAATGTTCAATGCTCTCCAGCTTGCGGCGGGCCTCCTGCCCGTAAGCCAGGACGGCCTCCAGGCTGCCGCCGTATTTGCGCTTGAGGGTATTCAGCAGGTCCAGGCGCTCTTCCACCTGTTCCAGGCGGCGGGGGTTGAACTCAATCTGCTCGCGGTAATCCTGCAATTCGCGCCCCAGATCCGAAAGCGCCTCAGAGGCGGCAGTCAACTGGTCGGCCAGTTTTGCCTGGCTGCTATCCAGACGACTGAGCGAATGCACAGCCTGCACTACCCGCCCCAAAAGGTCAGAAATCGCCGGCGTTTCGTCGCTACCGCCTTCGAGCAGGACAATGGCCTGTTCCGCCAGCGAAGCCAGGCTCTCGGCGTTGGCAAGGCGGTCGCGCTCGCGGCGCAGGTCGTCTTCTTCATCCGGCCGCAGGTGTGCGGCTTCGATCTCCTGCGCCTGAAAGGTG
>Ga0067045_1003476_pt1 | contig 21514 bp, 24 predicted proteins | sample TerdegcTABiofilm_FD_59184 | JGI IMG/M metagenome (GOLD analysis project Ga0067045, IMG submission 59184) | Combined Assembly of (Gp0054472, Gp0054536) Wastewater bioreactor microbial communities from Singapore -Terephthalate degrading...
GGGGGTCACAGGTTCAAAACCTGTTCCGCCTACCATTTATGCGGGGACGTAGTTAAGATGGTCTATAACGCCGGCCTGTCACGCCGGAGGCCGCGAGTTCAAGTCTCGTCGTCCCCGCCATTTTTTTATCCCCTTGCCAGAGATGGTTTCAGTAATCATAACAACCTATAATAGACGTGGCCTTCTCCTTGATGCAGTTATGTCTGTCCTTAATCAGGACTACAAAGACAGGGAGATAATTGTTGTTGATGATGGTTCAATCGACAGACCCTATGAGGTTATAAAAAAATTACCCGTTAGATATATCTGGCAGCCCAACAAAGGCATAAGCAGCGCCAGAAACACTGGTATAAGGCTTTCCAGAGGCGATTACATCGCCTTTCTTGATGTAGATGATAGATGGCTCAAGGGCAAACTCTCTATGCAGATAGAGGCTATGTTAGAAACCAATTATTTAATATCCTATACAGACGAGATATGGATAAAAAATGGTAAAAGAATAAACCAGAAGGCAAGACATAAGAAATATTCAGGCTACATATTTGAAAGATGCCTGCCTCTCTGCATAATAAGCCCTTCTTCTGTTTTAATTAAAAGAGATGTCTTTTGCCAGACCGGGCTTTTTGATGAATCTTTGCCTGTTTGTGAGGATTATGATATGTGGCTCAGGATCTCATCAAGGTTCCCCATACTACTTATAGACAAACCACTTATTAAAAAAAATGGGGGGCATAGGGATCAGCTCTCAAAAAGGTATGAGGTAATGGATTTATTCAGGATAGAGAGTCTCATTAGGTTATTGAGAGCCAATGTGCTCAATAATGATATGAAGCATAAGGCTGCAGAGGAGTTGCGAAGGAAATGCCTGATTGTGGCAAAAGGGGCATTGAAAAGGGGCAGGATTGAGGAGGCTGAATCACTCTTTATACTTGCAGACTCCAAATGGTAGACCTGATTCCCCATATCTTCCCCAACACATGCCACCCAACTTTAAATCATAAAATCATTTGACCCCTTTAAGAATTTCACCCAAGGGATTATACAAGGATTATAGACCCCTATGTGGATAGGGTCAATGGGATGATAAACAAGGGCTACGTAGGGACCCGGTATCATATATCTTTTTCATATTTCAGCGAGGGTTGCTGGCAAAAAATAACTACCCTTGCAATAATCTTTTGTATTGTCTAAAATGGAATATCAAATAAGATGAAGGCACCTAAAAGCACCAATGAGCAGGCGCAGCTGGATTTGCTGGAGCGTATCAAAGAACTTTCATGCCTTTATGGTATTGCCCAACTCGCGTGATGGTTATGGTGCGATCATCGTGCAGGCAAATGTGGAAGATAGCCGTCTGAAGGTGCATGAATATGCCATAGAGAAGCTTGGGATAGAATGTGTAGAACTCAAATGGGGTCAGGGCGCAAAGGATATAGGTGGGGAGGTCAAGATAAAGGAACTGAAGAAGGCACAGATGCTTCACGAGCGCGGCTACATTGTGCTTCCAGATCCTACCAATCCTGATGTAATCAAGGCATTTGAGCGGGGCGCATTATACATATTATGAAAGATTGGCTCAGGGGTTACGCCAGCTTATGGCAGGAAGTAGAAAATTCTCGCTGGAGTATATCTCACGCAATGATCTTGCCGCCCTGACCCGTGAAGCATCGGGTATAAGTGGTATCCCGTACATTATGGATCTGGACAAAGCCGAGGTTGACAGGATTCTCTCCTAAATAGCCCCTTGGATTTTCAGGGGCATTTACTCAACTTCATGTCCAAGACTGTGTCAATCTGGCTTATTTTGTCTCTTTCAAAATTTTGTGATTAATGATATCAGGTAGTTGCATATAAGGTCTTTAAAAACCATTTTGTAGTTGTCAATATATATTATCCTGACATACCAATGACATACCAATTCTTCTGTACTGCAGATTATCCATGCATATTTGATAGGTCACACCTATGGATAAAAAAAACGATCAATATATTACATACCAAAGATATAATTGAAAAATTATACACCGTAGTGTCTAAAAAAATGGGAAGTTAGGAGATTACCTTTTCGATGATAAACTCTAAAAGTCTTTTTGCACCCTTTTTAAAGGATTCATCATGAAAACCGCCTATCCACTTTTTATCTGTTAAAAGATCAGAGACCACCACAAAGGCAATACCCTTAATATCTCTATATCTACAAACACTATAAAAAGATGCTACCTCCATCTCTACTGCCTGTATGCCCCTTTTTCTGTAGCTATTAATCTTTTCTTCTGTTTCACGGTAAATGGCATCACAACTCCATATTATGCCTTTTATAAAATCATATCCCTTAAGCTCGTTATCTAAGTATCCAAGCCAGGTTGTCCATACTATGTCATCTTCATTATCACCAAGATAGTGATAGGATACACCATCCTCCCTTAGGGCCCCTTCTACGGCAATAATATCCCCTAGATTTAATCCATCTTTTATCCCACCGCAGTATCCCCATACAAAGATCTCCTCCACACCAAAACAGGCAAGCTCCTCAACCAGGGCGGCAATATTAGGGCCTCCAAAGGCTGACTTTGTTACTATTGTCTCTTTTCCTTCTATTTTATAGATAGATCTAAAACCAGACCAAGCATGGACAATATTGTGTTTCAATCTCCCCAGAAGATGTCTTAAGTCACCTACACTAAAGACAATCACTGCTCTTTTTGGTAGTTTAAGGTCCTCCTGTGTTTTTTTCGTAAATGTAGTTACCAGTTCACAGGGATTCAGGATACAAGGAGAGGGGTCATAAAAGCTTTTCAGCAAATTTTTCCTTTAATCTTTTATATGTCTCCATTATATGCTCAGAGATTACCCTTGTCTCACCCACTACAGCCATAAAATTTGCATCACCAAACCATCGGGGGACAACATGGATATGGACATGCTCCTCGAGGCCTGCACCTGCCGCCCTCCCTAAGTTGATGCCCACATTCAGGCCATCTACCTTGAATTCCTCCTTGAAGATAACAGTCATAACCTTCACAAGCCTCATCATGTCAGTAAGCTCTTCATCTGAGAGGTCCTCCAGTGAACCAGTGTGTCTTATAGGCACAACCATAATGTGTCCATTGGTGTAGGGAAATCTGTTCATTATAACAAAGGCCTTGCCCTTCCTCCCTATAACAAGTAGTTCCTCATCATCCTTTTCATCTATGCAGAGGAAGCAACCCCTATCACCTTTTGCTGCTGCCCCTGTTATGTATTCCATCCTCCATGGCGCCCATATCCTGTCCATATTAGCCCCTCATAAACATATAATCCCTCCAGAGGTCAGGTGGTGTATTTATCCCGAGATGTAACATAAATATATACATACCATTTGGTCTGGAAGGTCTTTTCCTTGGTTGCATGTTTATCTCCTCAGGGAGCCTATCACCTTTTTTCAGGTTACATTTTATACAGGATGTAACTATGTTAGACCATTCAGTAATACCTCCTCTTGACCGGGGTATTATGTGGTCAAAGGTAAGATCTTTGGGTTCAAATCTATTTCCACAATACTGGCATGTATAATTGTCCCTTAAGAAGATATTTTTCCTTGAAAATTTAATGGCTGCATGATTATTTCTGATAAACCTTAAAAGCCTTATAACTGCCGGTTGCCTAATTCTTATGTTGATACCTCTTATTTCCTTCTCGTATTCCCTGATTATCTCCACCTTGCCGAGACATACAAGATTAATTGCCTTCCGCCATGATACTATGCCAAGGGGTTCAAAGGTAGTATTAAGAAGAAGTGTCCTGTCCATAAAACCATTGATACTTAACGTTTTTTAGGCTTTATTGTCAAGTTTTTTCAAAGGGTTATATCTATTACAGGCGAAGAAGATGCCCGTTATCCTTGAGCCATCTTCTTCGCACCTTGTAGTCAGGTATTATGGATTCAACGAGTCTCCAGAAGCGAGGGGAGTGATTTTTTTCTTTTATATGGCAGAATTCATGGATGATAACATAATCTATTACATCCAGGGGGGCCATAATAAGTCTCCAGCTAAAAGACAGGCTGTTTTTGGCTGAACAAGAGCCGTATCTGCTCATTGCGCTAGTGATTTTAATATCTGAAGGGATTAAGGCCAGTTGTTTTTGATAAAAAATTGACCTGTTAAAAATCAGTTCCTTGGCAGTCTTTTTATACCACGCAATAAAAAGTTCCCTTGCATATTTTTGTATTCCCCTGGGGATTAAGAATCTTTTCTCTTTTAGCTCAATATCATTTCGTTTATTACCGTAAACAAACACGATGGGGTATTTATCCCCAAGATATAGAAAAAACTCACCTTCAGTAAATTCTCTTTTATCCTTAATAACTGGTTGTTTAATTTGAAGTTTTTTCTCTATCCATTGGCTTTTTGATTTTAAGAAATTCTCTATATCTCCCACAGGTGTTTTAAGGGGTGAACGGACAATCATCTCGCCATCCCTGGTTATTATCAAAGATATAGTTTTTTTTCTTTTACTACTCCTTATGAGTCTGTATTCCATCTTTATATCCTGATTTCTTATATTTCCAACCCATCCCCTTTACTTGGGACATGCGTTTTAAAACCCAGCCTTTCATTCACAATCTTTTCAAATTCAAATTCAACGCTCTCTTCCCCGTGGACTATAATAATCTCTGGGTTGGTCTTGAAGGATTCAAGCCATTCCAGAAGCTCCTTCTGGTCGGCATGGGCTGAGAAACCACCTATGGTATAGACCTTAGCCCTTATTGCCATCTCTTCACCGAGTATATAGGCTGACCTTGCCCCGTCTATTATATGCCTCCCCAGTGTCCCTTTTACCTGAAAGCCTGTAAAAATTATACTGCATTCCGGTCTCCAGATATTGTGTTTAAAATGATGTCTTATACGGCCGCCATCGCACATGCCGCTACCTGCGATTATTATTGCCCCTGATTTTATCTTATTTAATCTCTGGGATTCCTCGACAGTGGTAGTAAAGTAGAGATTCATCCCACCACTGTCTCTGAATCTAATATTTTTCAGTGTCTCGGCATCGAAAAACTCAGGATGAGACATATATATCTTTGTTGCCTTGTCTGCAAGAGGGCTATCAACATATACATCAAGGTTTTTAAACCTACCCTCCTTTACAAGCATGTATAAAATATACAGTATATCCTGAGTTCTACCCACTGCAAAGGCAGGTATTAATACATTGCCACCTTTTTTAAATGTAGTCCTAATAGCCTCTTCAAGCTCTTTGATGCTCTCGCTTAGATTACGATGGAGCCTGTTACCATAGGTTGATTCCACAACTACATAGTCTGCCTCTTCCACATGCTGTGGGTCATTTATTATAGGATTACCATTTTTTCCCACATCACCAGAAAAGACGATTTTTTTGCTTTTTTTCTTACTTTGATACCATATCTCTAGTATCCCAGAACCAAGTATATGCCCAGCATCAAGGAATCTGTAATTTATGTCTGGGCTTAGGGCCTCTGGTTCGTTGTAGGCCTTTTTATCAATATAGGTCAGTGCGTTTTTTACATCCTCCTGTGTATATAAAGGCTCATAGATTATATCCTTGCCCATCCTAAAAGATTTTTTTGTCATCCATTCAGCATCCTTTTCCTGTATATGAGCTGAATCAAGGAGCATTATCTCAAGCAGTTCTGCCGTGGCTACTGTTGTGAGTATCCTGCCCTTGAACCCATCTGCCACAAGCTTGGGTATCAGGCCAGAGTGGTCAAGATGGGCATGGGTGACAATGAGATAATCTATCCTTTCAGGGTTAAAATTAAAAGCAGCCCGATTTACATTGTCTGAATTCTTTCCCTGATACATCCCGCAATCCACAAGGAGTTCCATGTCATCTAACCTTAGATGATAGCATGAGCCTGTAACTGTCCTTGCTGCGCCCAAAAATCTTATTTTCATAGTATTGTCCTTTTATCTTTTTTTGTTACTCTATCTCTTAAGTAGAAATAAAACATATCATTATCAATACAACCCTTATCCGTTCGGTTTCCCTGTTTGATGCCTTTTCTTTTTATCCCCTCTGATTCTATCCATAAAGGTTTTTTTAAGGGGATAGGGATTAAGGAAGGTAATATCAAGCAATCCCGATTATCACAATATGTTTCAGCATCATTTTAAAGAAATACAATTTGTTTATAAAGGATGTCAAGGGACAATTCTATGTTGTTAAAACAAATTTTCTTATAATGGCTTAATTATGCTATAATCTAAAAAAAATCCTCAAGGAGGGGTTGATGGAACCAAAAGAAGTGAAACTAAAAAGACTTTTTCATAGACACGGAAAGGCATTAGTACTACCATATGACCAGGGCCTGGAACACGGACCCGTTGATTTTTTTAATGCACCCTTTGCGCAAAACCCCATGCATATCATTGATATTGCACAAAAGGGTCAATACGATGCCATTGCCATGCACGTTGGCAATGCAAGACGTTACTTTGAGTATTATTATGGCGAGGTTCCCCTTGTATTGAAGGTCAACGGCAAGACCAATATCCCCTCGGATGAGGAGCCCTTGTCGCCACTTACTGCAAGCATTGAGGATGCCCTTTCATTATCCGCCATTGCTGTTGGCTATACACTGTATGTTGGTTCTTCAAGGCAGGATGAGGATATAGAGCAGCTTGCCCAGGTAAGGGAAGAGGCCCATAGAAATGGGCTCCCTGTTATTGTATGGTCATATCCTAGGGGTAGGGATATTAATGAAAAAGGCGGTAAGGATAGCCTTTATGCTGTAGAGTATGCTGCAAGGGTTGCTGCTGAACTCGGAGCTGATATGATAAAGCTCAATGTCCCCTCCTTGAAAAAAAATCCTGATATACCAAAACCTTACAGAGACTATGAGACAGATCTGCACAATGCTGTAAAAAGGGTTGTTGCCAGTGCCTGTGGTGTCCCTGTTATATTTGCTGGTGGCAGTATGGTATCAGACGAAGACCTCCTCGAAAAGGTAAAGATATGTCTTGAGGCAGGGGCATCAGGGCTTATCTTCGGCAGAAACATCTGGCAGAGGCCCTTGGAAAAAGCCCTCGAGATTACAGAAAAGATAAGGGAGATCATTAAGAGTCTAAAGGGTTAAATGGGAATGACAGTTAAACCAAAGGAAGACAATGTTGAACTAAAATTCAGGCTATTAGACCATGAGGCAGATGTGGGTCTTGAGGTATATGGGAAGACGCTTGAGGAGCTTTTTATCAATGCCGCAAAGGGTATGTTTTATCTTATAATTGATGGTGATAATATAGAGGTAGAAAAAGGTAAAAGGCTTGATATAGTCAAAGATGGTGAGCTTTTGATTAATTTCTTGAATGAGCTTCTATATCTATGGGATACAGAGGGGTTTATCCCGACAGAGTTTTCTATTAAGATAGAGGGCGATACGCTAAAGGGGAGCGTGGTAGGGGGGCTTTTTGACCCCAGAAGGTTAAGGATAAAACAGGAGATCAAGGCGGCAACGTACCACAGTTTTTTGCTTACCCAGGAAAACGGGATATATAGGGCACGGATTATCCTTGATGTGTAAAAAAATCAGCAATTAGTGATAGTTGAATGGTGGAAGGGTGGTATGGAAGAGAAGAAAGGTCATCTTAAAAAACTTGATGATAATAGATATATGGTTGTTAGGCATGACAGGATGAACGTAGATGGCATTATATATGTTGATGAGGAACTGCTTCAGATCCTTGGCACTGATGAAAGTATAAAACAGGTGGAGAATGTGGCATGCCTCCCTGGTATTGTGGGCGCATCTATGGCAATGCCGGATATACATTGGGGTTATGGCTTTCCAATCGGGGGTGTGGCTGCCTTTGATGTGGAAGAGGGTGTTGTCTCGCCCGGTGGTGTGGGTTATGATATAAACTGCGGCGTAAGACTTATTAGGTCCAATCTCACATTGGATGAGATAAGGGAAAAGGTAAAGGACATTATTGACAGTCTATATATAAATATACCAAGCGGTGTAGGCTCTCACAGAAAAGATTTAAGGCTCACTAAGGAAGAGCTTAAAAAGGTCTTAAAAAAGGGTGCACGATGGGCAGTGGAAAACGGCTTTGGCAATCAAGAAGACCTAGAGTACATAGAGGATAAAGGCCAGATGGGGGATGCAGACCCTGAGTGTGTCTCTGAAAAGGCCTTTGAGAGAGGTAGGGATCAACTTGGAACAGTGGGTTCAGGCAATCATTTTGTAGAGATTGGATATATAAAGGAGATATACGATAATAGTGTTGCAGAGGTCTTTGGTCTCTTTGAAAATCAGGTTACTATAATGATCCACACAGGTTCAAGGGGTCTTGGTTATCAGATATGCGATGATTATATAAGAGAGATGATGAGGGCATCGGAGAGATACAGCATCTATCTCCCTGATAGACAGTTATGTTGCGCCCCTATCGAATCCNCTGAGGGAAAAAGATACCTCTCTGCCATGGCATCTGCTGCCAACTATGCCTTTGCCAATAGACAGCTTATAACCCACTGGGTAAGGGAGANAATGGAACANGCATTGAGGATAGGTTCAANAAATNTTGGCCTTTCAACAGTTTATGATGTGTGTCATAATATCGCCAAGATCGAGAGGCATAAGATAAAGGAAGGCACTAAAGAAAAGGAGATAACAGTGTGTGTCCACAGGAAGGGTGCAACAAGGTCATTTTCATCCGGAAAGGATGTCCTTCCTGCAAGATATAGACAAACAGGCCAACCTGTCCTGATACCAGGGGATATGGGTAGGGCATCCTATGTGATGTGCGGGACAAAAAAGGCTATGGAGGATACCTTTGGGAGTACATGCCATGGTGCCGGTAGGGTAATGAGCAGAAACCAGGCAATAAGGGCATCTAAGGGTCGTTCAATCTCAAAGGAGATGGAGGAGAAAGGGATATTTGTGAGGGCTGCAAGCAAATCCACCCTTGTAGAGGAGATGCCAGAGGCCTATAAGGATGTATCAAAGGTCGTTCAGGTGGTGCATAACGCCGGGATCTCAAGGCTTGTGGCAAAGATAATCCCCTTAGGGTGTATAAAGGGATAGAAGGATTATCTATATGTCGTTAAGTAGTTATCATGAAGGTTTAATGTGAAGACAGATAGGTCTTAACAAAGAGTAATACTTAGACAAAAGGGATAGATGATAATAGTTTTTACTGGTGATGGCAAGGGCAAGACATCTGCAGCCCTTGGTATAGCGCTTCGTGCCTCAGGGTATAAAATGGATACGCTGATAATACAATTTATGAAAAAACAGGGGGGCTCAGGTGAGCATAGAATCCAGACACCCCTGTCTGAATATATAGAGGTCCATGCCTTTGGGGGGGATTTTTTGTTTAATGGAGATGATAGGGCAGGTCATATAAAACTGGCAGAAGAGGCATGGGCTTTTATGGAAAGAAGGCTTAATGAGAGGTCATTCTATATGCTTATACTTGATGAATTAACATTGGCCTTGAAATATGGCCTTTTAACCATAGAGAGGGTATTAGATTTTCTTAAAGCAAAACCCCATAATCTCCATGTAATAATTACAGGCAGGGATGCCCAGAAAAGGCTTATGGATATAGCGGATATAGTTACAGAGATGAGAAAAATAAGGCATGCATACGACATAGGCATGCCTGCAATGCAGGGGATAGATTTTTGATTATACGTTTCATATCTTGCTAATAATATTGGTTTTTTATTTTGCCTAATGACCAGGCAAGCCAATCAAACATCCTTTGATATTAACATGTTATATACTAGGGTCTACAAGTTTTCAACACATTTTCCACAAATTTTGTGGAAAACTATATATCTCTCTGCTGTAGGGTTCTGAAAATAAGTGGTTTAGGTGATACTTGATGTTTTTTTCAAAGATATCATATATTGAGCTTTACCTTTGTGCCTTTTTTTATCTTACATCTCTCTGCCTGACCTGCATTAATCTCAAGGACATACCGTGCCTTTCCCTTTGATGTGATTGTGGTTTCATCCAAGGGTTTTGCATTCTTAAAGATATCAACAACCATTAGATTTCCATCAATAAAGATAAGGTCAAGGGGGATATAGGTATTTTTCATCCAGTAGTATCTATAGTCTTCATCCTTATATATAAAAAGCATGCCATTTTTTTTAGGTAGTGTCTTCCTAAACATGAGTCCTATGGTCTGCTCATATTCTGTTGTAGCAAGCTCTATTTCAAAGGTGCAGGATGGCTCTATCTCGTTATTATAAAAAGCAATACTATTTTTATTTTCCCTTCCATTTCCTTTGACCAGGGGCATACAGACAAAAAAGGTGAAGAAAATTAAAAAAATCATCCTATAGGTCGATCTTGTCTTCATCATTTAATCACCCTAAACATACTGGATAATATCAACATTATCTCCTTTATATATTTTTTATGGTCTCTCTCATCTTATTTATATCATCCTTTTTTAGCCTTATATCTCTGTAAAAGAACCCCTCAAACAGTCTTACAAATGTGAGGGCCTTTTCTCTTAACCTATCATCCCCTATGCCCCTTGTAAACTCCTCTAATCCCTGGGATACCTTTTTTTCATATCCGTAATTTTTCATCTTTCTCAAAAACATCTGAAGGAGGATTATCTCTATATTCCTCCTCCTTTTGTATTGCCTTATAGATAAAAATACTATAATTACCATTGCCAAAAAACCTAAAAGATATTTCACGTAGCTCCAGCTCTTAGACCTTAATCTCTCAAATTGTATAACCGGTCTTTTAATCCCTGAACTAACAGCAAATACAATAGAAAGCTGTCTGTCAAGGTTATAATTGATGACAAGGGCATACCAGTAATAATTTATTGTATCCAGTGCCAATCTCATCCTTAGCATAAAACTGCCTTTTTTGATCAAGGCAAAATTTTCAACCGAGGCAGGGGTAGGGTCAAGCCTTATCCATCCCTTGCCTTCTACGAATGCCTCTACCCATACATGGGCGTTCCTCTGGGGAACAAGGTAGTATCTACCCACATCATTGTAATAGCCGCCCCTGTAGCCTCCAACAAGCCTTGCCGGGATCCCTGCGAGCCTGAGTATTACTGCACAGGCAGAGGCAAAATATTCACAGTTTCCATAATGGTTTTTGAAGAGAAAGTCATCCAGAGGGGTTCTGCTCACCGGGAGGTTTTTAAGGGAATATCTAAATGACCCGCTATTGAAGAATGAAAGCAGGGATAGGATGTTCTTCATCCCATCTTCCCCTCTCATAATGTTACTGGTAAGGTCTTTAATGTCCTGGGATATGTTATCAGGAAGCTGGAGGTATGTCTTTCTATCGATGCCAGATTCAAAATGACTGTCTGATATTATGGAGAGGGCATCATAACGCAGTCTCCTTTCAACAAAATATGGTATCTTGAATGTTAGATTGTTCAATTTTTTAACGCCTTTCATATAGATAAAAACAGGTTTGTCCATAGCAAAGAGATACCTGTTCGCATAGGGCTCAAGGTATATTGTCTGTCTCACTGGTTTCCCTGATGATACAATAGATGCACCCTGTGATTCAACCTCCTTATTGGTGCTGCTCCATGATGTCCCATCAAAAAAATCAAGGACAACACCCCGCCAGTAAAGGTAATTATCATCGATCCTCTCCATGTTAACCCTAAGGATAATGCTGGAGTCCTCCTGGATATTAGATACAGCACCAAGCTTCACCTTATTTGTAAACCCTGTTTTTGCTTTATCTGCCCTATTGAGAAAATCAAAGATAGGATATTGGGTCCTTGGCAGGATAATAAACATAACAATAGTGAGAGGTATGGCAAGGCACGGTATATAAAGTGACTTTAAAACCACCCTCCCTGCTGTCTGTCTTGTAAGTTCCATCTCAGGGTCCTGGGAATAGAAGGTAAGGAGGACAAAGGATGTGGAGAGCATAACAACAATGATAATGAGAAACAGAGAAAATAATATATCCAGAGATAAAAGACCCATACCTGCAAGGAGAAAGAGGGTAAGGGTATATATCTGCATATAGTCCCTAACCCTCTTTCTTTCAAGGAACTTGACTGCATATATCATTAGCAGCGCCTGGGCTATCTGGGTGACAAGCTCTTCTGTATTTATTTTATAGATTGTAAAGACAACTACGAGGACAGATAGTGTATTCAGGAACCATCTGGGGATATAGAATTTTTGTTTATACTCGAAAAACATAGAAAGGATAAAAAGGAGGATAAAAGCAAAAGAGTAGACAGGGTTTACATATCTGTAAATGGAAAGAAAACCTATGATACCTATTAAATATGTCAGGGCCTTTACTATAATTTCTATCTTGATGGTCTTCATGTCACCCATATATTGCCAGTTCCCTCATCATATTTATTTTATGGGATTGTGACACATCAGGTGGATAAAGTCTGTCTTTTATCCTCAGACCTGTAGGCGTGTTGTTTTTTATAAGCCTTGTAACAGAATAGGCAATACAAGAGATCTTCTCCTCTATATCCTTTATAGCGACCTCATCAAAGTCTATTATAACAGGTCTATATAGAAGTGAGGACAATTCCTTTGTCTTCAATTTCCCTGTCTTTGCCGTTGCCTTCCAGTTTATATATTTCATGGGGTCACCGTAGACGTATTCCCTGATGGATACAATATCTGTTTCATAGCCAGCGCTGTCAGATACCCTATCCCCCTTTGCCCTGCTATCTTTCTCATAAAGGGCGAAAAGGGTGCAGGGTTTTAACTCGGGGAATATTGTAAATTCAAACGTTTTATCAAGTCTTTTGAATCTTGTAAAAAAATTAAAGGGAAATACAGAATAGATATACAGATCCTTTATCTCTACCACCCCTCTTCTGGGAAAGGAGATGTTTATATATATAGAAGACCTTGATTGGGATTCAATATAGGGAAAAAAGGCAGTATGTTCGCCAATATTCACCTTCATTAAAAAAACAGGGAGGAACCTTTTCCTGTTTATCAAGGTAACCTTCAAGGGAAACACGCTTCTCGCATATATCTCCTCTGGAAATTCTATATCTACCTCTAATGATGAGAGGTTGTTTTTTCCAAAGAATCCTGATATGCCCATGAAACTGAGGAGCGCTGCAACTATTAGGTACATAAGATTATTCCCTGTATTGATTGCAGATACACCAAGAAATATGGTTAAGATTATGTATAGAAACCCCGCCTTTGTTATCTTTATTACGCCGGGGTGGGTATTTCTTCTATTAAAGATTTTATAATCTCCCTTTTGTCAAGACCTTCGTATTCCTCTTTAAAAAGAACCCTATGCGGTATGGTGTATTCAACAAGCTCTTTTATATCCTCTGGTATCACAAAATCCCTTCCGTGGAAATAGGCATTTGCCTTAGCAGTGTTCATTATAGTCAGCGCCCCCCTTGTTGAAAGGCCTGCTGTAATGTATCTATTTCTCCTTGTCTTGTTTATTATGGCAAGTATGTAATCGAGGATCTTATCAGATACAAGGACACCATTTTCTATCTTTTTTTGTATCTCCTCTGCCTCCTCCCTTGTCATTATAGGGTCGATGGTATAGAGTTCCTCTCTTTTGCTCCCCATCTTGAGTATCTTTTTTTCTGCCTCATTTGATGGGTAGCCGATGCTTATCCTCATCATAAATCTGTCGAGCTGCGACTCTGGCAATGGAAATGTCCCGAATTGCTCTACAGGGTTTTGTGTGGCTATTATGGAGAAGAGGCGGGGCAGCTTATAGGTCTTGCCCTCTATGGTGACCTGTTTCTCACCCATTGCCTCAAGGAGTGCGCTCTGGGTCTTTGGGGTTGCCCTGTTGATCTCATCGCACAAGACAATATTGTTGAATATAGGCCCAGGATGAAATTCAAACTCACCGGTGCCTTTATTGTAGATTGAAAGTCCTGTTATATCTGTTGGCAGAAGGTCGCTTGTGCACTGTATCCTTCCAAATGTTAAGCCAAGGGACTTTGCAATCCCTATAGCAAGGGTTGTCTTTCCGAGCCCGGGTAGGTCCTCTATGAGCAGGTGTCCCCTGGAGAAAAAAGATGTAAGGGCGAGTCTTAGGGGTCTCTCCTTACCCTGGAGGTATCTTGAGAGAGAATCTATTATAATGCCAATCTTATTACTGTTATTGTCCATTTGTTTCCCATTTTTTTGTTATTTTAACATATTTTAGAAGATCCTGCCTGATATTCATTATCCTTTGAAGATGAAGGCTGCTGCCTTGGTCTTAAGACTATTAGGCCACGACTGGCCTTTATATATGCAATAAAGTCTTCATCAATAACTCTTCTATATTGTTCCCTTGATGAGGCATGTCTGAACAGGGTTGTATCCCCTGTTCTGATAATTATCCCCACATGGGATACATCCAACCCCTGTGTCTCTGTATAGATACCCCCATAATCTCCTGTCCTGAGTTGTGTTAATATACTGGCATCTATATTTTGCGATGGTATATAGACAAGCCTTCTCTTTTTTGTGCCTATCCCAGGGATAAAAAAACTGCCATCATCTCTTAGATTAAGGAGCTTTTCAATAACCCTTGCCTTTTTTCCAGCTATAATACCTGTTATATCCTCGACAAAATCGCTGTTAAACTCTATCCAGTCTGTAAAAAAATGTTTTCTTTCAGTAAATCTTATCATACCTTTTTTGTATCGTATCTGTTTCAGGTTTGTGAGAAAACTATGGAAAGACCCTGACAGGCGCATTGCCTCTACATAATCAATAAAGGTAAAGCAGTCAACAGCCTCAAGGTTTACTGTAAGCTCCTCCTCTTTATCAATCCAACCCTTTAACGTGTGGTTTTTATAAGGAATCCCTAAAAATATCTGAGATATAAGACCTATCTTTTGCCCGGCATCAGGGATGTTGTTTGCCTCTAATATGATCTTATTTAATGAATCAGGGCTCCATCGTCCGAGTGAGATAAGCATGCATAAGATATTATTACATAAAGATATGTTTTTCAATGATGCTATTTTTGTTAAGGTGTAATAGAAAAAGGCTACTAATAATTAATTTAAATATTGTTGGAACAACAAGGATATGTTAAGATTCTAAAAATTTTTAGAGACGAAAGGATTTTTTATATTCTCTTATTTTTAAATTAATGTGAGGTATATGTAATGTCTGAGAGGTTAAGCTTTAAGGTCTTTGAATCAGAAAGTAGGTTTCTTGACCCCCGCAAGGGCTTTGAAGAAACAGTTGTGGATTTTCAGGTCAGAACAGATCCCTTGACAGGTAGGACAGGACACTTTTCTCATTTCGGCGCCATAAAACCCCAGGGGCTGCCCCTTAATGATTATCTTAAACCTGAGGTCAAGGGGTTTTGCCCTTTTTGCAAGGAGAACAGAGATATAGCAACACCAAAATTTATAGAGAGCATTATTCCTGAAGGTAGGCTTGAGAGGGGTGAAGCAGTGCTTATACCCAACCTCTTTCCCTATGACAAACATAGCGCCCTCGTCATTATGACAGAGGAACATCTCTGTCCAATAGATGGGTTTAATGAAAAAATACTCTTAGATTCCTTTTATGTGGGTATAGATTTTTTAAAGAGGATAAGTAGGATTGACGCTGAGCTCCCCTACCATCTCATGACCTGGAACTATATGCCGCCATCAGGCGGGGGGCTTGTTCACCCCCACCAGCAGTATTTTGCCACAGTATGCCCTGGAAATCAGTTTACAGATGAATACAGGGCATCTAAAGAATTTTATGAAAAAGAAAAACGGAGTTTCTGGGATGAGCTCATAGAAACAGAAAAAAATCTTGGTCAGCGATTTATTGGTGAGGCAGAAAGGTCATACTGGATTACCCCTTTTGTATCACTGGGTCTCATGGGCGAGATTATGTGTATATTTCCAGATGTATTCTCAGTAGAGGAGTTCGATGATGAATGTATGGATGCCCTTGTATCAGGTCTTATAAGGGTTTTTAGATACTATAAAGAGGCAGGGGTTTGCAGCATCAATGCAGCCATGTTTTTTGGCGATAGAGATCAAAGGTTTTTCCCCTGCCATCTCAGGATAATCTCAAGGACATTTTTAAATATGAGGGATTATGCCCCAGATTTTAATTTTTTCCAGTCAGTTCTTGTAGAGCCTGTAAGTGTGGTGATACCGGAGGACCTCTGTAGAGAGGTTAAGGTATATTTTTGAACCTGTTATTTTTTTTCCAATACCTCTAGTGCCTTCTGGGAGACAATCTTTATGATATCCGCATCGGAGAGAGTCTGTGCCTCTTTGTATGCCTTCACTGCCTCTTCATTTTTGCCCTTTAGATAGTATATCCTGCCCAGATAAAGCTTTGATAATGCCTTCATCTTTTTTCCTGATTCTGTAGCAATATTATTGAATATCCCTTCAGCCTTGTCTAGGGATTCCTCTTTGCCAGTAATGGTATATTCCCTGAATACCTGCATGCCCTGGACAAAAAGCCTTTGAATCCTTTCATCCTTTTTATTCTCATAGATAATGTATCCTACTAAACAGGCAATAATTAAAACAAAGACAGTAGCCCCGACTATACATGTCTTGAGGTTATTTTTAATCCATTCATAGGATGTTATTATTATCCTCATGAAAAAATCAGGCTGTTTTATCTCCTTAATCTCCTTCTTTTTTGCCATGGTAGGTATTTCAACATAATAGACGTTTCCATGTCAATCAATAAAATAAAACCTTTTTCAGATATCTTAAAATGTGCTTGACAGAATCTGGATGCAGGGCTAAAGTTAGATGTAATCTTAATTTGTCAAGCCAACCTTAAACGGTCAGCAATGTGAATGTCATACTCACCAGGAGGTGTAGCTATGGAGGAGAAAGAATTAACACAAAAACTCTATGAGATGTTTGAGTCGGTAATACAATCTCTAGATAATATAGCCAAGGGATTTCTTGCACAGGACCAGTCAATCCTGCAAAAGGGCGAATCTCAGTTCATCGAGGTCTTGTCGTCAAACACTGAATTTGCCGAAAAGATAATAAGGGATGGGACAAAAAGTGCTGCAGACGAGAAATTTATCAGTCTTCTTGTGCCATTACAAGAGATTGCCCTGGCAGTGAGAAACCTGATATCAAAAAAGAAGGCTATACTCCAGAGGAGGGTAATCTTCAGCGTAAAGGCTATAATGGAGATTACAGAACTTTTTAATGCCATGAAACAGCAATTCACTGATACCAAAGACTACATCTTCACAAAAAATCCCACCTTAAAGGAAAACATAAAATCTGGAAAGGATAAGATAATAAAAATGGCAGATGAGTTTGACATGATGCATCAGGAAAGACTCATTGCAGGTATTTGTGGGACAAAGGCATCATATCTATATGTTTCTTTGATAGGTTCATTTAAGACAGTGGCAAAAGAGCTTGTGCGTTTTTCAGAGAAAATATAATATTGTCAATTACCCCATTCTTTAAAATAATATGAATAATAAATCAAAATTTGAAGAATTGATATAGTGAAGGACATTCTGAATATTGAAAATAGCGAGGTGTTGTTTATACACATGGGAGGACTTGGCGACGTGTGTCTTTCAGAATCTCTGTTTTTTTCTCTTTCAAGACATTTTAAGGATTCCTTAGTCGCATGTGGTATAAGAAGATTTATAAATCTCTTTCCAGATTACTTCAGCCGCATAGAAAACATAGAATCTGCAAAATGGCTTTTTCTTTTCTCTCAGAACCCTTCTGATATTACGTGGGATAGAATAATATTCACAGGAAAAGATAGGCATGGGTCTTTAAGGTCAAGGCTCAGTAGGCATTCAAGAAATCCATTTATATTTATTGATATGTATCCCCAAGAAAAATCTGAAGAGGTTTATATGCACGTAGAGGACTATCAGTTAAAGCAGCTTTTAAGGTATAATATTGAGCCCATAAAAAAAGAGATTCACCAGATAAAGTCAGAAAGGATTATTTTATACCCTGAAAGGGGATTTAAAAAGGAAAAGTGGGGATATAATAATTTTATTGAGCTTTACAGGACTTTCTTAGATAGAGGTATAGATACTTTTTTGCTTGAACCCTTTGATACAGAGAAAACTACAGACGACTCTATAGCCATTAAAGATTTAAAGGATGTGAAGACTTTTTTTTCTGAAGGGGGTGTGTTTGTATCCAATGACTCGGGGATGGCACATCTTGCTGGTGCCTGCGGACTCTCCACAGTTACTATATTTACCGATTTTGACCCCTGTGTCTGGCATCCCAGAGGCAGAAATATATCATTAAGGAATAGCGGAGGAAGTCTTGGTATAGATTATGTATTAGATTCTGTATATAAGATGCTCAAAAAATCTTGATTTATAAGGCGTGCTATTTTATCCAGGCTGTTTTTCTACAAATCCCTTTATGGCAATGCCTACCTCTTCTGGCTTTTCAAGCATGAGCATGTGTCCAGCATCTTCTATGATGATAAGCTTAGAGTTTTTTATACGAGAATTCAGATATTCAGCGTATTTAGGTGGGGTCAGTTTGTCATCTCTGCCACATAAAATAAGCGTTGGAGAAGAGATTACATCAAGCCGGTCCATAATATTGAAACGGTCACAGGCATAAAAATCCCTGTAAACAATCTCTTCAGGGCACTTTGAGGTCTCATGGTAGTGGATTTCCACCAGACCCTCATCTGTTTTATCCGAAAAAGCAAATTTTATAATCTGTTTTAATGTTTCTTCCTTATTGCTTAAAATCCCTTCGAGAATCTGAGGTAAAACCTTAAGTCTGGCGCCTGTCCCTAAAAGGATAAGCCCTTTTATCATCTCTGGATATGCAATTGCAAAGGACATAGCAATTGCACCACCTAATGAGTGTCCCGCCATATAACAACCTTCAAGGTCTGAACCCTTTATGGTATTAAAAATTGCATCCCTGTAACCCTCAATAGAGTCGTAACCGTTACCTGGAGACCTTCCGTGTCCAGGTAGGTCTATGAGCACTACCTCTATAAAAGGGGCAAGGTAATCCCGTAGTCTATACCATATGGGGGTGCTCAATCCTGAACCGTGAACAAAGATGATTTTTTTGCCTTTGCCATATCTTTCTATATGTAAAGCCATACTATTTCCCTCTTATTATTTTTTGTTAGATAATGATAACACAAAACAACACTTATTTGTCACTATAATAAGCCTTCTCATAATCCCACGGTATTGTAATGAGCCTAATAAAATCTATTGACGCTATTAACGCAACAAGGCAACATCTATCTCAGTGTAGGATAAAACAAAAATATTGAAAATTTGGTTCTAATTGTGATTTAAGAATATTGACTAAATTATTTCGAGGTAAAAGATGAAAAATCTCCTTGATGGTATAGAAGAGGTCCTGCTTATGGGGCCCGGGCCTTCATGCGTGCCTCCAGAGGTATATTCAGCGCTGAGCAGAAAAACTCTTGGCCACCTTGATCCTTATTTTCTCAAGATTATGGAAGAATTAAAAGAGATGCTCAGAATAATTATGAACACAAGAAATAATCTCACCATTCCCATCTCTGGGACAGGTTCTGCTGGCATGGAGGCGGCATTTGTTAATCTTATAGAGCCTGGCGATAGGGTATTGATCCTTATAAACGGTGTCTTTGGCATGAGGATGCAGGATGTAGCCACAAGACTCGGCGCAAGGGTTGATGTTCTTGAATTTCCCTGGGGAACGCCTGTTATAACCGATGAGGTGCAGAAAAAGATAGAAAGGGATTCATATAAAATAGTAGCTATAATTCATGCTGAGACATCAACGGGTGTGAGAAACCCTATAGAAGAGATAGGGAGCATCTTAAAGGGAAAGGAGACAATCTATCTTGTAGACACAGTGACAGGCCTTGGAGGCATAGAGGTTAGGATGGATGATTGGAATATTGATGTGCTATACAGTGGGACACAGAAGTGCCTCTCCTGCCCACCTGGGCTTGCACCCCTTTCTTTCTCTGAAAAAGCAATGGAAAGATTGAACGCAAGAAAAACAAGGGTCCCTAATTGGTATCTTGATCTTACCATGATTGCTAACTATTGGGGACAGAACAGGGTATACCATCACACAGCCCCTGTTAATATGCTTTATGGCCTCTATCAGGCACTTTTACTTATCCTTGAGGAAGGTGCTGAAAATGTTTTTAGAAGGCATATAGAGGCCCATGAAGTTCTGGTAGAGGGACTTGAGAGATTAGGGCTTAAGATGCTCGTGGAAGAGCCCTGGCGTCTCCCCATGCTTAATGCAGTATGCATCCCTGAGGGGATAGACGAATTATCTATAAGGCAACGACTTAGGAATGAACATAAGATAGAGATCGGCGGGGGGCTTGGCCCTCTCTCTAATAAGATATGGCGTATAGGGTTGATGGGACATACAGCAAGGAAAAATAATGTAGACAGGTTACTTGATTCATTAAAAAAAGTATTATAGAAAACTATACTATGCCCTGCCTATATCCTTTCCAATTGTTTTCCAAAAGAGTTCATCCATATCAGGTAAAAAATGGTTTGCACGGTTTTTGTCGATTGCTATGACCCTTTTGTCATATATATCTTCAAGCTGGGGCAAAAACACCTTAATCTCAGGCGAGCCCTTAATCCTCTCGTTTATAATATTCAGCTGTTCCTGGGCATTATCTATATCATTGTTGTTTATAGGTATACCATAAAGCATATTCAATATCTCCATTAGCCTTACCTTTGCAACGTAGTCTTCCTCCATCACAACATATTGAGGGATGGAAACTATAAAGACAGATGCATCAATGCCTGATTCCGCTGCCAACTTTGTGATAAGATTTATCATTGACGATGGACCCTGGTATATAATTGGTAGTACGTTTACCTTATTAGCCTCCATCATGGCATTGTATCCCATACCATATCCATTAATGAGTAATGGCCTAGTATGGGGAACCGTATCATACATACTCCCTAACAGGATATATCTTTTTGCCTTAATCTTTTTTAGCAATTTTAGAATAGATTCTATAAAAAATTCTGCATTGCTGTGGGGTTCTAAGAGGCGGAGAAGAACAAGGTCATCATAGCCTTCTCTTTTTACAAAATGAGCAGTTGTGTTGGGAATTTTTAGGTCTTTTATGCCCTCTTCATTAATATGTATAACAGGCCTGTATCTTGTAAAATCATAAAAATAGCCTGGCCTTGAAAGCCTTCCGAGCTCTATGGCCTTAAACTGCCTTCCTAATTCATTAAAAACCATACTCCCCGCATTGTTTACATCTATCCATGGTTTAATGATAGCTAATACCAAAGGTTCATTTATGTCGTCAACAATATTACTTATCTGAAAACTATGTATCCTCAAAAATACCTCCTGAGGTCGATTATATCAAATTTATTATGATTCAGGTAGGTTTTTTTTGAGTTTAAGCTGTGAGATGAAGAGAGGTTTTAAGAAATAAAATATGATCTTCCCCCATTTCCACGGACACCCAGTTAGGCTAACATATGTTTCCTCTCGTATTCCAGAGGAGATAAATAGTCAAGTGATGAATGCCTCCTGATCCTGTTGTAAAAGATTTCTATGTATTCAAA
>Ga0067045_1029352_pt1 | contig 21507 bp, 17 predicted proteins | sample TerdegcTABiofilm_FD_59184 | JGI IMG/M metagenome (GOLD analysis project Ga0067045, IMG submission 59184) | Combined Assembly of (Gp0054472, Gp0054536) Wastewater bioreactor microbial communities from Singapore -Terephthalate degrading...
TCCGCATCATCTATTTCAACGGAAGCACCGCGGAAAGCGCCTTCCGCCGCCATGTGCGGGCTCTGCTCCCCGAGCGGCTGCGGACGCTCCCAGGGATCCGGCTTCCCTCCACCAGCCCAGCCCACGCGGGCCGCTCCTTCGAGGCGAAACGCGCCGCCTGGTCGTGTCTTCTCGAAGGACCGGATCATCGCCTCAAAAAGGCCTCCGGAGGCGCCATGTTCTCCAGCGGATAGAGTCCGCTCGCGATGGAAAGCTCTTCCGTCAGCCCCTTTTCGACAAGGGGGGCCACATAGTTTGCGCCTCCGTACACGAGACAGATTCCTCTGTTGCGTGCCGTAAAGACCGAGGCGAACTCCTGCGGCAAGGCGCTCGCCATGGAGACGATCCCGGCAATGCCGATGCCTTCCAATGACGCCACCACACGACGGACCTGATCGTAAAGAAAAGAGGGAAAGAGCTTGATCCCCGTGGTGACATATCCCGTTCCCCGCGTCGCCGCTTCGTACACCGAGGTATACCTTCCTCGAATGAGCAACTCTCCGGGACTCAACGTGCTTCCGGAGGCGGAGAGGAGTTCCACAAAACCCTCCGGGGCGCCTTCTCGTATCCGAAAAAGCCCCGTAGCACCGCTCTCGCAGAAAATGCCGGCGCGGCGGAACAGCACGTCGTAGTTGCGCGACGAAAGGCAGAGGAGCCCTCTCGAGCCGACAGGGACCTCGACATGCCATAGACGTGCTCCGGAGGCGAGAAGACCGAGCAGGGGCGACACGATGAGCGAAGAGGTCGCAAGATGCGACAGCAGCTCCAGAGCCTGGAGGAGGTGCCTCTCCGGAAGAAGCACCATATTGACGACGGCGCTTCCCGACCCGCGCACCGGATCGATCGTCGCCTCCCACAAAAGCCGCTCCACCTCGAGGGAAGGCGAACCGAACCGCTCCTGGAGAAGAAGACGTCGGGCGACATCGACGCCCTTTCGCGTGAGAAAAGCGCCTTTTCGTCCACGTTTTTCGAGGATCCCCTCTTTCTCGAGGGAGGTGAGATGATAACGGACCGTGCGCGCATCGACATTCACGCCACGGGACTCCAATTCTTCCACCAGTTCCACCGACGTCTTCGGCCCCTCTTCGAAATAGAGCAACGAGAAGACTTCCCGAACGGTCCGCGAGAGGTCCTCCATGTGCATCCTCCCTCCTCTCCACGAACGTCGGGGGCGGATCATTCCGCCCCCGACGCAGTCCACAAAGGTGCGACACCGAGGGCGCGCGACGCCCTCAAGACGTGGCGCGCTCAGAAAGGACCATACTCCATCCAGGCCGCGACGGCAACAAGAAGAGCGCCTGCCGCCGTCAACAAAAACGTGAGTTTGGCGATGTGCCGCACCCATCTGTCGTAGGGGATATCCGCAAAAGCGAGATAATAGATCATGGCCGGATAAAACATGTTGGTGATGCCGTCGCCGAACTGAAAAGCCAATACGGCGGTCTGGCGTGTGACCCCCACAAGATCCGCAAGAGGAGTCATGATGGGCATCGTCGCCGCCGCCTGGCCGCTTCCGGAACCGATGAAGAAGTTGATTCCCGACTGCACGAGAAACATCACGACCCCCGCTCCTGCGGCACCTACATGGGCAAGGGGCATGGCGAAACCGTATACGATGGTGTCCAAGACCTTGCCGTTTTCGAGAATAACCACGATCGCACGAGCGAATCCGATGATCAGAGCTCCATAGGTGACGCCCTTGGCGCCGTTCACGAACTCGCGGAAAAGCTGCGTCGGATTCATCCGCGCGATGATCCCCGCGAGAAGCCCTACTCCCAAGAAAAGAGCGGAGATTTCCGTGGTATACCATTCGTAGCGAATGACACCCCACACTTGTATGCCCACGCCAGCCAGAAGAAGGAGAAGAATGAGTTTGCGAACCGGTGTCAGCTCCTGCATGGAATAGTCAAGCTCATACTTGGACATCTCCCCTTCTTCTTCCTTGTATCCCCAAAGAATGCTCGTCGAAGGATCCCGTTTGCAAGATGCGGCGTATCGAAGGATGAACCACGCAGCGAGCAGGAAAAATACCGTGAAACAGAGCACGCGGTAAGCTATTCCGGAATAGAGAGGAACTTCGGCGATGCTCTGCGCGACACCGATGGTGAAAGGGTTCATGATCGCGCCGGCGAATCCCACCCACGCCGCAGTGCGCACGAGATGAAATCCCACGACACGATCGTAGCCGAGGGCCAGCGCCATGGCCACGCCGAGCGGAATGAGCGGTATGGTCTCCTCGGCGAAGCCGAAGAAAGCGCCCAAAAGAGCGAAAAGCAGCATGAGACAGACGAGAAGAGGCGTATCCCTTCCCTGCATGACCTTTACCGCCGCGATAATTCCCGCATCGAGGGCTCCGGTGGCGCGGACTATCTGGATCGCTCCGGCGATGAGAAACACGAAGGCGATGATTCCCGCACTCTGACGAAATCCCGTGGGAACGGCCTGGAGCATCTTGAAGAGATTCACCGGTTGTGCTTCAACCAGGGAATATGAGGCGGGATCGACGACGGTTTTGCCGCTGTGAGGATCCTTAACGCGCTGATATTCTCCTGCGGGAAGAGTCCACGTGGCGAGGGTCGCCAAAAGGATGAGCAGAGAAATGATGAAATACCCATGCGGATTCTTGAGCCATTCCGGAAAACGCATGCAACAACCCTCCTTTTTCTCACAAAAGCGCCTCACACAAAAACCGGGAAACACGCCTCAGGAGGCTTCACGACCGGGCCTCCCGCACGAAGAAAGCGTTTCCGTCGCCTCTGAAAGGGACCGCTCTATTCCGCCTCATCCTCCCACGGGACTTCGATCTCCAGCAGCGGCGCATATTGCTGACATCCGAAGAGATCGGTCTCGCCGGGGCCTCCGCTCGGCACTCGTCGGCGAATGGTGAACTTCACGGCCTTCGCCGGATCGAAATAGACGTGATCCGTAATCCTTTCTTCGTCGATGCGAAAGAGCGCGGCGATGCGCTTCTTCTCCAGAACACCCGAAGCGCACACGCGCCTGTAGGCATGATCGTCCGGAAAGATCACGTCGAAGGTGATCTTGTCGACTCCCGCATTCTTGCTGCGCACTGTCTTGGCGATCGAAGCCAGCCTCTTCGTCTTCATAGCCGCGTCTCTCCTTCCAGAACCCCTTTCCGGACCTCCGCGGAAAAGAGCGGAAACAGCTCAAGAGGATCATCCACAGGAACGACATGATTGAGCGTCCACGTATAGACCGGCGGCGCCGGAAGTACTTCGTCGAAGAGAAAAGCCACAGAGCCCGCCGTCCCCTTCACCTCAGGAAGACGAGCGTAAAAAAGCTGTCGCGTTCCGATGAGCGCCACCTCCTCCGCAAGAGCTGCCTCGCCGGCTATCCCTTCGACGACGACGCACACTTCATGGGGATCTCCGTCGACACGGGGCTCGAGCTCCTTGAGAATGGCGTTGCGGCCATAGACGTGATAGTGCAGGTCATAGTCCGTTCCGGAAAAACGCTCTTGCACCTGCCGGCGCGCCCAGGCGATCATCTCGTCTACGTGGGCGATGGAATAAGGATCCCGAATGCCCGCGATGCCGACGAAACGCTCCCCCACCTTTCCAGCCCCCTCAAGCTTGACTCTGACGCTTTTTTCGTCGGGACGAAAGAGCGGACCGGTTATTTTGCAGGTCTTCTCCTCCACCTGTTCATAACGGCAGGCGCGCATGTCCAAAACGCCTCCTGCCACATGCTCGAAAAAGGGATTCGCCCGTTCGTACATGGCATGACCTGCCACGGAAGCCACAGTGCACCGCTGCTGTGGATGCATCGCCGTCACGTAGACCGCCTCATCGGTGATGGTTCCGATGACCGATTCCTTCCCCGCGTAGGGCTCCGCACAGAAGGAGGCGCACTCCAGCACTTTTCCGAGATAGTAGGCGAGGTCCGCGGAAAACCCCTCATGGAGAGCCGCCGCAGCGAAAATCGCACAATCGCTGGAGCGCCCTCCGATAATGACATCCGCTCCCGCCTCGAGGGCCTTTTGAAAAGGATGGACACCAGCGACGGCAACCACACGAACCGTCCTCTCCAATTCCTCAAAAGACAGAGGCGGTCGCCCATCGAGCCCTTCAATGACGACGCCCCGCTCCATCATCGCCCGCAGACACGCCTTGTCCACGTCCGAATAGAACCAAGCGAGGCGAAAAGGGGGCAGATCGTGCTTCGCCGCCAGTTCGGCCACCATTTTCACGTACAGATCGACGCGACTTTTGGTTCCCGTATCTCCCGCGGAGCCGATGAGCATGGGAACACCCTGCCGACGCGCCGCGAGGAGCATCAGCTCCACATCATGCCGTTGCCATGCCGCAGGACTTACCGAAACGTCTCTGCCGAGCGCCGCCGGTCCGATATCGTCGCTTCCCGAATCGCAACAGTAGTAGTCCGGCTTCGTTGCGACGCCGAGGAAAAAGCTCTCCTCTTTCGTGGGAGCGAATCCAAGATGACCGTTCGGACAAAGAATGCGTAGACTCTTCTTTTTTTCCATGATCCGTCCTCTTCCTCCTCCTTTGTCTCTTCGCTTCGAAGATCTTCTTATCTTCCCCAAGGCACGAAGAGCCCAGAACCGCACATCGACACCTCACCACCTCTCCGCAGCGTTACCCCTCTCTTCGGCGCCGTAGCGCAACCGCTTCGGCAGCTCCGACGAAGGCGCGAAGCAGTGCCTCCGCTCTTGCGTCCTTGCCCTGAAACAGTTCTTCCGGATGAAACTGAACACCCAGAAAAAAGTCCTCTTCCGTGCTCTCGATTCCCTCACACACTCCATCCTCGGCGGAACAAGAGAGGATAAACCCCTCGGGAATTTTTTCCACCGCCTGCACGTGAAAACTGTTGACGCACCACGGCTCGGAACCGACAAGCTGCGCGAAAAGACTTCCCTCCACAGGAAAAACGAGATGGCTTCCCTGCGTTCCTGGAAGCTTCTGGGAATGGCCGGCAACGACGGAGGTGCGCAAGGAACCGCCGAAGCCCTCCACCATCATCTGAAAACCACGGCAAATCCCGAGACAAGGGAGGTTTCTCCGTTTGGCATAACGCAACAATTCCCTTTCCCATCGATAACGCAGAGGCTGTTGCCCTTCCAGGGAGGGCAGAGGCGCTCCGGGAGCACGTCGGGCATCCCCGCCTCCACTGAAGAGAAGCGCGTCGAGACGTTCCTCGAGAAGGGTTAAGCAATTACGGAAGTTATTTTCCGAAAAAATTGGAGGAATCAGCACCGCAGAAGCTCCGAGGAACTCCAGGAAATCCACGTAGGGTTTTCCCACATATATATAGCCTCCACAAGCATCAGAGTCGCTCCATGTCTCAACGCTCCAGGGACAGGTAACGCCGACAAGAGGCATTACAGACACCACCTTTTACGGAAATCTACTTCCGCAAGTAAAGCCGATTTCGTTTTCTTTGTCAAGGAGATCTGTTGTTCCGCCTCCATTCCGCTCTGTCGATGCAACAGCAAGATCGCTTGCGGCAGAAAAACCTTTTCGAAAGCGCGGCGTTACCGGCGACAACGTCCTTCTTCGGCACTTTCCCTACGCCCCCGCCACAAAGATCTCTTCGCTCGGTGCGCATTGTTAGACCGCGAGGAGTTTCGACGACGAGAGAGATCTTCGCGAAGAGGCCCTTTCCCTCCCTCGCGCCGTCAGGCGAGAATCCTCGGGAAGTACCGTGAAAAAGCGCCAAAACGCACAAAAAAACCAAAGGTCCCCGTGGAATTCTTCGAAAGGATCGGAGGTATAATTGACAGGACTTCGAGATGCACGCCCGCGGACACTTCTTTTGGCGTCGGCGGGCATGCCCATAGTTCGCCAGAACAGGTGACGGGAAACCGGTAGCACGCCGGTGCGGCCCTCGCCACTGTAGCCGGGACGAAACCGCGCACATCCCACTGGAGTCAAGCTCTGGGAAGGGGCGGGAGTAGGATGAACGGAAGCCAGGAGACCGATCTGTTCTGGAAGGGGAGCGTCCGCGCGGGCGGCAGGCTGCCTCGGCCGGTTTCATTGGAAAACCTGCGGAGGAGGGCGCGGAGATCTCGCCCTCCTTTTTTCGTCTTCTTCTGCGACGTCGGAGAAACGGCGACGAAAGAGAGGAATCCAGTCCGAGGCGGCGTGCAGAATTTTTACGCCTTGAGGAAAGCGTGGAGAGGGGCATGAACAGCATCTTCTGCATCGGCATGGGACCCGGCGGCGCCGAACAGGTGACCCGGGCGGCACTGCAAACGGCGGCGTCCGTGCCGTTTCTTCTCGGAGACGCCCGTTTTCTCGCCCTCGTTGCGGCAGGTCCTTCCGTGGCGCCGCAACATCTGGAGGAGTTGCCCCGGGGAACCGAGGCGACCTTGCGGCGTGTGGCGGAACTTCTCGAAAAAGGCCCCGTGGGCGTCCTGGTGAGCGGCGACACGGGGTTCTACAGTCTCGCATCCTCTCTGGTGCGCCGGTTCGGTCCTGAAAAGGTCCAGCTCGTTCCGGGCATCTCCAGCATGCAGCTTCTGGCGGCACGACGCGGCCGCTCCTGGGTGAACGTCCCCACCCTCTCCCTGCACGGACGGACGCTCGAAAATCCGGAGGAGCTCCACCCATCAACGGGCGAACGCCCCTCCGCGGAGGCATCCCCGGGGACGAGGACCACCGGAGGAGCGCTCGCCGCCCTCCAGAGCGAGGCGGTGGTCCTTTTGGGCGGATGGGAGCGGGTTCCGGCACAGCTACGGGAGCTGGCAGATCGCCTCGGCCCGGAGCGCAAAGGCGCGCTCGCCTGGGATCTGGGCCTGCCGGAGGAATCCATCACGGAGGGAACGCTCTCGGAGCTGGCAACCATGGAGCCTCGGGGACGCCTGCCTCTTCTCTGGCTCGACCCCCCCGAGGTCGAGCCGCCCCGCAGGGATTTTCTCCTGGAAGACGGCGCCGGAGCCGGAGAAAACCCCCTCCCCACAGGCGTCCTCCCCGATTCCTGGTTTTCGAGGGACGAGGGAATCCCCCTCACGAAGGCCCCCGTCCGCGCCGCTCTTCTCGGCCTGCTCCACCCTCTCCGGGGGTGTCGGGTTCTCGAAATCGGGACGGGAACAGGAGGCATGACGGTGGAGCTTGCCCGTGCCGCGGGGCCGGAGGGAACAGTGCTCTCCGTTGAACCGAAGCAGGAGGCGCTCGCTCTCGCGGCGCGCAACTGCCTTCGGGCGGGCATCGCCGTGGAAATGAGGGCGCGACACGGAGCAACCACCTCTTCTCCGAAGGAAGACACCGTCTCTGCGACGGCACCTGTGGCCGGTTCCGCAGGATGTGCGACGCAGGACCCGTTCCGCCGCGACACAACGGACGACGGAGAGTGCGCGGGGCGGACGCCCCGGGGCAGGGTGTGCCTTCTTCGGGGGAACGCACCGGAGGCACTGGCGGGACTTCGGTGCGCGGACGCGGTCTTCGTGGGCGGCCACGGCGGCGCCCTTCCGGAGGTGCTCGCCGCCTGCTGGAAGCTGCTCCGCCCCGGAGGACGCCTGGCGGCGACGTTCATCCTCGTGGACAGAGCCATGACGGCACTGCGTACACTGGAAGATCTGGGGGGCTCGCCGGGTTTCTGGCAGCTCACCGCAGGATACGGTAAACCCCTGGCGGGATCGTGGATGCTCTCCGGACAAAACCCGGTCTTTCTCGTCTGGGGAGACAAGGAGGCGGAACAGGCATGAACCGAGAACACTCGGAGGGGGAACACGCAACGCCGTTCCAGGCGGAGGTGACCATCGTCGGCGCCGGTCCCGGAGATCCGGAACTGCTCACGCTGAAGGGAAAGCGCCTCCTCGAAACGGCGGACCTCGTGGTCTACGCGGGAAGTCTCGTGGCTCCCGCGCTGCTGGCGTTCTGCAACCCTTCCTGCGAAAAGGTGGATTCGGCCTCCCTCGATCTGGAGGAACAGGTGGAACTCATGAGCAGGGCCGCGCTGGAGGGACGGCGCGTGGTGCGCCTCCACACCGGAGATCCCAGCCTTTACGGAGCGACGGCGGAGCAGATTCGGGAACTGGAGGCCCGAGGCGTGGGCGTGACCATCGTTCCCGGCGTGTCGAGCCTTCAGGCCGCAGCGGCGCGCCTCGGCGTGGAATACACCGTGCCCGGGGGCACCCAGACGGTGATCTGCACCCGAGCGGCGGGGCGCACGCCCGTTCCGGCATCGGAATCTCTGGAGCGGCTCGCCGCATCGCAAAGCACCCTGGTGATCTTCCTCAGCGCCGGACAGGCGGATCAGGTCGCCGATGCGCTTCTTCGGGGCGGTTACGCACCGGACACGCCCAGCGCCTGCGTCTACCGCGCCACCTGGCCGGACGAGAGAATTCTCCGGACCCGCCTCGACGAGCTGGCCCGCCGCATGGACGAGGCGGGCATCGCGAATCACGCGCTCCTCGTGATCGGGAGCTGCCTCGCCCCCGGAGAGGCGAAGAGTCTCCTCTACGACGGAAGCTTCTCCCACGGCTTCCGGAACGCGGAAAGATCCCCGCTGTCATGAGCACACCTCCCGCCATCCTGATTCTCTCCTCCCGGGGAGAGGAAACGGCCCGACGTCTCGCCTCCGCCCTGGGCGGCGATGTCCTCTCTCCCGCCCCGGGGGAACTGAGGACGCTTCTGATCTCCCTCTGGGAGCGGCCGAGGACGGCCCTTTCGGGCATCATCGGGGTCGGCGCCGCCGCCATCTACCTGCGCGCCGCCGGACCGCTCCTGCGGGACAAGGCCTCGGACCCGCCTCTCGTCTGCGTCTCCGAGGACGGGCACATGGTAGTTCCTCTCACGGGGGGACATCTGGGCGGCGGATTCGACCTGGCCCGCTCCTGCGCAAAAGCTTTGGATGCCACGCTCGCGGCCACCTGCTCCAGCGACCGGGCGGGGCTCACTGCGCCGGACCTGCTCTGCCGGAGATGGGGTTTCGTCCTGGAGGGCAAGGAGCATCTCCCTGCGGTGAACGGAGCACTCCTCAACGAGGGCGCTCTTCCGCTCCGGGTGGACCCGGAGTTTCTCCGGCTTCCCTTCCCACCCTGTTATCGGGTCGACTCCGCGGAAGAAAAGGACGGAGAGACCGCACACGAAGACGACACACCGCGTCCGGAGGTGCTCGTCTCCTTCCGGAACGCACCCCTTCCTCCGGGCACGGTGCGTCTGGTCCCTCCCTGCATCGTCGCAGGGGTGGGCTGCCGAAAGGGCGTCGCCGCGGAGGATGTGGTGGAGGCCCTCCGGGCGTCCTTCCGGGAAGGGGGATACACCCTTTCGGCCCTGGCGGAATGCCGCACCATTCCGGAAAAGGAGTTCGAACCGGGACTCGTGGAGGCGGCGCACCTGCTCGGCGTTCCCCTGCGGATCTGCTCCCGAAAGGAACTGCTGGCGCTTCCAGGCCCCTTTACTCCCTCCGCGGCGGAACGCCATCTGGATCTTCCCGGCGTGGCCGAGCCCTGCGCCGCCACGGCGGGCCCTCTTCTCGCACCGCGGACGAGTTCCCGGGGCGTGACGGTGGCCCTGTCCCTGCGCCCCCTCCACTTCCGGGGCCGGGTGGACGTTGTGGGAACCGGGCCGGGAGATGTGCGCTTCCTCACCGCCGAGGCACGGGCGGCCATCGAAGGAGCGGAGGTTCTCGTGGGCTACGCCCTCTACATCGACCAGATTCCCGAGGCATGGCGACGGAACAAATGGGTGAAGCGCTTCTCCATGGGAGAGGAGGAGGAACGGGTCCGCCTCGCCCTGAATCTGGCGGAACAGGGATACGCCGTGGCGCTTCTCTCCGGAGGCGATCCGGTGCTCTTCGGCATGGCGGGACTGACCCACTCCCTGGCGACGGAGACCTCCGTGCCCGTCCGGATCATTCCGGGCATCTCGGCCATGCAGGCCGCGGGAGCGCTCCTCGGAGCACCCTACACGAACGGTCTCACCTGCATCTCCCTCTCGGACTATCTCCAGCCCTGGGAGGAGGTGCTCCAGGCACTGCGCGGCGCCGCCATGGGAGGGCTCACGGTGGCACTCTACAATCCCGTGCGGCGCGACCTGGAGACCAAGCTCGCCGCGGTGCGGGAGATCTTCGCCTCCCTGGAGGGGCCGGTTCTGCTCGTGCGGGACGTGGGCAGGCCCGAGGAGTCTTTCCGCGCGATTCCTCTGGAGGCGCTTTCCCCGGCGGAGGTGGACATGCGGACCCTGGTGGTGCTCCCCGGGCGGAACGTCCTCTGGGATGGAACGCGCCTTCTGGACCGCCGGGGATACCGGAGCGAGAAAGGGCGGAACGAGAGCACGGAAAGCGTTCCGGAGGACGAAGCGGCAGTACGGTCACGACAGGGATCACCGTCCGAAGAAGGCGCCGCCCCGTGAGGCTCCTCGTTCTCGGCGGCACCTCCGCGGCGCGCCGCGTGGCGGAACACCTTCTCGCACTGGGACATGCCGTGACCGTCTCGGTGACGCGCACCTGGGGACTCGAGACGATTCCCCCCGGCGCAGAGGCACTTCTGGGCGCCCGGGACCGGACCGAATGGATGGATCTGCTCTCCCGGAAGAAGCTGCACGGGGGAGAGGAGAACGTGGAAGGCATCGTGGACTGCTCGCACCCCTTCGCGACGGCGGCCACGGAGGAACTCGCCGCAGCAGCGGCCGCACAGGAACTGCCCTTCGTCGTCTTCGAGCGGACAATGTGCTCTGCGGAGGAGAGCGAGGAGAGGGGGCTCTTTCCGCCACGTTTTCTCCTCCGGGCGGACTCGCCCGAGGAGGGATGCGCCCTTCTCTGGGGAGTGACGCGCCCCGGGGAATGCCTCTTCCTCGCGGTAGGAGTGAAGTTGCTTCCCCGCATCGTTCCGCTCCTTCGGAAGGAAAACCGGCGCGTGGTCGCCCGGGTGCTTCCCACGGAGGAAAGCCTTTGCGCGGCCCGCAAAGCCGGTCTGGAGCCGAAGGAGATCGTCGCCCTCTGGGGAACGGGAAGCGTGCATCTCAACGAGGCGCTTCTCCTTGAAGCCGGAGCGGCGTGCATGCTCTCCAAGGATTCCGGCGAAGAGGGGGGCTTGCGCAACAAGATCGAGGCCTGCCGCAACCTCGGCTTGCCCCTGGTGCTCTTGAACCGCCCCTCCACGACAACGGGGCACGTTCCCTCCGTGTCCTCCCTGGAGGAACTCGAAGCAGTGCTGGCGTCGTGGGAGGAGAAAAAATCCGGGAACACTTCCGAAAAAAGACGCTGTCCGCATTCTCCCGCATGAGGGAGCGGGGGAAACGGGAACATCGCCGCGGGGTTCTGGAGATTTCCGCCGGCAAGGTTCTTGCGGAAGTTTTTGCGACACCTCATTTCGACCGAAGAGGAGCGATCTCATGATTCTGTACGGCATCGGCGTCGGTCCGGGAGATCCGGAACTGGTGACGCTCAAGGCATTGCGGCTTCTCGAAGAGGCGGATCTGGTCCTCGTTCCCGTCTCGCGGCAGGGACGGGCGAGCGTCGCCGGAGACATCGTCACCGCCGCCTGGGCACAGCGGAGCACGCCCCTGCCCGAGCTGGTGCCTCTGGTCTTCCCCATGGTCCGGGACGAGGAGGAGCGACGGCGCCTTCTGGAGGATCAGCTCCGGATGCTTCGCCCCCGCTGGGAGGGCGCACGCGCCGCGGCGCTCCCCGTCCTCGGCGACGCGGCCCTCTACGCCACGGTGGCCTGGCTCTTCGAGGCCTGGCGCCCCCTCGCGCCGGAGCTGGAACTTCGACTGGTCCCCGGCATCTCCGCCCACTCCTTCGCGGCCTGCGCCCTCTCGTCCTTCCTGGCCCTCGCGGAGGAGCGGCTCGCGGTGGTTCCCTGCACCGCAGGAGCCGACGAGGTGCGGCGCATTCTGGAAGCCGCCGACACGGCGGCACTCTACAAGCCCTCGGCCCTGGGGGAGGACCTCGCACGGACGGTCTCCGCCGCGGGGCCATGGAAACACATGGTGCGCATCGAGCGGGGAGGTCTTCCGGAAGAACGCATTCTCCAGGGGGAGGCAGCCATCTCCCCCTGCTCGGAATATCTCTCCCTGGTGCTGCTCTGGAGGGAGCGTGCTTCCGTGTGACATCCCTTTCCGTGGACTGGGGAGCCCTGCTGCGGGGAGAGCTGCTTCTCACGGCGAACGTCGCCCTGGGATTGGCCCTCGGTGAGGCGATCCTGCATTTTCAGGTGGCGGATCGTCTCTTCAGGAGGATGCTTCCCCGCCTTGCCCGCTGGGGCCTTTCTCCGGACCTTGGAGCGGCGCTGGCGGTGAGCCTCGGCTCCTCCCGCGCCGGAGCGGCCATGATCGCGGCGGCGTTCCGGGAGGGGCGGCTCGCCCGGAGGGACACCGTGCTCGGCACGCTGCTTCTGGCTTTTCCGGGTTATCTGCGGCGCTGGGTGACGAGTTTCGCCGTGGCGGTGGGCCTCGCGGGAGTAGCTGGAGCCATTTATTCTGGGGTGCTTCTTCTCCGGAGCGGTGCCCGTTTCGTTCTTGTACTGCTGCTGCTCCGGCGGGGGAAAAAACCCTTGGAGGCTTGCCACGCGGAGATGGTGCACGGCGAGGGCACCCCGGAGATGGAAGAATCCGCCCCTCTGAACGAAAGGAAGAGCCGCTTCGTCAGCGCCGGGGAACGCCGACGGATGCTGTTGCGTCTTCTGGGACGGACACTTCCCTGGGCGTGGAGTTTCTATGCACTGGCCTTCGTGCTCGTGCCCTATCTGGACGCGTTTCTTCTGGAACACGTACACCTGCTCCCCCTTCTGCCTCCGGCGGGATGGACCGTTGTGGCGGGCAGCCTGGCTCAGAACAACGTGGCCCTTGCCGCCGCCAAGGCAAGCCTCGCCACGAAGACACTCACGACGGCGGAAGCAGTGCTGGCCCTCCTGGTGGGAAACGTCCTGGGCTCCTTCTCCCGGACGGCCCGACAGAACGTGGGCTACTGGCTCGGGCTCTTTCCGCGGGATCTGGTGCGCTCCCTCCTGGTGTGGCACACGGGAACGCAGGTTCCGCTCATGCTCCTCTCCCTTGTGGGAGCGGCGATTCCTGTTCTTCTGGCGAGGTGAGGCACAATGAGCTCTCTCCACTGTCTGGTCCTGGATTACCGCGACGCCTCCGCCGAGGAGCGGGCCGCCGCATGGAGCACCTGGAGCCGCATGAACGGCGACGATCCGGAGGGAGAATCCCGTAACGGAGACGTCCGTGCTGCCGCCGCAGACGACGCCCCGGACGACGAGACGGACGGGATACCGGAGATCGACTGTTCCGCCGTCCGGGAGTGCTTTCGCCTGCGCACCTGCAACCGGGCGGAAATGTACCTGGTGCTCCCCTCGGGGGGGCAACCGCCCCGGGAACTGCTCGTCCCCGGCGTGCGGCATCTGGAGGACGAGGAAGCGGTGCGGCATCTTCTTCGTCTTCTCCTGGGGCTGGAGAGTCTCGCTGTCGGGGAGGAGCACATCGTGGCCCAGTTCCGGGAGTGCTACGAGGGGAACGACAAGCGGCGCTGCGGCCGCATGCTCCACCGCCTTTTCCAGCGGGCGCTCCACCTGGCGGGAACCTTGCGCTCCTGCTGGTCCCCCGGAAGGGCGCCATCCATTCCCTACCTTATGCTGCAGCGCTTCAAGGAACATCCCCGCTGGCCCCGGGTGCGCGCCCTCGTGGTGGGCACCGGCGCCATGGGAGAGGAGACGGCGCGGCTTCTCCGGGCATGCCGGGTCGAGGTCTGTCTCGTCAACCGCACGCTCCGCCGAGGCGAGGAGGTGGCGGAGCGGCTCGGCCTTCCGCTGCTCCCCTGGGAGAACTGGCGCGAGGCGACGGAAGGCGTGGACGGCCTTTTCCTCTGTACCGACGCACCGGAACCGCTTTGGCGGGGAAGCGAAACGGAAACGTTCGGCGCCGGCAAGAGGCGGAACCCGGAGGAGTGCCGCCGGGAAGAGCCCCGTCCTCTTCCCTGGGTTCTCGACCTCGGGGGCATTCCCCAGTCCGCTCCGCAAAGCGGGGCGGTGCGCATCACCGTGGACGATCTCCGGGAGTACGCCGGACGCCTGCTGGAAACCCACCGCAAGGGACTCCGCCGCCTGGAGCAGGAGGCGGACGCCACCGCTCGGGCGCTCTGGGAGGAACTCTCGGGCATCTACGGCGACACCTACCGGCGCCTGGCCCTGGCGCGGGCGAAGCAGGTGGTGCGGGACCGGGTGGAACGGACGGCAAAGAAGACCGGCGCCGATCCGGAGGTCCTGGAGGCGATGGCCTGGAGCGTCGTGAAAGGAGTGCTCCACCCCCTTCTGTCGAACCGGACATCCCACACGAACAGGGTCTGGCGCCTCTTGGCGGAAACGGAGCGGCGCTCGTGACGGGACGTTCCTTCTCGCTCCTCGCGTCGGTGAACACGCGGAGACAGCGCGTTCTCATGGTGGGAGGCGGCAGTGTGGGTACCCGGAAGATCGCCACGCTCCTCGGCGCAGGGTGCGAGGTCATCCTCGTCTCCCCCGAGGCGACACCGGAACTGCGGGAACTCGCCACGGCAGGACGGATCCGGTGGCTTCGCCGCACGGTTCTCCCCGAGGACTTCGCCGCCGTCCGGCTCGTTCTCCTGGCCCTTCCCCTCGAAACGAAGGCGGATGGGGCGAGCACTTCGCTCGAACAGGCCCTCGCCTGGGCACGGAAGGCGGGGTGTCTCGTGAACTGCGCCGCCTGCGCCGACGAGGGAGACTGGGCACTGGTGGCCCAATTCCGGCACGGCCCCTGCTTCATCGGAATCGGCACGGGAGGCGACGATCCCTGCGAGGCGGTGCGGCTCAAACGACACCTCCTCGCCTGTCTTGATACGGAGGAGACCCGAAAGGAAGGAATGTCCCGCTCCGAGAGTGAAACACCCGGCGGAGACAGCCCGGCGGAAGAGACGACGCATTCCGACGGTTCGCAAGGACGCGGAGCCGCCTCCCGGGGCGAAAAGGGCATTTTCGCGACACCCCGTTCCGAGCATTCCGGAAATCCGGGACGTCACTCCGGAAACGACGCACAACCGCTGGTGCTCCTCTCCCGGGGAAGCCCCCTCGCCCTGCGCCAGGCGGAACTGGCCGCGGCAGCCCTCGCCACCCGGGGCGCCCGCACGGAGGTGCGCACCGTAACCTCCCACGGCGACCGGGACCAGAAGACGCCTCTCTCCGCCTTCGGTGGCTTCGGCGCCTTCGTGAAGGCCCTGGAGGAGGGCCTCCTCGCGGGGGAGGGAGACGGCGCGGTGCACAGCCTCAAGGACGTGCCCTCGAAGCTCGGCGGGGACGAACGCCGGGGAACGAGACTCGTCCTCGCAGGAGTGCTTCCCCGGGAATCCGCCCGGGATCTCCTGCTCACCCTCGACGGACTGCCCCTCGAAGCGCTGCCGCCTGGAGCGAAAGTGGGCACGTCGAGTCTGCGCCGTCGGGCACAGCTCCTTTTCCTCCGCCCGGATCTGGAGGTCGTCCCTTTTCGGGGCAACGTGGAAACCCGTCTGCGCAAGCTCCGGGAGGGACAGGTGGCGGCGACGATCCTCGCCGAGGCGGGGCTTTCCCGCCTCGACAACAGCCCGGACGGAAGGGGAGGCAGCATGCTTTCCGAGCCCGACCGGGAGCTGCTGCGCCGGGGAAGCGCTCCCCTTCCGTTCCTTGCCGCTCCGGGACAGGGAGCCGTCGCCGTGGAGACCTGCGCGGGAACGCCCCTGGAACAGCTCCTTCGGGATCTGGACCACCTCCCCACCCGGCTGGCGGTGACGGCTGAACGGGCTTTTCTCACGGAATTCGCCTGCGGCTGCGTGCTCCCCCTGGGCGTGCACGGCCTCTGGGAAAGCGGTGTGCTGCATCTGCGGGCGGAACTGCTCGACGGAGGCGGAAAAGCCCGGGAAACGGCGGAACTGGAAACTGAGGTGGCCTCTCTCGCCGAAGCCGAAGAGGCGGGAAAACGTCTCTGGAAAAACATGGCCGAAAACCCCCTGGCCCGCCGCCTCGTTGCGGCGGCAAAACGGACCCCTTCCGCGGATGTCCCGTGAGACCTCCGGGCAGGGAGAACCATCCGGGAAAGGAGAGGAGACCATGACCGTCCATCTCGTCGGTGCAGGGTGCGGCACCCCCTCGTGGCTCACGCTCCGCGGAGCTGAACTGCTCCGCACCGCCGAGGCGGTCGTCTACGACCGCCTGATCCATCCGGACCTGCTCCAGCTCTGCCCCAGGGAATGCGAGTACCACCCCGCGGGCAAGCGCGAGAGCGACCACACCCTTCCGCAGAAGGAGATCAACGCCCTTCTGGTGGAGCTGGGGAAACGCCTCACCTCGGTGGTGCGCCTCAAGGGAGGTGATCCCTTCGTCTTCGGACGGGGTGGCGAGGAGGCCCTTGCCCTGGAAGAAGCAGGGCTCACCTGGGACGCGGTTCCGGGCATCACCGCCGCTCTCGGCGGCTGCGCCGCAGCGGGACTTCCGCCGACCCACCGGGGCCTTTCCGGCGCGGTGACCCTCGCCACGGGACGCCTCGGCAACGGCGGCACCGAGACGACGCCGGACGATGGGGAAAATTCCGGAGACCCGCGCCGGGACTTCCTCCGGGAACTCGGCGCCGTTCCGGGAACGCTCTGTCTCTACATGAGCGCCTCCTCCTTCGCCGAGGCAGCGCCGTTTCTCGAAGCAGGCGGCGTGACGCCGGTCACGCCCGGAGCGTGCGTGACCTGGGGAGGCTGGGGAAGGGCGACGCTCCGCTCGGGAACCTTCGGGGAACTCATCGAGGCATCCCGGCGGAACGCACTGCGAAGCCCGAGCGTGCTCGTCCTGGGGGGCACCGCCGGCATGGCTCTCCATCCTCTCCGCGGCCCCCTCTCAGGTCTCCAGGTGGCGGTGTGCCGTCCCGCTCCCGAATCCTGGAACACCGCACGGCGCCTGGAACAGCTCGGCGCCGACGCCTACAGCATTCCCCTCCTCGAACTGGAGGAACGCCCTCTCCGAGGCGCGGCGGACCTTCTCGCCCGGGCGGACTGGATCGTCTGCACGAGCCCCCGGGGCGCGACGCAGCTCAAACGCTGTGCTCCGGACCTGCGCCGCCTTCGGGGCCGCCTCGCCGCCATCGGCGAGGGCACTGCGAAGGCTCTCGCCCTGGAGGGCCTTCCACCGGACACCACGGCGGAGGAACCCACGTCGGAAGGACTGGCCCGACTCCTGCGCTCCCTGATCCGCCCCGGCGAGCGGGTGGCCTTCGTCCGAAATGAACGGGCCTCGTCGCTTCCCGAGGAGGCCGTCCGGCAAGCGGGAGGCGTTCCTCTCGAGCTTGCCGCCTACCGCATGGTTCCCCGCCCTCTTCCGGGGGAGGAACTCTACCGGGAGCTGTGGCGCCAGGCACCGCTCCACGCGGTGGTCTTCGGCAGCGCCGCCCTCGCCGAGGCATGGTGGGACCGCTTCGGTGGTCTTCCTCCCGGTGCCGTTCCCGTCGCCTGGGGAGAAACGTGCGCGCGTCGCATCCGGGAGCTGCTGGAGACCCAGCGGGAAGGAGGACGTAACGTGGCGGTGCTCGAATCACCGGACCTCCCGGGGCTGGAGCGAGTGCTGCGCCGTCTGAACGCCCTTCTTTCGGACCTGCGCCTCGAACAGGCCGCGGAGGAGGCCTCCTCGTGAGCACCGCACGGGCAGCAAAGGGACTCATGGTCTGCGGCACCACCAGCGACGCGGGGAAGAGCCTTCTGGTCACCGCTCTTTGCCGCCACTTCTTCCGAAAGGGCATACGGGTCGCGCCCTTCAAGGCCCAGAACATGGCCCTCAACGCCTACACCGCCCCGGGAGGAGGCGAAATGGGCGTCGCCCAGGCCCTCCAGGCCGAGGCCTGCGGCCTGGAGCCGGACGTGTGCTTCAATCCGGTGCTCCTCAAACCCCAGGGAGACAGCACGAGCCAGGTGGTGCTTTTGGGACGCCCCGCCGCCACGCTTTCCGCCCGGGACTATCACGGCAGGAACGGAAAAGGCTACGCGGCCACCGCCTGGGAGACCGCCCGCGGTGCCCTGGCGGCTCTCCGGGAGGAGTACGACCTGCTGCTCCTGGAGGGCGCGGGAAGCCCCGCGGAGATGAACATCTACGCCGCGGACTTCACGAACCTCCGGACCGCCCGGGAGGCGGAGGCGCCGGTCCTCCTCGTGGGGGACATCGAACGTGGGGGCGTGCTCGCCTCGCTGGTGGGCACCCTCGCGGTGCTCCCCGAGAAGGACGCCGCGCTGATCAAAGCCTTTGCGGTCAACAAGTTCCGGGGAGATCCGAGCCTCTTCGACGAGGGGTGCCGTTTTCTCGAAGCGCGCACGGGGCGCCCCGTTCTGGGAGTGCTTCCCTACGCGACCCATCTCCGCCTCCCCGCAGAGGATTCCCTGGGACTGCGCTCCTTCGGCGACGGCCCCCTGCGCATTGTGGTGATCAAGCTTCCCCGCATCGCCAACTTCACCGACTTCGACGCCCTGGAGCACGACGGCTGCCGGGTGGTCTTCGCCGACGCACCCGGGGATACGGACGGCGCGGACTGCATCGTTCTGCCGGGGACGAAAGCCACCATGGCGGACCTTCGCTGGCTTCGGCAGCGCGGCCTCGCCACGGCTCTCCGGGATGCCGCCGACCGGGGCATTCCCATCTGGGGCATCTGCGGGGGCTACCAGATGCTGGGAGAGCGCATCGACGACCCGGGGGGCGTGGAGGAATCGGGATCGGAAAGCATGGAGGGGCTCGGCCTGCTGCCGGTGCGCACCCTCTTCGAGGGAACCAAGATCGCCGCCCCCGCCCGGGCGGTGGTGAACGATTGGGCCCCGGGACCGTGGGAAGCCCTTCGGGACCGGGAGATCTCGGGCTACGAGATCCACATGGGACGCACGATCCCCGTTGCGGCGACGTCTTTCGGCGATGGCACGCCCCTGCTCACTCTCATCGCCCGAGGAGGCAGCGAGATCCTGGAGGCGGACGGCGCGGCTCGGCCTGAGGGCACGGTCTTCGGCTGCTATCTCCACGGTCTGGCGGACGACCCGCTCTTCCGGCGGGCCTTCGTCAACTGGCTGCGGCGGCGCAAGGGGCTCGCCCCTCTCGGCGGAACCGGAGAAACGGCGCCCTCGGGGCGGGAACTCCGGGACAGAAGTTACGACGCCTGGGCGGATTTCGTGGCAACCCATCTGGATATGACACGCCTGGAGGAGCTGATCGCCCGGGGGCTCTGAGCGCAGGAAAAGGACTCCCGAAATCGAAAGGAAACGCCGACGAGGAAGGGACGCCGCGCTGCGGCGGAAATCTATCGGGAGCCGGCTCCGTCCCTTTCCGTCGGATGCGCCCTCCGGCGACCGCAGGTCACAGCCGCGTCTTCGAGATCGGCGGCGCATTTTTCGGAGATCCCTTGACACTACGACGCCAAAAAGCGAAACGATCCGTCTTAAGGAGGAATCGGAAATGGAACGGAAACGGAAGACGAATGCGGAATGCTTCGCCGCCGCACGAGAGGTGCTGGTGGGAGGCGTGAACAGTCCCGTCCGGGCCTGGAGATCCGTGGGAGGAACACCGCGCTTCTTTCTGCGGGGAGCGGGAGCGATGCTGGAGGACGTGGAAGGCAACGTCTATACCGACTATGTGTGCAGCTGGGGCCCCCTGATCCTCGGCCACGCCCACCCGGAAGTAGTGGCGGCGGTGGTGCGGGCCGCCGCGGATTCGCCCTCCTTCGGTGCTCCCTCACCGCTGGAGATCGAGCTTGCCCTGAAGGTGCGGGCACGCTTTCCCTCCATGGAGCTGATCCGCTTCGTCAACTCCGGTACGGAAGCGACCATGACGGCCCTCCGGGTCGCCCGGGGGTTCACGGGACGGAAGCTCGCGGTGAAGTTCTCCGGCTGCTACCACGGCCACGCCGACGCCTTTCTCGTCGCCGCCGGAAGCGGCGCCCTCACCCTGGGCTGCCCGGACAGTCCGGGCATTCCCGAGGACGTGGCGTCCTGCACGATGGTCCTTCCCTACAACGACATCGACGCGGTGAAACGCTGCTTTGCCGAGCACGCAAAGGATATCGCCGCGGTCATCGTGGAACCCTGGGCGGGCAATATGGGCCTCGTGCCGCCCCGGGAGGGGTTCCTCGAATCCCTGCGGGAGATCACGGCCACGTCCGGAAGCCTTCTCATCTTCGACGAGGTGATCACGGGATTCCGCGTTCCCGAGGGGGGCGTACAGCAACGCCTCTCTCTCGTTCCCGACCTGACCTGCCTCGGCAAGATCATCGGCGGCGGGCTGCCCGTGGGAGCCTTCGGCGGACGCCGAGAGATCATGGAAAAACTCGCCCCGGTCGGCCCGGTCTACCAGGCGGGGACCCTCGCGGGCAATCCCCTCGCCATGGCGGCGGGCATCGCCACCCTCTCGGTGCTCGAACGCCCCGAGACGTACCGAGTGCTTGAAGCAAGGGCGTCCCGTTTTGCCGCAGGACTCGCGGACGCAGCGAAGGCGGCGCACTTCCCCCTTGTGGTGACGCGACTCGGCTCCGTGCTGGGCATGTTCTTCGCCTCCGCGGTTCCCGCCACCCTCGACGAGGTGAAGCGCACCCGGGGAGACCTGTACCCTGCGTTCTTCGCCGCCATGGTCGAGGAGGGGCACCTCTTCGCCCCCTCCGCCTTCGAGGCGCTCTTCGTCTCCACCGCCCACGACGAAGCGATCCTCGACGAGACCCTCGTCGCGGCGGAACGCATTTTCCGGGAACTCGCGAAGAAGATGTGACCAGCTTCGGTTTCAGTCGGATATTTCGCAGGGCTGATCGGGACTTTTCTTCGCCTCAGCAAGTGCAGAACGGAATCGCGGAGCGGTTCTTCAAGAGCCTGAAGAAAAAGCGAATCCGGGCGCATCGGCTTGAAACGCCGCCCGCGGAAGAATGACCGGGGTGGTCAAAATTCGGCTGTCCCTGGTGATCAAATTTGCATTGACAAAACCAGATGGCCTTGTGGCGGAGAGGGGTGTCTCGTGGCGTCATCGTCCATTCCGATCGCGGAAGTCAGTACTGTTCCGCTCAGTACCAGGCGCTGTTGACGCGGCACGACCTGATTTGCAGCATGAGCAGCAAGGCGGGCTGCTTCGACGACACCTGCGCCGAAAGCTTCTTTTCCTCGCTCAAGGTCGAAGTCATCCACGGCAACCGGTTCCAGACGCGAGAAGCCATGCGCCGGACGGTCTTCGAGTACATTGCCGTCAACTACAATCGCATCCGTCGTTCCAGTTCCATCGGATACCTGAGCCCCGAATCCTTCGAGGCGAAATTTGCCGCTTAGCTCGGTGTCCACGATTGGTGGGCAAGATCACTGATGATTGACAGTACCGCCATCCGTGCCCATCAGTATGCCGCGGGAGCAAGGGGGGCAGGCACAACAGGCGCTCCGCCGGTCTCGGGGTGGATTCTCCACAAAAATCCACGCTCTTGTAGATGCCCTGGGCAATCCACTCCGGTTTCATCTGACCGGAGGCAACGTTTCGGATATCGCTGCGGCTCCGGAGCTTCTCGACAGCTGTGATGTACAGGC
>Ga0067045_1029353_pt1 | contig 21506 bp, 20 predicted proteins | sample TerdegcTABiofilm_FD_59184 | JGI IMG/M metagenome (GOLD analysis project Ga0067045, IMG submission 59184) | Combined Assembly of (Gp0054472, Gp0054536) Wastewater bioreactor microbial communities from Singapore -Terephthalate degrading...
TCCGAGCCGGTGACGTTGGATTCGCTGGAGTTGTTCGACACCAACGCGGGCCGGTCCGGCCGTATCCGCACGTCGCTGCTGCACCCGCGGTACTCCCATTGCAGCGTGCTGCTGCCGGATGGGCGGGTCCTGATCCTGGGCGGCACATTCTACCCTTCGGACGTGTGGATGCGGAGCACAGAGGTCTTTGATCCGCACACCTCGACGATCAGCGAAGGCCCGGCGCTGGGCCTGGGACGCAGCGGGGCGCTGACCGCGCCGCTGCCCAGCGGGAGGATCGCGATCTTCGGCGGCAACTATGATTCGCGGGCGGTCGAGATCTACTGCCCGGAAAGCGGGACGTTCGAGCTGGCCCCGATGTTGATGGCCGCTCCGCGATGGAGGGATTTCACCGCGACAAGTCTGGAGTCGGGGGCGGTGCTCCTGGTTGGCGGACGCGTGAACGGCAGCGACGAAACGCTTCGCAGCGCGGAGGTCTTCGAAGAGGTCCAGACCCAAGCGGCCTCCGCCCCCGCGATGACATTGGACTCGATCCGCTCGTCGCTGAACGACCGCGACCCGTGGGTCGTGACCCAGACTGTCGAATGGCTGGTGGGCCTGGGCCCGCAGGTCAAGACGATTCTCGAAACGCTAACCCTGGAGTCCTCCGATGCCGCTCGACAGGCGCAGAACGCTTTGGACAGGATCAACGTGCGCAACTATCCGGCGGCATGGTGCGTGGAGGTCTGGGACGCCTCGGGCCGGCTGGACACCGTTTGGCTGGACAACTTCGATTGCCCCAGCCAGCACAACGCAGCCAATCCCGATCCGCACGTTCGGTCCATCCAGCGAGTGACGGAGGGGTTGGCCTTCACGCACGTGGTTGTGCGATTCCCGACGTACGCATCCTACGAGGTCCGCGTGAAGCTTTTCAACTTGGTCGGCTGGACGCGGATTCCCAAGGTGGTCCTTGGCGAGAGCCTCACCGAGCAGGAAATCGCTCGGGTGGTCGGCCTTGCGACGAAGTAACTTGGCCGGGAGATCCATCTGTTCATCGCGGCCAGTGTATCGGCGGGCTTCGGTCCCGGCATAATCACCCACTACGTTTGGCTCTCGCTGGGCTCATCAGCCGCTTCATCGCAACCGGTTTTCTCTGGGGGTGATTGTTGCGAAAGGCATCGGGAGAGGTAAGAAAAAAAACGCGGAATTCCTGCACTTTTTTCTCTATCGGAGGATATAATAGACAGAGGAAGAGGGGGGGCTATTGGAGTTTGTGCTGGCGTAAGCACTGTCGAAGCCATTACGATCCTTGCGTCGGAAGGATGCAACCATGGCTGTGGCGTTGGTGCTGGTGTCAGTTTGGGTCTTGTCGGGCGTGCTGGCCTACTTCGCCACCGAAGTGGCGGCTCTCCACTGCGACCGGCGGGCCTGGGATCGGGGGATGCGGGAATTCGCGTTGATCTCCAGCATCCTGCTGGGCCCCTTGTACCTGCTGATCTCGGCGGAATTGCTTCTGTTCTCGCTGATCGGCGAGGGCCTGACCCGCGACAAAGTGCGGCACTATAAGGACTCATAATCTTCCGAGTCTCGCAGCAGCTCGCACACATGACTCCTGGCACGTCTGGGGCCTGGAGAAGGGGGGAGTTTATGACCTGTTCACCCAGTCTTTCGCCCACCGGCGTTCTTGCCACCTTTTACGGAAGGGTCTTCTTTCGCACACTTTTGTGGTTCCGGCACGCTCCCATCGGTGGGCGAAGGAGATTTTGCGCTGTGAACCAATGGCATGGAGGGGGGATCCGTGACCCGTGATCCGAGACGCCGGGCACGGACCACTCGCCAGGCGTGCGTCGCACGCCGTCCATGCTGCCGGCGAAAAGTGCAAAAGTCCCCCCGGCCTGCCCACTTCGGGCGGGATCGAAGTACACGAAAACCGAAGGAACCCATTTTTTGATTTTTACTAAGGGGATGGGGGTCTGGGGGAAATGGGTTTTTTGTTGACAGGTGGGCTAATTGACTTTAGTATAAATGCGTTGGAGCCGAATACTTACGACGGCTTGTTGTTTGTAACCGTCACGAAAGAAATGGGCTGCCCGACTGCAATCGCCGCGAGGTAGGGGTCTTACGAACCGCTTGTTCACGCCGTGTGCAGTCGGGCGAAGTCCCGAAATGGGCAACGGGAAGGATTTTGGAGACGTCTTGATGTTGAGCGGACGAACCCTCGCGTGCATTCTGGTTATCGGATGTTTCTTCGTTGGGACCGGTTTTACGCAGAATTTGACCGCGTCTCCAGTCACCGGCGTTCAGCAGCCCTCCCGGAGTCTGGCCGACAACTGGAACGACTTTCTCCACTACACCAAGATCGGTCGGCTTGATCTGGCCAAGGCCTACGCCAAGGCGGTACTCCAGAGCAATCCCGATCCGGCTGAGTTGTTCAAGCTTGTCGAAGAGAACCAACAGGGCTATCAGGTGGCCATGAAGGCCGCTGAAACCGCCCATGACGACGAATTGGCCAAGTTGACCCGGGAGGTTCTGGCGGTGGTCGACCAAGGACGGTTTCTCCGGCGGACCGAGCCTAAGCTGATTGTCCAGGAGATCCAGCGGCTCAGCACGACGATTCGAGGCAAAATGACGGCCACGCGACGGCTCCAGGATGCCGGCGAATACGCGGTGCCCTTCATGCTGGACGCGATGACCGAAGCGATCCGCAATCCCGCCTACGAGGTCAAGCTGGCCGACCTGATCGAGGTTTTGCCGAAGATCGGACGGCCCGCGATTCGCCCTCTGACCGCAGCGCTCCAGACCGACAACGACCAGCTCAAGGCCGAGGTCGTTCGGGCGCTGGGCCGGATCGGATATCCGCAGTCGCTGCCGTATCTGAAACTCATCGTCGAGACCCCCCAGGCATTGGATCTGAGGAACCTCGCTTCTGAGAGCATTCGCCAGATCGACCCGCGGGCTGCCGGCGGCGTTGCGTCCGCGATGTTCTACCAACTGGCCGAGCGGTACTACTACCACGACGAATCGCTGGCTCCCCCGACGGATGTGGACTTCGCGAACATTTGGTTTTGGGACCGTCAGACCGGCCGGCTGATTCGCACGCCGGTGGATCAGGCCTATTTCCATGAGTTGATGACCATGCGGTGCTGTGAGTGGTCCCTGCGGGCCGACGACCAGTTTGGTTTGGCGATCGGCCTTTGGCTGGCAGCTTTCTTCAAAGCCGAATCCACCGGTCTCCCGATGCCCGAGTACTTCGGCGAGAATCACGCGACCGCCTCGGTTTACGCCACCACGGCCGGTCCCGAGTATCTCCATCAGGCTCTGGCCCGCGGGGTCAATGACCGCAACGCCGCTGTGGCGTTGGGCGCCGTCGAAGCCTTGGCGACCACCGCCGGTGAGAAGTCTCTGATGTACACACTGGGACCGTCTCAGCCGCTCTTGCAGGCCCTATCGTTCCAGGATCGCGCGGTTCGCTACAGTGCTGCGATCGCTATCGGCAACGCCGGACCGCGGGAGCAGTTCGTCGAGAGCAGAATCGTCGTGCAGAATCTTGCCGAGGCTCTGAGTCGCAGTGGTCGACAAGCTGTGTCTTTGGGCCAATGGTCTGAGGAACTGGCCGAGAGCTATGCGTTGCGGTCGGTCCAGGCGATGTACAAGCTGGCCATCAGCCGCAATCCGGTGATTGATCTTTCGCAGGCTTTACCCGCTCTGATGGCCGCCACGAAGGACTCGCAGCAGCAGATCCAGGTTTTGGCCTGTCAGACTTTGGCTTATATCAACAGTCCTAGTGCCCAACGGGCCATCACCGACGTTGCGATGAACTCTGCTGAGGAAATGAACGTTCAGATCGCAGCGTTTGAGGCCTTGGCCGAGTCCGCCAAGCTCTATGGCAACCTCTTGCCCGATACAAGCGTCGCGGCGATGTACGCTCTCATTCAGTCCACCGAGACGGATGCCGGTATTCGAGCCGCGGCGGCTGCGGCGTTCGGCGCCTTGAACCTGCCCAGCCAGAAGGTCAAGAATCTGATCCTCGACCAAGCTAGGAGCTGAGTTCCTCGTCTGTCGGGATTTCTGGTCAGGCAGAGACAACCAGTCTTCTCAGTAGTTCGACGAGAGTGTCCCGTTTCGCCGGGGGCCGACGGACCATCCTGAGCGATACCGCTTTTATCGAAAGCCTGTTCTGCTCCGTCATTTCTGAAATAGAGGGTTACTTGGTGGGTGCCAGAGGGCATCGCCACAAGAGAATCCTGTGCCGACGGTTGTCTTCATGGGAGATCATCGTCTCAATCTTGTCCGGCGGGATGTCGCCGATACCGAAGTCGTGCGAAACGATCCTCGCCCCGGGGCGCAGGCGGCTCAACTGCGGGATCAATTGGGTGTTGATCTCGCTGCCCATGTAGATCGTAACGACGCTCACACCCTCCAGATCCACCGACAAGACGTCCTTCTGTGCGACTGTGACCAAGTGCGATACCCTCTGACGGCTGGCGTTCTCCCGGGTCTCCGCGATGCGGAGCGGGTCCAAGTCGTATCCGACCGCGCGGCATCCATAACGTCTGGCTGCGGTGACGAGGATGCGTCCGTCCCCGCAGCCGAGGTCGCAAACCACGTCGTTTGGGGTCAGGCGAGCCATTTTGAGCATTCGATCCACCACGTCCTGCGGGGTCCGGACGAATTCGACGAAGACCAACGCCGGCGGATCCTCCCCTTCGTTTTTCTGCGTGGGTACGGCGACTCCCCCTGATTCTCGTGTCCACACAGCCACTGATTCGGTTGCGGTTGAACCGCAGCCGGCGGCCAGCACGCTCGCGGCGAGAAAGAACACGGCGGTCCTTTGCAGATCCGACCGGATGGATCGTATTGTCGAGGTGATCTTCATCACGGGGACATTGTACTCGATCGCGGGATGCTCGTCGTTGGTATTTCCTGTCGCATCCGCTCTTGCAGCTTCTGCTGTCGGCGATATGATGACGGACTTGCGGGCGGGCGTCCGCCCCTGCGATGCTATGGAGAATAGGAGGATTACGGAATGGCCGTGGAGAGAAAGCAGATTGCGGCGTGTCTGGATGAGTGCAAACGTCATCTGACCACGGAACTGTTGCCGTTCTGGCTGAACCGTTGCAAGGATGATGTCTACGGTGGGTTCAACACGCACTTTGACAAAGACGGAAAGGACACCGGTTACGACGAGAAGTCGATGCTGGCCCAGATGCGGACGATCTACTCGATGTCGGCCGCCCACCGCGCCGGCTACGGCGCAGGCCGGTGTGCCCAGTACGCCGAGCATGGCGTCAATTTCGTCCTCGACAAGGTCTGGGACAGAGAGTACGGCGGGTTCTTCTGGACGACCAACCGTAAGGGCGAGGTCGCAATCGACAAAAAGATCATGTACGGCCTGAGTTTTGCGATGTACGCCCTGACCGAATACACGATGGCTACCGGCGACCCCCGTGGCAAGGAGTACGCCGAGAAGACGTTCGATTTGGTCAAGAAGTATGGAGCCGACGCAATGTACGGCGGGTTCTTCGAGATGTTCGAACGCAATTGGGACCTGTGCGGTCCCGGCCCCCAGGGCGGCGACCGCAAGACCCTCGACGTGCATATGCACCTGATGGAGGCATTCACGAACATGCTCGAATGCACCGGTCAAAGCATTCACCGTCGCACCCTGCTCGAGGACATCGAGTTGTTGGTCAAACGGATTTTGCATCCCAAATACGCCACGGGGATTCCGCAATTCACCGTCGATTGGAAAGTCGCGCCGCAGATCAAGTTTGACATCGTGTGGGGGTGGGACCGCTTCGCCGAGGGCGGGGCCAAACCGAACGCCCAGGACAACACCTCCGCCGGACATAATGTTGAGTTTGCCTGGTTGCTGGCTCATGCCACCGATGTGCTGGGTTCTCATTGGGACGAATACCGCAAAGTGATCAAGCAGGCGATGGACCATGGCCGGGACAACGGAATCGACTGGGAATACGGCGGTGTTTACGTTGAAGGTCCGCATGCCGGCGGCGTCTATGACCGGGAAAAGGAGTTCTGGCAGCAGGCGGAAGTGATGATCGGAATGTTGGAAGGCTGCCTGCGGTTCGGACTCGACGAATACTGGCCCGCCTACTACAACGTGCATCGGTTTGTGTTCGACAAGATGATCAACCATCCAGTCGGCGAGTGGTGGCCGCTGATGACTCGCGAGGGCAAACCGATCTGGACGCACATGAGCCATTCCTGGAAGGTCAATTATCACACGATTCGCTGCATGGTCGAGTCCATCAAGCGACTCGAACGGCTGCTGGGTTGATTGCGGAGAACGTTGCAGAGAATGGAATACGAGGGCAGATACAAGGCGTTTGACGCCGGGCGGGTCAAGACCTACCCGTTGGCGACGCGAAGGAACAAAGTCCGGTTGAACGATTTGGTCTTTCCGCGGCATGCCGGCAGCGGCGCGTTCGAGGTTCCTCCGTCGGTCCGCGAAGGGATTCACGCAGTCGCCGAGGCGGTCATCGCCGCTCGGCGGGAGGACAAGCCGGTGATTCTGTTCACCGGCGCGCACCTGATCAAGAATGGTTTGGGGCCGTTGCTCGTGGATTTGGTCGAGCGTGACTGCTTGACGTTGGTTGCCGGCAACGGCGCCACGAGCATTCACGATTTTGAACTGGCTCTGATCGGGGAGACGAGTGAAAACGTTCCGGCGGCCCTGGACAAAGGCCAGTTCGGCATGGCCTACGAGTTCGGTTACATCAACGCGGCTCTGTCCGTGGGCAACCGGAACAAGCTCGGTTACGGCGAGACGCTCGGGCGGATGATCTGCGACGAATCCTTTCGAAAACAGGTGTTGGCGATCGCGGCCAAGCCCGGTTCGCCGACGCGGTTTGCGCACCCGGAGGTCAGTGTACTGGCGGCTTGTTATCGAAAGGGCATTCCGCTGACGGTTCACGTCGGGATTGGCGTCGATGTGATTGACCAGCACCCGAGTTTCGACGGCCAGGCCAAAGGCGGCTGTTCCGGCCGGGATTTTCTCCTCTATTCAAACGAGGTTTGCAAGCTTACGAAGGGCGGCGTCGTCTTGAACATCGGCAGTGCGGTCACCGGCCCCGAGGTGTTACTCAAGGCGGTGTCGATGGCTGCCAATGTGGGCAACGTGCCCCGGGGGATTCTTACGGCAGACTTCGATCTGCGCGAACATAACCCACGGCAGATGGCCGATGAAGCGTCGCAAGGTTACTACTTCCGCGACCAAAAGAGCGTTGTTACCCGGATTCCCGAGGCATTTGGAGGACGAGGACTCTATATCCAGGGGGACCAGAAACAGACGATTCCGCTCTTATACCAGCAAATTGTTGAATCATCATAATCGCGGCACTCAAAATCGCTCTGGCTTGCTCGGCGAAAGCACTTGGACTAGTTGGGTTTTGAGTCTTGGATTTGTTTCGATATTCGTGCTTCGGTTTTCAAATTCAGGATAAATATGGATCAACATCGCATCAAAGAGATTCTGAGCAGGATCGAGCAGACCCGCGTGGCGGTTTACGGTGATTTTTGTATCGACGCATACTGGATGTTGGATCCGAGGGGTTCCGAGGTCTCCGAAGAGACGGGGCTCCAGGCAAGAGCGGTTCGGCGGCACTATTACTCGCTCGGCGGCGCCTCGAACGTCGTGGCGAACTTGGCGGCGCTCAAGCCCCGGTCGATTGGGGTCGTGGGTGTGATCGGCGACGATATTTTCGGCCGGGAACTTCGGCGGCAGTTCGACCAACTCGGGGTCGATACGACGCGTCTCGTTGTACAGAAGGAAGACTACGACACCGTCGCGTTCGGCAAGCCGTACCTGGATGAACGGGAGGAACCCCGCATCGATTTCGGCTTTTTCAACAAGCGGAGCGCCGCGACCGACGCTGCGTTGCTCGAAGGGATCCGCGACACGCTCCAGAGTGTCGACGCGATGATCGTCAACCAGCAAGTGCCTGGCAGCATCACAAACGAATCATTCATCGACGAAGCCAACAGAATTTTCGCCGACTACCCGAACCTACCCATTTTGCTCGATTCACGCCATTTCGGCGACCGGTTCAAGCACATCATCCGCAAGATCAACGATCGCGAAGCGGCTCGTCTCAACGGTGTGCAGATCGCGCGGGATGAGAACCCGTCGCTCGACGAGGTGAAGCGATATGCGTTGAACCTCTATAGTTGGTTCCATAAACCGGTTTTTCTGACCCGCGGCGCCAAGGGAATCCTCGCGGTCGACAGCTCCGGTGTCCACCAGATCCCGGGTATTCAACTGCTCACGAAACTCGATCCGGTCGGCGCGGGGGATACCGTGACCAGCGCGCTGGCCTTGTGCTTGGGCGCCGGCGTTGCGCCGGCGGAGGCGGCCGAGTTCGCCAATTTTGCCGCTGCGGTTACAGTCCAAAAGCTCTTCCAGACGGGTACCGCCAGCGGCGACGAAATCCTTGGGGTGGCCCAGGACCCCGACTTCATCTACGAGCCGGAACTGGCGGAGAACCCGCGGAAGGCGAAGTACCTGCCGGGAACGGAGATCGAGATCACAGGGCAGTGGCCCCTGGCTCATGACGTGTACCCCGGGCGACGGCTCACGGATCACAGGTCACAGCCTTCCATTCGCCACGCGGTTTTCGACAACGACGGAACGATCAGCACGTTGCGCCAGGGGTGGGAGGGGATCATGGCTCCGGTCATGATTAAGGCCATCCTGGGCGATCGATATGCGACGGCGGACGAGTCGCTCTACCACAAGGTTCGCGCGCGAGTCCTGGATTTCATCGACAAATCCACCGGCATCCAGACCATTGTGCAGATGGAGGGCTTGGTCGGTATGGTCCGCGAGTTCGGCATCGTGCCGGCGGACCAGATTCTGGACCGTTTCGGCTACAAACGGGTCTACAACGACGCACTGATGGAGATGGTGAACGAGCGCCTGACCAAGCTCAGGCGAGGCCAGCTTGACGTGACCGATTTCACGATCAAAGGGGGGGTCGAATTTCTCCAGACGTTGCGAGATCGTGGGGTGACGCTCTACCTGGCCAGCGGCACGGACCACGCGGACGTGGTTGCGGAAGCCGAGGCTCTCGGATACGCCAGATTCTTCAACGGCGGCATCTACGGCGCCGTCGGCGATATCGACAGTTGTTCCAAGAAGATGGTTCTCGACCGAATTTTGAAAGAGCATAACCTCCAAGGGCCGGAACTAGCCGTCTTTGGTGACGGTCCGGTCGAATTGCGAGAGTCCCGAAAACGAGGCGGCTTGGCGATCGGCATCGCGTCCGACGAGATCCGGCGCTATGGGCTGAACCTCGAAAAACGTGCCCGCCTGATCAAGGCCGGCGCGCACGTTCTCGCACCCGACTTTTCGCAGCGGGCGGAATTGCTCGAACTGCTCTTGCCGAATGCATAAGGAGGCTTACAATGAACGGGCGCCGAGGCAGGTTATGCTCTTCATTCGGCGGTGCAGGGAACGCCGTCGGTGTGAAGGTTCTTGCCATATGGGATTATCCGATTGTCGGCCGGATGTGGTGTTCCTCTAGTCTGTGAACCTATGGTGTCACGGAAGAAACCGAAACGCTTGTTGCTCAAGCAGATGATGATGCGCCGCGTTCTGCTGGCGTTAATGCCCTGTGTGGTGGGGTCGGTGTATTACTTCGGCTGGCGGAGCTTGGCGATGATTCTCTGGTCGGGCGCGGTCGGGTTCGCCGTCGAGTATGTGTTCACCCGCCTGCGAGGCGAACCCGTTACGGAGTCGGTCTTCGTTACGACGACGATTCTCGCTCTGATCATGCCGCCGACGGTTCCGTGGCACGTCCTGACGGTCGGTGCCGTCTTCGCAATCATGTTCACGAAGGAGATCTTCGGCGGTTTCGGACGGAATTTCTTCAACCCGGCCATGGCGGGTCGGTGTTTCGTCTACGTCTGTTTCCCGGTGGCGATGACCGCGGTCTGGTCGCCTGCGGCCGAAGGGACATGGGGGGCGTTGGATCGGTGGACCACGGCTGTGTCCCCAGAGGGGGAGGGAACTCCCTCTGTCATTTCTCCGTCGTCGCCCCGAGCCGTCACGGGGGCCACTCCCCTGGCGTATTTGAAATCGGGGCGGATGGTTCTGATCTCAGATGGCAAGGCCCAGGCACAGATCCCATTCGACATTCCGGAGGACCAGACGGTTCATGTGGACCGAAATTCGTTCTGGAAACGGCTCTTCTTCGGACGGGTCAGCGGGACGATGGGCGTCACCAGCATTCTGCTGGTCGTGATCGGCGGTCTGTATCTGTTCTTCTCCAGGACCGCCAGCCGAACGATCATCGTCACGGTTGTTTTGACGTATGCTCTGCTGAGCCAGATCCTCCACTGGGCGGGGGTGCCGCCGGTGCCGTCGGCGGTGACCGCGCTGCTGGGCGGCGGCTGGCTGTTCGGCGCGTTCTTCATGGCGACCGATCCGGTCAGCGCGCCCAAAACGGAACTGGGTCGTGGGATCTATGCGGCCCTTATCGGCACGTGCAGCGTGGTGATCCGGAACTTCTCGATCTTCAACGGAGGTCTGATGTTCTCCATCCTGATCGGCAACATGTTCGCGCCGATCATCGATTATGGCGTCAAGACCCTCGCAGCGTCGGCTGCCCGCAGACGGCAGGGGAAGGAGCCTATCGCCTGATGCGTCAGACCGGTGCCTATCCTGTCGTCTACATGTTCATCGTCACCGCGGCGTTCAGCTCGGTCGTGATCGGATTATCGGCTTTGACGCGAGAGCGAGTCCAGGCCAACGCCAGGCAGGCCCTGGAGGTGGCGGTGCTCCAGGTTCTGCCCGTCGAGGAAGGCCAGACGCAGCCTCTGCGCGGGGCCCAGATCCACCAGCGGTTTACCGAGCGGGTCCGCCCGCCGGACGCCTCCACCGGTGGTGCATACACCCTGCAACAGGATGGACAGATCGTCGCCTATGCGGTGCCTTTTCAAGGGCAGGGGTTCTGGGCGCCCATTCGCGGCATCATCGGCGTCGCGGCCGACAGGAAGACCGTGACCGGGATTGCGTTCTACGAGCAGAGCGAGACGCCGGGTTTGGGGGCGGAGATCGTCAAGCCTGCGTTCCGCAGCCAGTTCGAGGGCAGGACGCTCGCACCGGGTGAAAGGCCGATCGCCATACGCCGGCCCGGCGCGGATCTGGGCCAGAACGATGTGTATGCGGTCACCGGTGCCACGCAGACGAGCGTGAGGGTCGAGAGTATGATCAATCAGGCCATTCGGGACTGGCGGGCCGGTCTCGACGGCGAAGGGGGCTTGCCATGACTCCGACGCCAGGGGCCAAGACCCCGAGCATTGCGATGCAGGGCTTGTGGCGGGACAACCCGATCTTCGGCCAGGTCCTTGGGATTTGTAGCACGCTGGCGGTGACGAATCTCGTTCTGAACACCCTCGTGATGTGTGTCGGGCTGGTGTTTGCGCTGTCGCTCAGCGCTACTACCGTCTCGATCCTTCGCAACTACACGCCTCGGAACATCCGCATGATGGTCGAGACCCTGATCATTGGGTTCTACGTGATCATCGTGGATGTCATGTTGGGGGCCTACTGGCCGTCCATGCGGGCCAATCTCGGGCCGTACGTGGGTCTGATCATCACCAACTGCATCGTGATGGGACGGTGCGAGGCCTGCGCGAACAACCAGCCGCCCGGCAAAGCGTTCCTCGACGGTTTCTTCAACGCGCTGGGCTATACGTTCATCCTGCTGCTCATCGCGGTGCCCCGCGAGTTGCTCGGACTGGGGACGTTTCTGGGCCGGCCGGTTCCGTTCTTCTCGGGGCCCGCCTGGGACAAGTGGATCATCATGGTGACCCCGCCGGGGGCGTTCTTCATGCTGGCCATGGTGGTCTGGTTCTTTCGATGGGTCCAGCAGAGAGGACAGGAGGCAAAGAAATGAACCTGAGCGCCGAGATCGGAGAGGCTTTCGTCGTATTCATCGCGGCCATCTTCACGCAGAACATCCTGCTGGCGTACTTCCTGGGGCTGTGTCCGTTCATCGGGGTCTCTCGGGAGATCAAGGCGGCGTTCGGCCTGGGCCTGGCGGTCATCTTCGTCATGACGTGCACAACGTCGCTCAATTGGGTGGCCTATCACCTGGTTTTGGTTCCGTTGGGTCTGGAGTACTTTCGATTCATCCTGTTCATTATCATCATCGCGGCCTTTGTGCAGTTCGTGGAAATGGCGGTGGAGCGGTATTCGCCCTTGCTGTATCAACAACTCGGGGTCTTCCTGCCTCTGATCACGGTCAACTGTGCGATTTTTGGGGCGGCGCTGTTCATGGTGATTCGCAACTACAGCTTCGTCGCCACAATCGGCTACGCCTTCGGCAGCGGCGTCGGCTGGTTTCTGGCGATCATGGCCATGGCCGGCATCCGGCAGAGGTTGGCTAACGACCGCATCCCTCGCGGCTTACAAGGCCCTGGGATTACGTTGATTCTGGCGGGCCTGATGGCATTGGGCTTTATCGGGTTCGCAGGGGTACTCCAGGGACGGTGAACCAGACGGAATTCGAGGGGTTTTGATGCTCGGTTCGACGCTTCTTTCCATTTTGATTGTAAGCTCTATCGCGGCGACCTTGGCGGCGGGTTTGGTCGTTTCCGAACGATTCCTCGCCGATTACGGCCCGTGCAAAATCACCATCAACGAGGAGCGGGAATTAACCGTGCAGGGAGGCAAGCCCTTGTTGTCGATGCTGACGGCGGAGAAGATCTTCATCCCCAGCGCCTGCGGCGGACGAGGCACGTGCGGCCTGTGCAAGGTGAAGGTGCTTGAAGGCGCCGGAGCGATCCTTCCGACCGAGGAGCCGTACTTGAACAAGGAGGAGCGGGCGGCCCAAGTGCGGTTGTCCTGCCAGGTCAAGGTCAAGAACGATCTGCGGATCCAGATCCCGCGGGAGTTGTTCTCGATTCGTGAGTATATAACCCGTTGTACGAGGATCCGAGATCTTACACACGACATCAAACTGTTTCGCTTCCAGTTGGTCGAACCGGCGACGATGGATTATATCCCCGGTCAGTACGTCCAACTGCAAACACCGGCATACGAAAAGAGCCCGACGCCGGTGTATCGGGCTTATTCAATTGCCTCAGACCCTGCGGAGAAAGGGATCATCGAACTGATCATTCGCCTGGTACCCAACGGGATCTGCACGACCTATTGTTTCAACCATCTCAAAGAGGGCGATGAAATGCGGTTCAACGGTCCTTATGGGAGCTTTCGTCTCTCGGACACGCAGGCACCGATTGTTTTCATCGCCGGTGGTTCGGGCATGGCTCCGATCAAGTGCATCCTGCACCATATGAAGAACACGCAGAACCAACGGGAGGCGGTGTATTTCTTCGGGGCCAATCGGGTCAGAGATATGTTCATGGTCGAGGAGATGCGACAATTCGAATCGGACCTGGCGAATTTCCGGTTCGTGCCGGTGGTCGCAAAGCCCCAGGAGGGGGAAACTTGGAACGGTCAGACCGGTTTAGTTACGCAGGCCGTGCAGCGGGACGTGACGAACGGGGCTTTTTGCGAAGCCTATTTGTGCGGCAGTCCGGGCATGATCGAAGCCTCGATCAAAGTCCTCAACGAATTGGGTGTTACGAACGATCGGGTGTTCTACGACAAATTCGCGTGAGGGGACCGTATGAAACAGGGACCGGACGAACAGAAACTGAACATCACGTTGAGGAGCTCTGCCTTGGTGGCCGGCGGCTTCATGGGCGATGACCCGCGTAGCGTGATTGAAGTGATCGACGCGGATGTGGGGCAGTTGTCTCGTCTGGGTATGACCGTCAAGGAACTAGCCGCACGGATGCAGGAGATCACGAACAAAGCCGCCGCGGCGCAGGGGCTGTGGGTGGAGATCGCTCCAGGCCGGGAGGCCCAGGTGGACGAGACCCGGGGATCTTCCCCCTGTCCGTGGCGGCATCAAGGTCGTTACTTCAAACGGATCACCACCGTCCGGCGCACGGACTCCGACGAGGTCGTACGCTGGTCGGATCTGGGGATGCACATGATTGCCATGCACGGGTTCTTCGAAGGCAAAGGCTCAATGTTTCGACTCGAGCCTGACGATCTGGTCAAGATGTTGTTTTGATCGTGCTAACGGTTCTTGGGTTCGCATGCCATTTCCCGACGCCGAACCGAACCATTCGGCGACTCCAACCCTATATATTCTGTAGCGAGAGGTCGCAGGGGCAAAGTGCGACCTCAAGGATGGGGAAGGAGTTGTCATGGGCGTGCGACTGTATTGTCAACCCGATCTCAAGCAACCTGTCATGATCTGCGGCTGGTCCGGGATCGGTAGAGTCGGACTGGTCGCCGTCAACACAATGCGACGACTGACGGAGGCCGAACCCTTTGGGGAGATCGAGCCGGAGGGCTTTTTTGAGCCTTCCCGAGCCTTGATCGTCAACGGGTTGATTGAAGAAATGCGCTTTCCTGCGACCCGATTCTATGCCTTTCACGGACCGCAACGAGATTTTGTCTTTCTCGTAGGTGAGCAGCAGCCCTCGGATCCCAACAAGACTTACGAGATGGCTGAAATGGTTCTGGATGTCGCGGATATGCTGGGTTGCCGCAGGATCTACACGGCGGGCGCGGGGGTAACGACGATTCACCATACGAACAAGCCGAAAGTGTGGGCGGTACCGAACCAGCCGAATCTGATTTGCGAGATTCGTGAATACTCCAACACCATCCTGATGTCGGAGATTGGGGACCGGCAAGGCGAAGGAGCCATCACCGGTCTCAACGGCCTATTGTTGGGAGTGGCCAAGAGCAGGGAGGTGGAGGCGATTTGTCTGATGGGGGAGGTCCCTTACTATCTGCAGGGGGCCCCATGGCCCTATCCGAAGGCGTCGATTTCCATATTGGAAGTCCTCGGCGAGATCCTCCAGGTGCCGATGGATCTGCGAGAGCTCCAGGAGACCGCCGAGAAGGTGAATGCGAACATTGACCAGGTCCTCGAGGCACTGGCGGCCGCGGACGAACTCCCCGAGCAGATTCGAGAGGAGATGAAGATCCTACGGCGCCCCAGGCGGTCAGACTTGGGTCCGATTACCGAAGCGGAACAGAAGGATATTCTGGAGCATATCGATGAGCTCTTTAGAAACGATTCCCACAAGGAGACCTGAAATCTTTCGCTTCACGTCGCAACCAAGGCTGGAGAAACCTTCGTTGATTGTGGGCTGGATGAAGGATGTCGGGGATGTGAGCCGGGGTGTGGCCGATTTCCTGGCCCACGCCGCCGGCGGGCGCAGTTTTTGCCAGATCGAACCGACGGATTTTTTCGCGGTGGGCGGGGTGACCGTCGAGAGCAACATTGCGACATTCCCGCAGAGCCGGTTCTTCCACGATGATCACAGTAAACTGCTGCTGTTGCGGTCCGACGAGCCCCAATCGCGACGGTATGAGTTTCTCAGCGCGGTGCTGGACTTGGCGGAGTGCTTCAAGGTGGAGTCTGTGTACACGGTCAACGGCATCGCGTCGATGATCCCTCACACGTTCGACCGCAGGGTATTCGGGGTTTTCAACAGTGTCGAGGTCCAGCGCAAACTCAAATGGCACCTGCCCATCGGGTTGCGTTGGCAGGGGACGCCGCACATGAGCACGTATCTGCTCTGGTTGGCCGGGCGCAGGGGTCTCCAGGCGGCGGGGCTTTGGCTTGAGGTGCCGTTTTACCTTTCCGATCGCCAGGACGCCCAGGCGATCCGATCGGCTGTGTTGTTGTTAAGTCGGATCCTCGGCTGGCATTATGAGACTGAGGAGTTGGACCAACGTGTAAAAGAACAGGAGGAAATGCTCGCCAACCTGCGGCAAGAGGACATCGAGATCGACGCCAGGATCCAGAGGCTTGAGCAGGGGGAGTCCCTGGAGAGCCACGAGCAAGTCGAACTGATCGAGGCCATCCGGGGGGCGTTTCGCAGGCATGGATAGACTGCTGTGATCGGGGCCGGGCGGGCCGACCCGGTTGAGTTTATCGGGAGTGACAGGGAATGTCGGACCACATCGTGTTTCAGGATTGTCCGGACTGGCAGAAGGAGGCCATCAAGTCTTACTGGCAACAGAAGGTTCCGAGGATCAAGAGGCTTCTGACGCGATTCCCGGAAGATCAACGGGAATTGCGTCTGACCGTGACGCACAAGCCCAAGCGGCATGACGTGCGTGTCGTTCTGCTCTTGCCCACCGGTTCGTTGGCCGCAGAGGTTTCGTCACCGACGGATCGGGAGGCGATCGACGCGGCGGTCGACAAGTTGGTCGGAGGAATCCGACGACACAAGGATCTAGTCCGTCGCGCGCACCTGCACGACCGCAAGTGGTACCGTAAGGAGTTGTCCCGGTCGGTGGAGTCGAAACTGAGGCCGCAACCCTGCAGTCTGGACAAAGAGGCATTTTTCCGTCTTCTGACCCCTTTGATGGAAAGGCTTTCGGATCATGCCCGCCAAGAGCTGATGATTGCCGAGTTGCAGGGGCGGATCGGACGTGAACAGGTGGTGGTGGACGATCTGCTCGACGAAGTCATCGTGCGGGCGTGGTCCCGTCTGGACCGGTGGGATGACCGCCGGCCTTTGGAGGTCTGGCTGACTCAACTCTTGCATGAAACCCTTGATGAGCAAATCGCCACGGCGGGAAAGGCTTTGCCCCTCGCCGCTCCGGCCGAAGTGTATGACTCCGTCCGTCAACACTTGGAAAGTCCTCTCGCCGACGACACCCCCGTTTGGGAAATTCCTCATCTGGTGACGTTCGAAGATGTGTTGCCCAGCTCTGAAGCGGACGAACCCTGGATCCAGTTGGCGGCCATCGATCAGATGAAATGGGTTATGACGCAACTGAGCGATGTCCCTTCCCCCCAGCGGAGGGCATTCACTTTGCATGTGCTCGACGGGTGGGAGCCTGACGAGGTCGCGATGATTCAGGGGCGGTCTGTGGACGAGGTCCGTGGCGACATCAAGGAAGTTCAACGGATGCTGCGAAGCCGGCTGGCAAGCGAGTCGGAAATGCATCCTTCCGGTTCGTCTGCCGCTCGTCATGCGGAGTAGGCCGTGTACCCCCTCCCCGGCTATTCCGGACGGCAGGGTACCACCCTGTCCATCGTGTTGCCAGGAGGTGCGGTAGAGGGGATTCTCCTAATGGGTGGGAGGTCTGTCCCAATTTTCCCGATACGCCGCGCGAGGATGAATTTCGGTTGCCATGACCTGCCCGGCGGGGCATAATGACTCCGAGATCCGAAAAACCCGCTGCGAGCGTGGCGGAACTGGCATACGCGCCAGGTTTAGGTCCTGGTGTCCGTAAGGACGTGGAGGTTCGACTCCTCTCGCTCGCATTTGGCCCATGGATTGCAGGCTGGTGCAGGAGAAGTCATGGCCCGATGCCTTGTGATAATGATGGTCTGCCTCGCGTCTCTCCTATCGCTGGTTTCCTGCACTTCGGTTCGAGCGCCTGGTGTTTCCACGCGACCGGTGGCGGTCCTCGGCGCTTCGTCGCAGGACGTCGCGGAACTTGAGGCCAGACTGGCGGAGGCCGTGTCGCTGGAGTTCGAAGGCATCCAATTCACGTCCGGCCGGATCGCGGGCCGGTCTGTCGTCGTCGCCTGGACGGGTGTCGGAAAAGTCAATGCGGCCATGGTGGCCACCCTCCTGATCGAGCATTTCCAACCGACGCGGGTGGTGCTCACGGGAATCGCGGGGGCCATCGATCCCAATCTGGAGCCGGGGGACATCGTCGTCGCCAGACGGACCGCTCATCACGACATGGGCTACATCGGACCGGTGGGACTGGAGCCGGGTGGTGTGAGAAATCGCCTGACGGAGGAGACGAACCCCACGTTTTTCCCCGCCGACCCCGACCTGTTGGCCGCCGCCCGACACGCGGCGGGCACAACGACCTTCGACCCGATCGACCATTTCAACGGCCAACGCCCCCCACGGGTTGTCGTCGGGACGCTCGTCACAGGCGACACCTTCGTGGCGTCCCAAACCCAGAGTCGCAAACTGGCGGAGATGTTTGGTGCCGATGTGGTGGATATGGAAGGGGCGGCCGTCGCGCAGATCTGTCATCAACGCGGCATCGGGTGCCTGGTCCTTCGCAGCATCGCCGACAAGGCCGACCCCAGCGCGGTTGTGGACAAGCAGAAATTCTATGCCCTGGCGGCCAAGAACGCGGTGCGACTGGTGGTCGAGGTTCTCGAAAATCTGGGAAAATGAGGACGCGGAATGCTGAAAGACCGCTTCAAATTCGAGAAGCATCGCACAAATCTGCGGACCGAGACGGTGGCCGGAGTCACGACCTTCCTGACCATGGCCTATATCATTTTCGTGAACCCGAACATCCTGGGCGACGCCGGCATGGACAAGAACGCCCAGATCGCCGTGACGTGCCTGGTCAGCGCCATTGCGACAATCGCCGCCGGGCTTTTCGGTAAGGCTCCCATCGCTATGGCCCCCGGCATGGGGCTCAACAGCTTTTTCGCCTACACGCTCGTGGCGCGGGAGCAGGTCAGTTGGCAGACTGCCCTGGGGGCGGTCTTCATTTCGGGCCTGGTGTTTCTGATCTTGACGTTGATCGGTCTGCGAAAGAAGCTCGTCGAAGCGATTCCACAGGGTCTGATCGCAGCCATCGCCGTGGGCATCGGCCTATTCATCGCCTTCATCGGCCTGGGCAATCTGGGCTTGATCCTGCGGGATGAAAAGACGTTGTTCGCATTTGGCGATGTCAGGCAAGCGACGGTCTGGATCGGCCTGCTCGGATTGGCGGTGATGATCGCGCTCAGTGCGCTTCGGGTCAAAGGCTCTCTGCTGATCGGCATCTTCGTAGCGACCATCACGGCGGGGTTGCTTGGCTATGTGAATAAGCCCGCTGGTTGGGTGTCGCTCGACTGGCCCGTGTACAAGGTCGCCTTGCACCTGGATATCGTCGGCGCAATGAAGATCAGCCTCTGGGGCAGCATCTTCACCCTGATGTTCATCGACCTGTTTGACAGCATCGGCACGCTGGTCGCCTGTTGCGAGAAGGCAGGCATGCGTGACGAGCGAGGCCAGATCCGCGGCCTGGATCGCCTGCTCGGCATCGATGCGGTCGCGACGATGATCGGAGCTTTGTTGGGGACTTCGACGACTACGTCCTACGTCGAGTCCGCCGCCGGCATCGAGCAGGGCGGTCGGACGGGCTTTACCGCCGTGGTGACCGGGGTACTCTTTCTCCTGGCGATGTTCTTCGTCCCGGTGATTGCAATCGTGCCTGGCTATGCAACCGCGCCGGCCTTGATCGTAGTGGGGTACTTCATGATGAAGGAGGCCCGAAAGATCAATCTCCGCAAGGCCGATGAGCTGATTCCCTCGTTGATTATCGTGGTGATGATCGCGGCGAGCTATCAGATCAGCCTGGGTCTGGCGCTGGGATTCGTATCGTTCGTCGTTTTGAAGGTCGTTCGGGGCCGATTCAGGGAGATTCGTGGAGCGATGTGGTTGATCGCCGGCTTATCGCTGGCGTTTCTGGCTATCCGCTGGTGGCCGGTGGGATAGGGGTCGTTCTGTAAAGGAGTGACGAAAATGGGCAAGATCGGGATCGGAGTGAACATGGAATTTGTCCGGCACGCGGACAAATCTTTCGAGTGGGGCGTCGAGAAGGCGGCCCAACTGGGCTACGAGTACGTCGAGCCGATGGTGCACTGGGGCCGCGAGCTGCTCAGCGAGGCGGGGTACTTTCACAGCGTTTCAATGCTGGACGACCCGTATCGAGTGAAGCGGGCCTGCGAGAAGGCCGGTATCAAGCTCTCCGGCCTCTCGGCCCACACGCCCCTGTGCAAGCCGGAGATCGGCACGGAGTACCTCAAGCAGGCGATTCGCTTCGCCGCCGAGTGCGGCGCGCCGGTGGTCAACACGGACGAAGGCCCCAAGTCCGCCTGGACGACCGAAGACGAAGACTTCACGCTGATTCGCTACACGCTGAAGGAGGCTTCGCTTGTGGCCGAGCCGCGCGGCATCCTGATCGGCATCGAACCACATCAGCAGTACAGCAAGACGCCGGAGGGCCTGGACCGTATCCAGAAGCTCGTGAAATCCAAGGCCATCGGCATCAACTTCGACACGGGCAACAGTTATCTTGGTGGGCAGGACCCGATCAAGTGGCTCAAACACGTCAAGACCCGCCTCGTCCATCTGCACGCCAAGGACATCTCGATCCAGCAATCGACCGCCGAGCGAGGCAAGGTCACCGGTACCCCGGTCGGCTGCGCTTGCGGCGACGGCGTCATCGACTGGAAGAAGGTCGTCGAGGTCTGCCAGACGATCTCTCGCGACATCGTCTTCAGCGTCGAGTGCGGCACGATCGAGCAGGCCGAGCGAAGCATCCAGCATCTCAAGCAGTTTGTTTGATGAAAGGTGGACCGTCCATGATTCGATTGAACTTGCTGTTTGTCGCGCTGGTCGTCGTACTTGCCGGTTTGCCGCCTGCGCAGGCACAGCAGTCTTTTCAACTCACGACGGATGCCAACAGCGTGTTTATCCGAGCGGGCGAATCGCTGGTTCTTCAGTACCGCTACAACAGCGTGCCATTCAAGCCGTACCTCAAGGAGCTCTATACTCCTGGTGGCGTGAACTTCCTGCTGGATGCGCCTTGGGACCATCTGCACCACCATGCCCTCATGTTTGCGGTCGCGGTCGATGGGGTGAACTTCTGGGAAGAAACGCCGACGGCAGGACACCAGCAGCACGAGGGATTTGACAGTACGCGGGTTGACTCGCGGAAGGGTGCGGCCCGTGCGGGATTCACAGAGAGGATTCGTTGGATCGCCTCCCAGGACCGGCCTCCCTCTCTGCTGGAGAGCCGCAGTGTCACCGTATGCCGGGTGCCTGAAGTGAACGCCACCGTGTTGGTGTGGCAAAGTGATTTCGAGCCTCCCAAGGGCATCCAACAAGTGACTCTGTCCGGTTCGCACTACTTCGGGCTGGGTTTGAGATTCGTGCGATCGATGGATGGAAGCGACTTCTTCAACGCCGATGGTAAGGAAGGAACGATCTTCCGGGGCGAAGAGCGGCTTGTTCAATCGAACTGGTGCGCCTACACCGCGGCGGTCGACGGCAAGCCCGTGACGGTGGCCATGTTCGGTCACCCCGACAACTTCCGCCCAACCACTTGGTTCACGATGGCCACCCCCTTCGCCTACATCTCTGCGACACTGAATCTCCATGCAGAGCCGTTGGTTGTGCCCGCCGACAAACCCTTGTCGTTGCGATATGCGGTCGCCGCGTGGGACGGCAAGGTGGACGCGGAGCAGATTGGCTCGGTCTATCGATGGTTTGTGAACGATTTCCGGCGGTTCTAAACGTGTCTGGAAGGAGCGGATTCAAATGGCAAGCGGTAGCAAATCGTTTCGCACAAGTCGGGTCAGTCGGCGGCGGTTTCTGCGTCAGGCCGGTGGCGTCACTGCGGCCGGGATGATTCTGGGCTCATCTATGAGTTCGACAGTTCTCGGCGCCAATGAGCGACTAGGCATCGGATTCATTGGGTGCGGCGG
>Ga0067045_1003426_pt1 | contig 21502 bp, 14 predicted proteins | sample TerdegcTABiofilm_FD_59184 | JGI IMG/M metagenome (GOLD analysis project Ga0067045, IMG submission 59184) | Combined Assembly of (Gp0054472, Gp0054536) Wastewater bioreactor microbial communities from Singapore -Terephthalate degrading...
TCCGAGAGATGCTGGCGCGGCATCAGGTCGATGGTGGAGAGCTTCTGTAGGTCCTTGAGCCGCTCGTCGCCCATGAGCTGGGCCTTGCGCTTGTCCTCGTTCACGCCGAGGCGCGCTTTGGTGTGCATGGAGAGGTAGGCCAGCAGGTAAGCCCTCTTGAGGTCGCCGAGCTCGCGCTGGGTCTGCTGGCGGAAGGCGGCCGCGCTCCGTTTGGCCGGGTCGCCGATCTGGGCGAGTACCTCGTCCCGCGCGGTCTTCATCTTGTCGATCCACTCGTGGTCAGCGGGCAGGATCGCCTCGGCGGTGGAGAGGTACGATGCCGTGGCACCGAGGTCCGCTACCAGTTCCTCGAGCGACTTGATCTCGGCAAGGGATTCGAGCCCGCTCCGATGAGCGGTCACCTCCGAAGCGTCATAGCGGAAACTCTTGAGCTTGCCGGTCGTGGTGTAGGCTTGCAGGGATTCGAGGAAGGTCTTGGTCTCGTCCAGTTTCGCGCGGAGCTTCTTGATCTCATCCTCGGCCAGCAGGCTGCGGCCCCAGAAGACCAACCCGGTCTGCATGTTCTGCTGCACGAGCACCAGCCGCTCGACGGCGTTGGTGACGGCCTTCTGGAGCTCCTGAACCGGCTCGTCCTTGCCCTGGCTGACCAGTTGCGCCATGCCCGGCGTGAGTCCGAGCAGCTCGAAGAGCGCCCTGAGCGCCGGAAGGTTCCAGTCCTTGGGCCGTTCAATGTGCTTGAACTGGGCCAGTTCGTCGATGCCGGTCCCGGCCAGTTGCTCCAGACCCGTGGCATCGAACTTTTTGCCCGGGATGGAGAGGACAACCTCGCCGGCATAGACCAGCGCAGCCAGCACCACTACGACCCATTCCGGTTCGAGTCGAAACGATTGCGGCGCGAGGTATTCCACGCCGAGGACGTCCTGGATCAGCTCGGAGCGATTTACCACCTGCCCTTGGCCCTTTTTCTCGGCGACATCGAGGATGTATCTGGCGTACTTGGACCGGCAGGGATCGAGCCGTTCGCCATCGAGAAGCTCCAGCGCATCCAGCACCGCGGTGCCCTGCTTGGTGCGGTTCTGTCCGGCGATGGCGCGCAGGGCGTCCTGCGCGGCCTGGGCCCGGTTCGCTCCGGTGATGAGCACCGAGAAGAAGGGATACTCAGGCGCAACATCTTCAAAATGAGAACTAAGACAAACACCCGCGATGGAATTCACCAGGTCGCGGAAGTTGATGCGCTCGTGGGAGCCGATGCCGGAAAGCTCTCGGATGGACTTGCCCTTGGCCCATTCAATCAAGGACTTGGCGCGTCCCTGGTAGGTGACCTCGAAGGCCGTGGTCATGTTCTTCTGGAGCCACTGTGCGAGGTCGCGCAGGAAGCTCGATGCCTTGGACTCGTAGGTGGACTTGGCGTGGCCTGAAGCGGTGGATGCGAGGTCCAGGGCAGCGGCATAGCTTCGAAGCGCGGTGCGGAATTCCTCGTCCGTGTTCGTCAGGCGCAGGAACAACTCCTCAGGTCTTTTCTCATCCTTGAAATGCGGCGCGTCAAAGGGCTGGATGAAGTAGATGTAGAAGTCCCGGGGCGGCACCGCTGTGGAACGCTCGTTGGGCGCACCAAAGAAAAGGTATCCCTGGCGAGCAGCCTTGCGCTCCAGCCATTCGAGTTCGTGCTGCCAGATTTTGTAGCCGGTCACGTAGGTCCGGTCCGCGCATTCCATGACCTGCCGGAGCGCCTCGTAATAGGAGCGGTCGAGCTGCGAGGTGTCAAGGCTTTCAGCCCGCTTCTCGATCAGCGCGTCGAAATCGTCGGTCTTCTTGAGGTCCAGGTAATACTGGCGGTTGTCCGGATTGATGGAGATGAACTGCCCGCTGACCGTCTTGTGGATTTCGCGCAGGACGGTCTCTACCTGGGAGAGCAGATCGTCGGCCGGATCGCCGCCCAGTTCCTCGATGCCCGGTTGATACAGGCAGAGCCCGTCACGAAGCTCCTCGGCCGTGGCGCCCAGCGTGGCGTAGATATCGCCCGTCGTGAGCCGGTGGACCGAGAGCGCGTGGATGATGCGGAGCGCCATTGGCTTGTACGCCGGGCGGGTGAAGGCCTGCTGAATGCGCGACTCGAGCACCATGCTGCAATCGATGACTGCCTTGATGTCCGGAACGGCGCGGAAGGACGCGTTCTCGCGCAGAGTCGTCCAGTAGCCGTCATAGGCGATGACCCCGGGCCGGTCGTCGGGCACGTCTTGATAGAGGAGCTTCTTCATGGCCAGTGACAGAGTCTTGAGTACCTCGCGCTTTTCCACCGCGGTGACCCGCTCGAAGGTGTCGATGTAGTCGGGATGTACGGGGAAGAGGCGCACGAACTCGTCCATGCGCTCATTCATGCGGCCGTAGAACCTGGCGAAGGGTGTCAGGTACTCCCGGATTTTCACTTGCTGGTGGGCGGTCTTCTTGAGCAGACGCTCGGCCACCACGAACTTGACGTCCTTGCGGGCGATGAGGATTTGCTCGAAGCGGTCCTTCACCCGGCGGATGCTGTCGGCCACAAAGGAAAAGCGGGGACTGTCGAAAATGGCTTCCTGGACGCCGGCGATGAAGCGGAACCGCAGGTCCTTGCAGACCTCGCCGATTTCGCGCAGGAAGTTGAGATCGAGGATGAGTTCCTGATCCTTCCGGGTGCGCAGGTAGTCGAGCAGTTCATCCACCACAAGGAGCAGACCATGATCGGGATATTCCTGGTGGAAGGCGGTCATCATCTCTTCGAATGAGCGCTTGTTGGTGGACACCTTATCTGCGGGCGGGAACGAGTAAGACACGCCCATTACGGCCAGGTGCTCCTCCAGTTGGGACACGAGGATTTCACGCAGGGACATGGTGGTCGCACCGATCTCGGTCCGGACCACCTTGAAGCGCCCGCTGATCTTGCCCACGGCGCTGGCCACGCTCTTGTCGTTCAGATGCGTTGCGAGATCGCCGTTTTCGGCCAGAGCAGAGATCACGGACATGAGGTGCGATTTGCCGGTGCCATAGTTGCCCACGACCAGTAGCCCCTTGTTGTCCATGGGCTGATCGAACTGAAGCTGGGGAACGACCAAGCTGACCAGAGTCTCGGCCATCTCCGAGGAGATCACGTACGTCTCGACAAGCTGTCGGGCAGCGGCGGCCTCGTCGGCGTCCCGTAGCTGGACCACGGACTCGATAGGCTCGAATTGGATCAGGTCTTCGTATTTCATCGCTTCTGCCCTCCTGCGCTTTCGTTCCTTGTCTTCATGCAGCGTCCTCCGGGTTCACTACCAGAAGATCTGTTACGGGATATCGTCTGTATTCGGGGTGGTCCAGCGTCGCATAGACAATGTGCTCGCCGTCGATGGAACCGCTCCAGGCCGCGACCACGGTTTTGTTCCGGGACAGTCCCTGCAGAAGCCGCAATGGGTCCTGCTTGAGCGAGACATCGAAGAGAACCTCGATGTTGTCCAGAAGAACAACATCGGCTGCAGACGCGCCCACGATCTCCCCGAGGAGGCGGGGCAACTGTAACGCCCGCTGGCGCACGGTGAGATCAAGCATGCGCCGGGAGAGCTCGAGATTGACGTTGACCAGCGGAGCCATCGTGCGCTTATGAACTTCCTGGAGCGCAGCGGTCTTGCCCGCTCCGGCCGGAGCTACCAACATAACAAGCCGGTGGTACAGCTCGGCAGCCTGTCCGATTGTGCGTATTACTATGTCGGGGAGTGGTTCCACCATAAGCGATTCCCTCCTGAAGCCGGCTCGTATGCTCGTGTTTCTTCAAGCCAGTGGTCAATGGCTCCTTTTCTGAAGCGTCAGCGCCGGTCTATTCTCCGGGAGAGGAGCTTGCCTTGCCGAACGAGCCTGTAGAGCGTCGACTTCGTTATTCCCAGGTAGGCGGCCAACTCCTCGATGGTCGGAACGTCATCGGTTCTTCATCCATCAAGCGCACCTCTCTGATCTCAAGCCGAAGTTCGATGCGCATTCCGCCGAAGGCGCGCAGCCGTTCCGCTTAGTGGCGCTCACTTCTGAGCCTGTTGTTTGGTGCGGGATAGATCGATCAGTTCATCTCCTTGGCACTGGACGCTCCGGCAGGTCGCCGCTTGCGCATCGACACGCCTGAGAGCGGAACCTTGTGAGCATTATGGATCAGCCGAACCAGGATTGCCTCGGCGATGGTGGGGGCTGCGATGTACTCGTGCCAGTGTTCGGCTGGGAGTTGGGCAGCGATGAGCGTAGCCCGGCGCGCATACCGATCGTCGAGGATCTCCAGTAGGTCTCTTCTTTGTTCGCCGGTTAGGGGTGCGATTCACCAATCATCCAGGACTAACAAGTCTGTACGCCGCGAGGGCCCGGGCGATGGTGCGAAGCGTCTGCCGGGCGGCTTCCAGCCTCTTGGAGGCTGCGTACCAGGGTCTGGACGCATCGGTAGGGTCCTGGGGTTCGTACCCTCATGCCTTGCCCGCCCGATCGGCTGCGTCTGCCGTGGAACCCGTCGATCGTCTCATGTCGGCCATGCGCTCGTCGATCAGCCTTCGAAGCTCAGCATCGAACATGGTCCGGTACACAACCCCGCTGCGCTTCGGCGTGCCGTTCGAGAACAGACACGGGTTCTTGTCACGCAGAGCCGCCTCCGCCGTGTCCTGGACAGTGCAGCCTTCGGCGATCCGCAGGTGGTTGTTGTTGCTCTCTTGTCTCTGTTGTTGTCTCTGGTATCGTCGGTTCGCCGTGCAACGTGGATGGTGCATCCTGCAAAACAGATTGTACATTCTGCAACGCCGTTGTTGCCCCCTGTACAATGGGCGCGTCCTCGCCGTTACGGATGCCGGCGAGGCGAGCAATGCCCTCGTAGTTCAGAGCGAACCACTGGTTCCGGTCGAAGCCGGAACGGTTGAAGTCCAGGACCAGGCGCGGCCGGTTCTCGCGGATGCAGGGCCGGATACTCTGCTTCGGCGCCGTGCACGAAGCTCTCACGCAGGCTGCGAATGACCTTCTCCATATCCTCCCGAACGGTCTCCTCCGCGCAGTAGACCTCGATCTGGCGCTCCCGGGCGTTGAATGGGGGGGCTCGGAATCCCGCGCCTTACAGGGACCGCAATAGCTGCGCGTATGTTGGACGACGGCGGCCTGGCCGCCCGTCCGACCTCGTGGTTGAGGAATGTTCCGGAACACACTCCGGCATGAAGGGTTCGACGCACGAACATGGAATCAGAGGGTGTGTGCTAGGATTGCGTCAGAGTGCAGTTTCATGCTGCCATGCAAATGTTCAGCCCATTGTTCGGAGGTTACGCATGCTGTGTCGCGAAGTGCACGAGGATGAGTTCGAACCATGCGAGACGGAACTTGAGCCCTCCTATTGGTTCTGCCCGAAGTGCGGCCGCCCGACCGGGCATGTAGCGTTGCGGCCTGACGCCGAAGTGATCATGACAGCCGGCGAACCGCACTCACCGAAGATCACGATTCCGTGCCGCGGCTACCAGCGCATACCTGTCTCGATAAAGTTCGAGCCGCTGGTAGAAGGCGTAACCCTGATGGCGGATCCCGGGACCCTGTTCCATGCGGACCCTCGGCAAGCGCTCCACATCCAGATCCAGATACCACCCCAGCAGGCATCCAGGATGATCGGTCGTCTGATTGTGACGGCAAAGGATGGCAAACCGACTGCGCACGGCCCAGCGGCGCGAACGATCTCCGCTGATGTTCGTGCCGAGGTGCGTCCAAAGGGAGGTCTGGATATCGAGCAGACGGTGCTGTACTTCCGCGACGGACAGACGGAGAGATCGCTCACACTTCAGAACACCGCGCTTTGTCCTGTTGACTTCCGCCTCGATGACATTCCCCTTGGGTACCGCGTCACGCCGACACAAGGCACAGTGAAAGCAGTAGAGGGCGGTCAGCCCGGCCGAGCCACGATTCGGGTGCAACGGGACCTGTCGGTTCTCCAAGTCGATCCGCTGAGCGCCCTGAGCGTGGTCGCGTCCGATGGCGGCCGACGCACCGTATCGCTTCGCTGGATCAAGGGGACTCAGACACAGACGAGACCGAGAGCTGTGGTTGGCATCGACCTCGGCACATCCTATACCTCGGTTGCCCTTCGCGACTGTCGCAATCACCCGGACATGCCCGATGATATCTTCATTCTCTCGCCTCGTGGCCAACAGGCTTCTCGGTTCCGAACCTACATCTGGCTCGGCAAGAGCGGCGTGTTCCATCATGGGGCGGATGCCTACAGGCAGTATAGCGAAAGGCCCGGCGACGGTTACCTGTTCCTCGAGGCGAAACACCTCTTGCGCGCTCCCGATGAGGTAAGGGTGTATCCCCCTCATTTAAAGGATGAGGCCGTAGCCCACGCCGAGAAACTCCATGGAACCGCATGGGGTGAGGCGCTGATCGGGTCGTACCTGAAGTGGCTCCGGCATCATATCGTTGAACGGGAACTCCGGGAGCGTTACGGGATCGAGACCGCGCCCGTTCAGTTCGTCTTCAGCATACCGGTACTCGACTACAGCCTGGGGGACGAAACGCTCTTTCAGCGTCAGCGGGCGGCAATGGAGCGGTGCGTGAGGCAGGCTCAGTACCCGGAGGATTTCGAGACGCTTTTCCCCTTTGAGCCCACATGCGCCGCGGCCGCGCTTCTGAATCCCCCCCAGGGTGCACCAGATTGGCCCCGTCTCGGCGGCGCTGAGTGGCCGCTGGACCATGAAAACCGAATCGCTGTCTTCGATAGCGGAGGCGGCACCACCGACCTGATCCTCGGGCGGCTCTCTGTGGGCGACGGCGGAACCGTCGAGCTGAGCGTTGACCGATGTCTGGGGGTCGGGGGCGCTCATGAGACCTTCGGCGGCGAGTTCATCTCCGGAACGATGAAGGAATGGCTCATTGACAACCAGTCACGCTATGTGGAGTGCCTAAGAGGTCTTCATATGGGCGCCGTGGATCCGCAGCGAATCGTGCCAGGCCTCGAGTCATTGGGGGAACTCCAACGACTGATGGCGATGGAAGACCTCAAGCTGCGGTTGGCCGAAGTCTCCGACGATTGGCTCGAAGTAGACACACAACGGCCGCCGTTGAAACTGCATCGGGATTTGCTGACTCGCATCTGCGAGGAGCCGCTGGCGTCCCTCAGGCAATCGGTCGAGGAGCACCTTCTTCGTGGTCTCAACCCGAGTGACATCAGGTACTACCTGGATGTCGGCGGGAACACCCGCGTGCCCGCCGTAGCTCAATGGCTGGCGACAACGATGGCCGATCACGATGGTCCATCCAGCAAGCGGCACCTCAGGCTGCCCGACGATCAGAGGCAGCTCGCTGTCGCCCGTGGGGCTGCGTGGATCCCGGATGCCGGAGTGCGTGATCCGATACCCATGGATATCCAAGTTGTGGTGATGAGACGCGACGGATCCTTAATCGCCGATCGGAAGTGGGAGCAAGGCCTCCCGATTTCCGGTCCCGGGCAGGTCCGGCAGATTGAGGTGGAGGTCAGCGCCAGGGATTGTGTCAGCATTGAAGTGCGCACCGGTCCCTCGGGCGCCGACGGGCGCATCGGCATCGCAGAATGGCACAACTCCGACATCCGCAGCGCGAGGCTGACATTGGAGTGCAGGATGGACGGCGCGCGTCTGGCGGTCACGGCTCACTCGAGTCAAACGCCTGACCAGAACGCCGTACTGCTGGAATGCCCGTTGTAGGGAGATCGCTATGGGTAGACCACGGGATATGAACACAGGTTCGCAGCGACAACAACCTCACGTCCGACGGACATGGCTCCAGGCGCTCAAGGACCGTATTGTCCTCATACTGGCTGTGATCCTGCTACTCGCACTGGGTGCCCTGATGGTCGTTTACGTGCAGAAGACCAAGACTGCATCGCATAAGAATGACCCGAGCGGGCGGCCTGCGGCGCAGGGGGCATCTGCCGGCGCTCCGTCCACCAATAACACGTCCGGCAGTGAACCGAATCCTGGACAGAGCTCTGCACGCAAGGGACAACCAGGGTCAGGCGGTCCAGAGGCTCAACAACGCCACAGCGCCGAGACTGGCAATACTCCGCCTACGAAAGGGGGGAAGCTTGACTGGCGCGGCATACTGCTGCCGACGCTCGGGGCTCTTGCTGGCGGCTTTCTTGGCGGGTGGATGACGGCACGGATCGGACGACAGGAGACGTCTACCAGCGGCGGCAAGCTCGATGATCCTCAGAACCAGGCAGTCAGACTGCTACACACAGTGTCGAAACGCCTCGACCAGCTGGAGGGCAAGCTGCACTCTCTGAACTCCGGCTTCTCAGACCTCCGCAATCAGTTGGACAAGCAGGGAGAGCTGGAGAACCTGCGAAATGAGAAGGACAGGTTGACCCGCGAACTCACGGAAGCAGGGAAAACAGCGGGACAAGCAGCGCGCGACAGGGAAGCCGCCAAACGCCAAGTCGAAGATCTGAAGCAAGCAAATGAAAGGCAAAAGAGCCAGATATCGGAACTCGAGAGCAGCCTCGAAACAGCGCGCAGCAAGATAGAAGACAAGGACCGCGAGATCCAACAGATGAAGGACGATCTTGGCGACTCCGATCTGGACGTTCTTGTGATACGCGTTGAAGACACCCTGAAGAACCCCGGACCTGAGCATCGTGAGGCGGTGGAGACGCTCGTCGCTGTTGGGAGGTCGGTCTATGAAAGACGATTCACCGGCAGCGATGACGATCTCAAAGCGCTCGATAGCTGTGTCTACAGCATTCCCAGGGAACTCGTATGGACCCTGCATGCTGAAGCGCTCGCCGATAGCCACGTGAGGCAGATCATCATGCTGCAGCGCCGCGTCGCTCAGGAGCTGAAGAAGCAGGGACTGAACCTCATTTTCCCGACGGACGGGGACCCGTTTGACGACGGGCGTCATGAGTTTAGCGACGATGGGTGGGTCCTGCACAGCGATCGGAACATGGATGGGCGCATTTATGAAACAAAGCGGCCCGGATATGAGTTTCAGGGGCGGGTGCTTCGCAAGGCGCTGGTGCGCCGCTATATAGCTCGATAGAGGAATGCTTCGAAGACTGGAGATTGCCGTGAAGTGCCCGGTTTGCGACATGGAACAACCGCAGACTGTCCAAGCGCCGAACTACTGCGTCTATTGCGGCCATGCGCTGATGGCTCCGTGTCCCTATAGTGACGAGAACAATCCCCACAACGTCGCCACCGTTGACTCCAGCGGCGACGCGCCCGCTCATTGTACGACGTGCGGACGTCCCTACCGCCAGTGTTCGGGTTGCCGCCGGCTCGCTGTGATCACCGGTGATCGTTGCGGCTTCTGCAACGGCACTGATCTGCGCGAGGTCGGGCTGGCGCCCTGGTCGTGTGTGCAAGGGTCTCCAGAAGGCACCAAGGAGTGGTCTGGTCGGCATGCCGCGCTTCGTTCGGGCAATGCCGCACAAACGATGAATCTTCCCGGTGTCGTTCGAGCCATGGCGTACCGCCACGGCTATCTGGTAGCGGCGACCGATCAAATGGTGGTGGCATACACGGTCTCCTCGGACCAATGGAAGGAGCAGGGCCGCCGCATTTACCCGGCCGACACAGTTATCTCGCTTGCCATCGAAGCCGGATGGGTTCTCCTCATCTCGCAGCGCTACGCACGGGCATTTCGTCTTCCGGGGCTGGAAGAGGGCTTCGTTCAGCAAGGCAGTCCGCTCATTCAGGTAACCAGAGACGCAGAGTGGCTGTTTGTAGATGCCGAATCCGCTTGTTTGCACCGAGTCAAGCTTGGCCATGACGCGCTCGCTAGCGAGCGGAAGGCGCTGCCGGAGCCGGGAGTCCCCGTGAAGGATGCCGCGTGGTCGGAATCCGGGCTCGCCATTGCGACCGACGAGAACCTCTGGTACATGGCCAATGGATCGAGCGACTGGCAGTGGACCCAGGTACCCGTGGACCGCGCAGGTTGGCGACGTGTCGTGTGGGGCGGGCAGCGGCTGTTCGCTGCCGGACTGATAGAAGGCGGCATCTGTCTGGTCTGGTTCGATGCGGACTCTGAGCAGAGCCATTCGAGGAACTTTACCGGGGACTACCTGGCCGATGTTGCCCTGTGTGGTTCTAGCATGGCACTCCTGAGAGAGCATGCCATAGAGTTGTATGATGCCTCTGAACCCAGGCAGAATGGCGTGGCAGCGAACTTGGTTGGCGCATGGCGACCTCAAGGTATTGGCTATGTTCGACGCGTTGCTGAGGAGATCGAAGCGCTTCTGCCAGTGCGGACCGGGCGGCAGTATGAACTTCAATGTGTCCGCCTACCGGGCGCCTCTGGTCAGCGCGTGGGCATCATGATGTCGAACCTCCCTGTCGTGTGCCCGGCAGGAGACAGGCTAGTTGTGGCATCCGCTGAGGGGGGAGCCACACGCATATGGACCTACGTGGAGGAATAGGGACGTGGACATGCCGTCCAACATCGGGTCGCTGCGTTGCGTGCGACTGGTCGCCATTGCGATCGGTATCGTCGTCATGGGGCCTGCACGCAGTCAGGAAACCGGCCCGCCACCACACGTACAGGAGTTCATGCTCCGCTTGGAGCGCGCCGTAGACACGGCAGGTCGGGACGTTGACACCGAGGCGTACCATTTCGTCCTCCTGCTCAACACAGTTCGGACAGCAGGAGCAGGAGCCCACTGGGCACGTGACGTGGCAAGCCATCTGTTGCACGACTACCTCACCGTAGGCGACCGCGTGTCCATCCTGCCCTACCAACTCACCGTGCGACCTGAAGCGGTCTGGCTTCAGGTCTTCGACAGGGCGCTGGCCGAGGATCTGTACAAGAAGATCCCGTTGGAACCGATGCTGCCGGTACAAGGCCACGACACCGAGGGCGCGGTTCTTGAGGCGGTGCAGCGTCTCGAGGCGCCTTCCAGCGCGATCTACATCACCTTGAGCGACTCCGAGGCTTCTCAGAGACCCCCACAACACCGATGGAACGAGGCCAAGCAGGAGAAATGGCGCGGTCTCTTTTCCAGCGGCACGCTCAGAGAAGCCGACAAGAACAGGATCAGCGGCATTGCGCTGGACGCCGAGAGGCAGCCGCACCCAGCCACGCTGTACTACCGCATATACCTCGCAGGCAATCTGGAACCTCTCAGATCGGGCATCACGCGACCTGCTCCAGATCCCGTTCAGCCGCCAAGGATCGAGAAGCCTCTACCTCCGCCTCTACCTCCGCCTCCGCCTCCGGCCACGAACATCTGGCTTATCGTCCTTCGTCTGCTCATGGGCGTCGTCGCTATCGCCGCCGTCCTGTTTGGGGCCATTTGGCTCCTGCAGCCGCGGCAGATAACGGTGCGGTATGGCGACGGTGAGTACCACGGCAGCGTTACGGTGAGATCCCAGCTTCGGATCGGCGGCAAGGACTGCAAGGGCATCGAGTTGCCGGGGCTCGATGATGGGACCAAGCTTATGGTGCTCAGCGCCGATGCGCTTGGCCGTGTCGTAGCGCGCGGGCTCGCGCCATACTCAATAATCTCGCCGAAGGAGCCGGTGATGCTCGGTCGTTCACCCAGGCGGCTCACAGTAAAGCGAATGGACGATACCCTGGATCTAGAGGTTTGGAGGTCATAGCCGATGGAGGGACTCATGCACGCGCTGTCCGACGTTTTGGTTCTCGTCTGGGCGGCCGCCGGAGCGGTGGGCGGATACCTGCTGAGCGTCGTGATCACGCACCTGTTCTTGCGGAGCGGATACCCCCCTAACGTCGCGCGCTTCGGATGCTGGCTCGGGCTCACGGCATGGTTGGCGTTCTTCGTGTTCTTCGTGCTCGGAGTCGTGGCGGGTCTGAAGCTTCCGGCGTGGCTACTGATCGTTCTCGCAGTGATCATAGCAGTGCTGGCAGTGTTTTTCATGGTTCTGGCACGGCGCAAGCCAGAATAGGCTAACGTTCGGAGGATTGACATCATGGCATCTCAGCAGGCCGCCGGCGGGGGCGCCGTCCCTGCAGTCTCTATCGATGCGCGCAGAATGGTACTGATCGGCCTGGGAACTTCAGGAGCGCGTGTCTGCAATCAGGTCATGGAGCGGCTCGAGTGGAACTTCGGGTCTCCGGCAAATGTGCCGTGGCTTCGCGCCGTCATTCTGGAGACAGCCGAAGCGCCGGCGCAATATCTGATTCGCTCCCATGCAATGTTTATCCATATCAAGATTGACGCTGCCTCACTCGGCGCGCTCAGGAACGATCCTGAAGCCTATCGTGCCAAGCTCGACCTGCCTGCCTGGCAAATGAAGGATCTCTACAAGGGTGTGGACGCCATCGACGATGGCGCCAAGAACATTCGATACTTTGGACGCCTGGCGTTCTTCCACCCCACAAACTTCCATCGGATCAAGAACGCGATCGTTGGCGCGCGTGACGCCCTCATGAGCCTGGGAGCAGTCGGCGCCACCAATGCCTTCAAGAACGCCACGAACAGGCCCGTGCAAGTGGACCTTGGGTCCAACGTGCACGTGTACGTTGTCGGTACGCTCTGCGGAGGAACTGCTAGCGGATGCTTCATCGACCTGGGCTACCTCCTCCAGCACATGGACGAGGGCATGGCGAGGACGGCGATACTCATGCTCCCGAGTCCAGGTCATCAGAACCCGCGGGAGAAGGCCAATGCGTTGGCGGGACTGCGCGAGCTCAACCACTTCTCCAGCGACAGCTCTCGCTACCGATGTCAGTACCCGGACCTACCGGGCATCCCCAAGGAGTTTCCAACCGGGAGGCGCCCGTTCCAGCATCAGTATCTCGTTCAGACAAGAGACGGCGACCCAAAGCGGGAGTACGCGCGACTGGTGACTGCCGTTGCGGACTACGTCTACGCGGACCTGATCGGGTGTTCGGCAGGCATTCGCGATGCTAATCGCACCAATATCGCGGAGTACTTTGAGCGGCCCGACTACGAAGGAGCGACCCAGAAGTTCTACACCTTCGGCGTTGCCGTCATCGAGTATCCGTACGCCAAAGTGGCCAAGGCATGCCATCTACGCCTGATCAAGCGCGGCATGGAGGACCTTGCAGGGGGCGGCATCGCTAAGCATAGCCGTGCCCACGCGGTCAACACGCGTGTCCCGCTCATAAGACGTCGGGACCTGGAGGAAAGGCTTTTCCAGCACAACACCACATCGCTTTTGAACGCCATACGCGATCACATCGAGCAAAGCAGAAGCCAGGCGCGAGCAAGAGACGATGCCATGGCACTGCTCGTCGAGCATCTCACCATGGCATTCGATGGCAAGGGGCAGGCGCAACATGAGAGTCTCCCCAAGAACATCGTGCCGCTGACCATTGAACAAAACGCGAGACCCAGCGAAGAGGAACTTCGCAAGCAGATATCGGCTGCAGCCACAGAGTATCTGCGCGAAGGCGTGCAATCGGCTGCCGACTTTCTTGATGAGCTCGACACTCAGCTTCAGGAACGAGTGAGCCAGTGCAAGAAGGCCGACGATCAGACGAATAAGCACCTGAAGGCGGATGCGGATGCTGCACGGGATAGAGCCGCTGAATGTCGGGGCGACTGGGCTCTCCTGCTGACAGGCGCGCGCAATCAGGCGGTGGACCTGTACGTTTCGGAGTTCCTTCGCCTGCTGAGCGAATACGCCGAGCAGCGTCTGCGGGCATGCGCCGCGCCTACGGTCGCCACTGTGTATGACAACACCTCCAGATGGATCAAGAAGATCAAGGAACGTCTGCACGATCCTGTCTACGGCCTGACTGCGCAGATCTACGCGTACCGCGCAGCGATAAGCGACGCTGAACGGGATGTGAACGTACTCGCCTCGGCTGCTGATGACCCCTGGAGGCGAAGCGCTAGCGGTCTGGAGCTGTTCGACACAGGAACCGTTGACAGAGAGTACCGGCAGTGTCTGCTATCCGTTCCAGGCGTCCAGACGATGGGCGGAGATTTGGGCTCCATCGAGAAGACCCTGGCGAGGAATGCGCTTGAGAAGTATCTGGAAGCTTCGATCGCCGACCTCCTGAAGTCCGAGACCGAGATCGGTCGCTTCGATGTCGGCATGTCGGCCGAGGGACACCATATCACGGAGCGGGATGTGCTGGAGCTGGCGAATCCCGCCCGCCAATACTTCCTCGACCTTCGGAATCGCGATGTCTTCGCGCATCTGTTCGCGCGCTCCGACGCCCAAACTCAGATCCACTCGGTGCTCGCCAAGTCGTCCATCTTGCTCGACTGGAACGATGGAAGCCCCCGCTACGACGCAAGCAATGAGGAGAAGAAGCACCAGAAGCTCGTTTTCTACGATCAGTCGTCTAAAGGCTGCGGGCAGTTCGACGCCGTTCTGGCTTCCCCGACAGTAGACGCGCCGAGCACGATCAGCTGGGTGGACGGGTTCCAGATACTGTTCCTGCAGGAGCGCGGCGCCTTCTCGCTGGCCACTATCCGCAGCCTGGAATCCAAGGATACACCCTGGTACACAGCGTACCAACTCGAAGGCCCTGAAAAGCTCGTATCGCGTGGGGATATCGCCGAATGGGTGGGCTGGGAGGCAGCGCAGGAACGGGATCGCCGGAGAGTGCGCAATGCGTTCCTTGTGGCAGTCGCCCTGGGCAAGGTAGAGAAGGTGTCAGCGACACGCTACCGCTTCACGTACCGTCCGGTCAGTCCTGTTGATCGTGGCGATGTGGACTTCTCACATGACCTCTATGAGGTCGCAGAGACGGCGCGGTCCAGAGATGAGCTGTTGCCAGCGATGGAGTTGTGTATCAGCGACTGGCGCAGATCGAACACGGATGCTGAGTTCGTAAACCGACTCTCATCGTTTGTTCGCGGCACCGACGATCCTCATACCCGCGACTTCCCCGGGATTGACAGCCATTTCAAGGAGGGATCCCGATCGCTCACCACACAGGACATCTGGGCCTACCTGCTTGGCTACATCATGGAGGACAGCGGGCTCAAGGCTGCCTATCGTGGCACAGAATGGGGCCAGAGCTGGCTGGACCAGTTCGACTCATTGCGGCGCCCGGAGGATACAGAGTGGTTCTACTGCCCGAACTGTGGCGCCAAACTGGGCAGACAGCCTGAAGATCTCTACGTGCTGGACAAGAACACCAACAAGCGCGTGCCAGCCCGCTGCGTTGCGTGCAAACATTCGCTGACCATTCCTATGCTCACTCGATGATCCGGGCAAGGCAACGCCGTATCCAGGCCGCTCGACCGCTGTCATGCTCACGGGCGGCCGCTTCCTTCAGGCGTTCGAGTAGGTGCTGACGGTTTGGAGTGTTGCCCTCACCCAGGGCGGCGACAAGCACGTCGCACCATTCATTTGGGACGGGACCATTCTCGGCGAGCAGGTCGGCAAGTTCCAGTAGCGGCGTCCCCCGCAAGGGCAGGACTGCATGTGCAGCTTTGTAGAGCGCCAGGGCGTCCTGTGTGGTTGCTTCGCGCCGAGCGCACCGCGCGCATTCGATTAGCACGGCTTGCGCACTTTCGCGCTCCCTGCCTCGCCACGCTAGCGTCCAGGCCCGGCGAGGTGGAATGTGGTAATCCACCTCTGACATGAGCCGCTCAAGCGGGCTGCTTTCGCGGCTTACAGGGCTGTCACCGCGTTGTTCCATCCTGCCGTTCCATCTGTTGACGCGACTGGTACTTGATGACATTGTCTGCCGAATAGACGACCACGATATCCACGCGACGGTTGTGAGGGCTACGACCCTCTTTGGCGGGGTAGTTCGCACCAACGCCGCTTACCACCAGAACGCGCTCATAGAGACCGCCTTGCAGCAGGGCGCTGGCAGCCGCTTCAGCTCGTCTCAATGACAGCTTCCACTCCATGCCCTGTGCACATTCGCCCCGGTCAACATTACCATGCACCTCAACGCGCTTGTAGAGACCATAGCCTGGTTCGGCGTTCTCGCCGTGATATTCCCTCAAGATCCGACCCATCTCGACCAACGAGGCTTGCGCCGCTGGCTTGAGCGTTGCGCTTCCATGATCGAAGCACTGCCATCCTGGCATACGAAAGCGCTGTAAGTCACCGTCCACATAGTACTGCTCGATCGGGGCGGTCCCGTGCGCCTGTACGGTCAAGCGCAGGATACGATCATTGAGTTGGACCTGCTTCCTCTCGACCGCCATGCGCTTGAGCATGCCGGCGGAGATGAGGCTGTGCTGCACCAGTACGAGCACGAGCAACAATACGACCAGCATCAGAAGGTCGGCAAGGGCCACAAACGGATTGGCGGGAAAGGGCACAGAAGCCCGTGAGCGTGCCATTAGCGCTTCCGTGGGCGCCTCACGAGTGCGCCGAACGCGTCACGTACACGCGTAGTCCATGGCCTGTGACCATCGCTCCGATCCCTCACGGGTGTCGGTGGAGGGACTTCCTCACGTCTGGGCGCCACTTGAGTTCGTCTAAGGTCATCACAAACGCGCGTGACCTCCGTTCTCGTTTTGTCCAGAGCTTCGTCCAAGCCGGCAGTCTGACGCGTCAGTTGGGCGGCGTAGGTGGCCTGCAGGCTCGATTGTTCGCGAAGATCCGATGCCGCAGCGGCGACAGACGCCGCGGCCGCCTCGATTTCGCGTACAATCTTCTTCGTCTCGCCCGACGCTTGGGCGACTGCATCCCGCAGATGCGCTGGATCCGACACAGACACAACATCCGTCAACACACGATCAAACTCGTTCAGCAACGTCAGTAGACGCTCCGGTACTGCGCGGATCCCTTCTACCATGCGTGACATTCGGTCTGTCTGATCCTTCAGGCTAGACGCAAGGTCTTCACGCAGCTGACGTACCTCACGCTCCATAGCCCGTGCGGAATCGGCGACAGTGTTGGATGCCTCCTCCAGCCCGGCATGCTCGAGATCAAGCCTCGAAACTGCGCCATCGAGAACATCGGCAGCGCTCTTCACCTTCTCATTGACTAGCCGCATAAGCTGGACAGTCTGATGAAGGTCGTCCGTCACCTTCTCCATCTGCTCCTCGGCGCCCTCTCGTGCCATGGATGCACGGAGGATTTCCGCGTGGATGGTGGCGCCAGCCTCCTCCATTGCAGTTGCGATGACGGCTGATTGCGAGACCATCTCCGCTAGCGCTCGCTCTGAGGCGGCGACCTGTTTCGTCAGTCTTTCAGCCGCCGATTGGGTCTTTGCCATGGCGGCAGCGAGCTGGCGAATGTCGTTCCGCGCGCTATCCTCTCCGTCAACAGCATGGAGGGGCACGAACACATCAGCGGCGATGCGCTCGATGTCTATCCGCAAGGCCTCGCACCCCTGCAAATACCTCGCGTTGATCAGTCCCAGGACGATCGTGCCCACCAGTCCGCTGAGAGTTGCCAGCGACGCCAGAAAGAGGCCGTCGAGCAGGGCCCTGATGACCGGAATGGCATCCCGCACTGCGTTCTCAATGCCCGTCGTTGCTTCGCCCGAGCCCGAAGCGTGAAACACCTGGCTGAGGTTTGCCAGGGCCGTGAACATGGCCGCGACTGTCCCGAACAGGCCGATGAAGACCAGAAGACCTGCGAACTGCACCGACCAATGGATACGCGCTTCGAGCTCAGCAACGTCGGCGTTGACGGCGCCCGTCTCAAGCGCGCGCTTGAAGGCGCGTGTGGACACGGAGAGCCTTCTCGTTTTCAGGTAATCCGAGGCATCCTCGCGGCTGGTGAACCTGGGCAGATCATCGCCAACAGAGGCTCGCTCTTCCCTCAATGCCGCTCGCGCACGCAACACCAGTACTATGCCAGCCAGAGATAGGATCAGAACCGCGGTAACGCTGACAATGACCGCGATACCCTCCGGCTTCCCCCAGTGCCCGGTCCACCACTGAGCAGTCAGTATCCCCTGCATACACACCTCATCATCTGGTCATTCGCCAGAGCAGTCGCGCTGGCTGTGGCTTGAGCCGAGCGGCAACATTAAGCCTATGGGTTCGACCCGTAAGCAAAGGTCTCCTTCTTTGGGGCGAGATGCGCGACGACGAGCGGACATCCGCATACCGTACGGCGGCTGCGTTGCATGAGGCAGACGAACTGCCGTGCCCTCATTCGCTGCACTGGCCGTCCGCCGGTGGACCCGTGGGCGACGCGGCGCCATGCGCCCTTTTTTATAGGACGTCGCAAAACTCTGCCGCCGGCTCTGAGCACAGTCACGCTCAAGCGCTGCGGCGGCATGCGCATTTTCACGATCAGCTCTGCCCGATTCGGTCGTCAACGACGCCATTTCGTACCGGTAAGAAATCCGCACTGTCGGCGACGGCAATGCGCGTTGCAACGTGCCCCAACGCGGCGACGCGGCCTGCGCCGATTTCGTAGGCGCGTATCAGCCGGACGAACATCGCCCGCCGGTGATTGAGCCGGCGCGAAGCGCCGTGTCGAAATCCAGGCGGGCTCCGTGCGCACCACGCAGGGGCGTATCAGCGGGACTACGCGTCACGCATGACATGGGCGAACCAACCGCGCGCCGCCGCGGTTGACTGATCGGAGGTTCCGCTCGGCGGTTGATTCGCCCCTACGGGTTGCCGCTACGCGGTCGCACCAGCGTCCCTGGTAGGGGCACGTTGCAACGTGCCCCAACGCGGCAACGCGGAACCCGACGGGCTAACCTTCGGGATTGCCGCGCTTCGCTCGCAATGACGTATGGGCGCCGCGGCGTCCCTGGTAGGGGCACGTTGCAACGTGCCCCTACGGGCATTGTCCGGCGCGCGATCGTAGGCCCTGCGGGCCGAACGACCGCCATAGGGATGAACATCGCCCGCCTTGATTTCGACACGGCGCTTTGCGCCAGCTCAATCACCGGCGGGCTGCCGGAGCGCGCTATCCACGGCGCGCGACGGTCCGTCACGTCATCGCGAGGTCGGCCCGAAGTGCGATCCGTTCGGGTAGGCGGTCGGCGGATCGAGCTGATCCGCGATCCCGCGCGGCGGGATTTGCATGGCAGCGCACGACCATCGGCTACGGCCGCTTACGGGTATCTCGATATGGTGATCTTCGGTTTCGGTGTGGCCGGATCTGGCGGTGGCTGCGGTGGGCTGGGTGACGCATTCTGAGGGGCAGATTTCGGGGGAATGCGCACAGGCTTCGCAGGTTCGACATTGAACCCAGAAGTGGCGCAGGACTACGCGTTTGCCGAAACCTGGGATGTTCCCCTGATGATAGGGGTTGACCTGTACGGACATCGTTGAGCAGAGAGCAACAATCTCCGGTGACAGACGATCGTAAGAAGCTGTACCAAGTTCGACTCGCGTGATGAAGGTGGCAACTGGATCGATGTCGTACCCAATCACGCGGGCGCCACGGCGCCCGGCCTCGACAGATTTGATGCTTCCGCCCACGAAGGGATCAAGCACGGCCGCACCGTCGAGTGATAGGTATCCGAGGTACAGGTCTCAGAACCGGTCGGCTTACTCGGGTTTCAGAGGTGGGCCGATCAGGATGGCCCTGCGTATCGAGCCAAAACTCCGTGCAGACCAGCGATGGACTCGGTAGATCGGATTGGTGCATTGACCTCAACAGAGAGTGAGCTCGGCGATCTCGGCAATGGGGACCTTGCCCGCTTGAAGCTTAGTGCCTTCAGGAAAGGCGGTGACAGTCGTCTGCTGACCGGGTTCGCCAGAAAGCGCATTCGTCTGGGAGGCGCGCTGGGCCAGGGTCATGGTATGCCTCCATTCGGTGTCTGCTTCCGCAGCATGACCAAGTCGTCGTCCAACCCATGGCGGAAAACATCGAGTCTGGATGACGCAGCCACGAGGCTTTCGGCGTGGACCGGCTTGATCCGGAACGGGAAGAGGCTCGGGCTGTCGATCAGATCTTTCAGCGGAGCCGAACCGTTGGCGCGGGCGTGGAGAGACGCTTCGGCCAGCCAAGCGATCAGCCGGGAATCATCAACGGCCAGCGTTGTTCCGCCAGAGTAGATGCCCTTTGCGCCGGTCTCCTGAAGCGCGCCCCAGTCCAAGTACGAACGCAGCACGCGGCGGGCCGCTCGGGAGACAGTCTCCCGCTCGCCGTATTGCTCGCGGACCCGGCGCTGGACATGAGCCGCGGCGGCGGAACCCTGAATCCTCAGCAGACGGCCGGTCTGGGTGGCTACAGCCGACCAGAACGGGTAGACGGCCATTACCATCCCCCAGTGGATGGCCAGATGATCGCGTCGAGGAACACGGCTCAGGAGTTCCAGTCCTTCGACGCGCAACGATTCGAGTTCACTTGGAACCGCCAGCCACGTCCTGCGGAGAATCGTGATGATCTTCTCGCGATTGCCGCGCTTGGCCTGGCCGCCTACGGACACCTTGTCCCTCAGCAACTCTTGCAAGGCCTCGGTGATCACAGCCTTGTCATTCCCTGCCAGGACCAGGTTCGCCGTCTGCTCAAGCCATTCCAGACGCACCCGCTGACTGAATCCGATCTGGTCGGTCCGTCTGGTCATCCGCCACTCCGCTCGATTTGGACCAGAGGGACGATGAGTTCCTCGACTGAAACGCCGCCGTGACTCACGGCGCGCTGCGTTTCTTGGACAAACGCCCGCCGAGCAGGTGCCAGCAGGGCGAGGTAATCCTCGGGGAGATCAACGGGACCCCATTCCAGCGCATCGGGAAATCGTTCTTTCACTTTTCCGCGAAGGGCTGCGTTGGGATAGATGCGGACACGTTCGCCACGCAGGTCCGCCACAGCCCCTTCGGATGGACGACCGCAACCTTCCGCCTCGATGTTGCCATGATCGGAAGTCAGAAAGATACGAAAACCCTTATCCAAGAGCAGATCGAGGAGTGTGTTCAGGTATGGTTGCTTGGCCCACTGGCGCACCTGGTTGTGCATTCCGGCGGTGCCCATTTCCATCCCATGCATGATCTTGTCGACCTTGTCCACGACCAGCCCGGCGACCCTTGCTTTGGGATGAGAAAGCGCTTCGGACACGGTCTCCAGGCCGCCGTCGCCCAGGCCCTTCAGGTAGACAACCTCATTCGGCATAAGGCCCTGATCCGCCCAGAACTGCGCCCAGAGAGCGGGCTCTTTGTCCGTGGTGTGGATGCTGTTCGGAAAGTAGATGGGAGCCTTGCCCGCAAAGGCGGCCTGGCGCGAGACGGAGGTGATCGAAGGAATCAACGCAAAGACCGCCTGCTCCCGGAAGCGCAGCCCGGGCTGCTTTGAGACAAGTGCTTCGCGGACCACCAGCCATTGGTCCAAGGCAAGGCCGTCCATCACGATCAGGGCGACCTTGGAGGTGCGGTCTTCTCCCATTTGGCGGGCCAGAAACCGCGGGAGGTGATGCAACATGACCGGAGGCACCGGAGGCAAGGTGAAAAGCCCGGCATACCGTTTGAAGAGCCAACCTGCGAAACTGGCATCCACCTGTGTCTGCAAGTTCTTGATGCGCGTGCCAGTCGGTTCGGGAAGAGCTTCGGTTTGTTCGTTCGCCAGCAGGATCGCCTCCGCCCAGCCACGGGCAAAGTGGAACCAGTCCGTGTGCTTCGCGTCCTCGGGCGGAATGGTTGCCTCCAAGCTATCGATGAGCTTGCTCAGGCGACGGGATCTGTCCTCCATGGGAGCGG
>Ga0067045_1000084_pt1 | contig 21496 bp, 16 predicted proteins | sample TerdegcTABiofilm_FD_59184 | JGI IMG/M metagenome (GOLD analysis project Ga0067045, IMG submission 59184) | Combined Assembly of (Gp0054472, Gp0054536) Wastewater bioreactor microbial communities from Singapore -Terephthalate degrading...
GGTTCCTTCGATCAAGGTGGAAGGACCTTACATCTACTTCACCGAAAAGGATACCAACGGTATGCACAGAGTTCTGGTCATGGATTACACCACCAACGAACTTCTCTTCGAAAGTATGCCGAGTTACGATNTTCTGATCTTTCCCGATGTAAGACCGGAATAAAAAGCGTTATCGAACCACCAAAACAAGACCGGAGGGTAAATTCCCTCCGGTTTTTTTCTGGCAAGGCTCTAGAAGCCGGGTTTTTACGATAGAATACAAAGGGAGGTGACTTTATGCTTACTTTGATATCNCTGGCCGTCGGTGTTGTTCTGGTGACTGTACTCGGTGTTGTCTTTTACTTCATTATCGCCAGATGACCNCGGTCCATTTTGATAATTTTCGCCCGATTCAACGAGCGNTTCTTTTTGAGCCCTGGTTGACGAGAATCGCTTTTATATCCNTCTGGTGCCTGTAGAAAAGTATCGCCATATTCATGCACCATACGGGCAGCAGATAGGGAATACCGCGCATAAGAACGTAAACAAGAACGGCGAGCATGCCAACCATGACCCTCGCGGCGTCGTCGGCGGGAGTTGTTTTACCTTTCTTTCTGATCGCCCTCGTGAGAGAAAAGATGGTAAAGATCGTTCCGAGTAACACCGGGACCTCCCACCTGGTCAAAGCCGACCAGATACCGAAGGTCACCGCAACGGCCTTCCCCCCGGAAAACTTCAGAAAAGGAGAGAAGGCGTGGCCGAGAACAGGCGCGACCGAAACTATCGCCAGACGCCAGTTCTGTAAGATCCCCAATTCCACGACGAAAACCAGCGGAACGTAGCCCTTGAGAAAATCCAGAACTATACCGGCCATCCCCCACTTCCAGCCGAAGACCCTTCCCAAATTGGAGCCGCCGGGATTACCGTCCCTGGTTTGCCTTATGTCCTTTCCCTTGATCTTCCCCAGCCAGTACGAGAACATAATCGAACCCACGAAGAACTCCAGCAGAAAGAGAAGAAGAAAGACGGCCTCAGACATCTATATCCCTCCCCTTCCAGCTTACCCGTTTGAAAAGCAGGGTTCTCAGACCTGAGTAGATAAAGGTGTAGAAGAAAAAGAGAAAATAGACCGGAAAGATGAGGGCGTGGCCTATCGAAAAGGAGCCGATCTTCCTTGAGTACAGGTAGATCTGGACGGCATAAGCCAGATACATGATGATGAACGCTATGAATTGGATCTGGAAACCTAAGGCGANGGGAAGTCTCAGGAAGGTGGAAAAAACTCCTGTGATCCACAGGACCATCATTATGAGTGTTAGAGGCGGTGTAGAGCCGGCTCCCTTTGCGAAGTTCTTTCCCCAACCCTTCAGAACCTCCCCGATTCCGCCCGGGTACATCCTGAAACTGATCATCTCGCCTCCAAGAGTGTTGCTCACAGGGAGTCCATTTTTCCAAAATGTCCTTCCCAGACCGATATCGTCAAGAACGTTGCTTTTTATAGCTTCGTGACCGCCGAGACTGGAATAGTCGCTTCTCGAGCAGACCATGCAGGGACCGAAAGCTCCCGGTGGGTTCCTTTCGCCGGCCATGAAATTTCCAAGCGAAGCGACCACTATGAGGTTGAAGACCAGCGAGAAGCTCTCGTAGAACCGTTCCATTCTGTGGTAAGGCTGGACAGAAAACAGGCCGCCTTTGAGCTCTTGAAGGTTGACGATGGTACCTAGCGCTTCAGGAGAGAGCTCCACGTCNGCGTCAAGGAAGACCAGAACGTCTCCAACGGAGGCGAGGTATCCGTTCCAGCAAGCCCATGATTTGCCTATCCATCCCGCCGGTGGATCGGATTCGAGCTTGACAAGCTTGACATTATAGCCCGACACGATCTCCGCAGTTCCGTCCGAAGAATTGTCGTCCACGACGATCACTTCGTGTGGAACGGTCTTCTGCTTCGAAATCGATTCCAATAGTTTCCCGATATTCTTCTCTTCGTTTCTGGCCGGAATTATGAGAGAGATTTTCCTTCCAGCGCCGTCATCATTCAAATGCGAGGGTTCCAGGACTTTTNGCCTGCCGAAAATCAGCAGGCCCGTTAACCAGGCTATCAAGGTGAACAAAAATATGATCAGAGACTTCCCCTCCCGCTACAACTTTATAGAACAATTCTAGCATTTCTGCTTCTCATGCAAAGAAACCGCCGGAAGCAAAACATTGTGTTGACCGAACATGGAAGCTTCATTCTTAATAATTCCTGCTAGTGGTGTATTATTGATAGAACAAAGCTTCGTAATACGGAGGTATCGTCTTGAAGTTCAGCAGTTCGGAGGAGAGGGCCAGAGCTCTGGGAAAGATGAAGATCCCGTCTCTTTTGATCGGACTCTCCATACCGTCTATCATAGCCATGTTGACCAACGCCATCTATAATCTAGTAGATGCCTTTTTCATCGGGAGGATCGGAACGAGCGCGATGGGCGCTATCGCCATCGCCTTTCCAATATTCAATCTTATCGGCGCCGTCGGTCTCACTTACGGTGTCGGCGGCGCTTCGTACGTTTCNAGATTGCTGGGCGCAGGAGATAAGGAGCAGGCCGACAGNGCCGCTTCCACGGCCTTTTTCACCAGCCTGGCGACGGGAATCGCCTTCACCGTCCTGGGACTTACCTTCCTCGATCCTTTGCTCAAGGCCTTCGGNGCCACGGAAACGATNATGGAGTATGCCAGAGAGTACACGATGGTAATAATCATGGGATCGATTCTTAATATGATGAACATGACCATGAACAACCTCGTGAGGGCCGAAGGAAACGCGCCGAGATTCATGATGGCCATGGTGTCGGGAGCCCTTCTAAACGTCGCCTTAGACCCGCTCTTCATCTTCGGCTTTGGCATGGGGGTGGTCGGCGCCGCGCTGGCCACGGTCATTTCCCAGTCCGTATCGACCATGATACTTCTGGAGTACTATCTGCGCAAGAAGAGTTATACACGTCTGTCGATAAAGCTCTACAGGTTTTCGCTTCACATTTACGGCGAGATCTTCAAGATCGGCCTGCCAACCTTTCTAAGGCAGTTTCTATCGAGTTTCTCGGTTGCCCTTCTCAACAACGCGGCGGCCGTGTACGGCGATCACGCCGTCGCCTCGGTTGGAATCACCATGAGGGTGCTGATGCTGGGGATGATGGTTCTCTTCGGTTACGGCCAGGCTTTCCAGCCCGTTACCGGCTACAACTACGGTGCGAAGAATTACTCTAGGATATTTGAAGCACTCAAGTTCTCCCTGATAGTTACTACGGCCTTCGCGATCGTGTTCGGAATTGCGGGTATGATCTTCCCCGGTATTATAATAAATATATTCAGCGACGATCCTAAGGTCATAGAAATCGGTTCGCAGGCTCTCAGAGCCGTGAGCATCTTTTTCCCGACCTTTGGTTTCGTTTTGACATTCAACTATCTCTTCCAGGGCATGGGAAAGGGACTATCGGCCGGTATCCTCTCTATGGCCAAGCAGGGGATATTCCTCATACCGGCCGTGATAACGTTGCCCCGGATCTTCGGGCTAAATGGAGTCATATACGCACAAACAGTGGCAGATTTTTTCACACTGTTCGTCGCCGGGATCCTCGCCATAAGAGCGATCAAGAAACTCAGAATAGAGAGTCGATCACAGATTGCCGACGGGAGGGCCGGATAAGGGTGAGTCAAAAAGTGACCGGTTTATGGCCTTCCTTTACATAGGCCCAGGACATATCTCTGGTGGTATGACCTATCCCTATATTTGCATACCGATCGATCGCGATCAGTCCGCATTCGCAATCGAAATATTTGGCCCTCTCCAGCGCCAGGTCGACGGCCTTTTGGGCCGGGTATTGCTCCATGAAGAAGGCAACCAGCCTGCAAAGCGTCAGCTTTATTATCTTTTCTCCGTGCCCAGTTGCCGAGACGGCTCCGAAATTGTTTGCGTAGGTTCCGGCNCCGATTACGGGAGTATCTCCCACCCTTCCGAAAGTTTTCATCGCGATTCCGCCCGTGGAAGTGGCTGCGGCCATTTTTCCGTTGTCGTCTATCGCGACAGCCCCGGAGGTTGAGTAATACCCCGGTGTCTTTCTGGCCAGTGAGATGGTTCTGGAGAAGCGCAAGTTCTCGCCCCTCTCGATCTTTTCCATATTCCTTTGCCACTGCAGCTGTCTCGNNGGCACNACAAGGTTCTCCTCACGCGGGAACCCCATGATCCGGATGAACTCCTCCACTTCCTGGCCAGACAATAAAACGTTGTCCGTCTGCTCCATGACAGCTCTCGCCACCTCTATGGGATGGAGGATTCTCTTGATACCGGAAACAGCGCCCGCGTTCAATTCACTATCCATNATCGCCGCATCCATCTCAACTTCGCCCTTCAAGTTCAGTACAGAACCTTTTCCGCAGTTGAAAGCCGGGTCTTCCTCCATCTTCTTTACGGCAGCGACCACACCCTCTATGGAGCTTTTTCTTCTGTTTAGAATTGAAAAACCGNCTTCCAGAGCTTCAGCTATTCCCCTCTTATGANTCCTGTGATCCTCTTCGCTTTCGAAACTACCGGCCCCGCCATGAACCACGATAGCTTGCATGAGAACACCTCTGTTACATAAAATAAAAACTCCTCGCAACGTATCGCCGGGATATTCGCCGGTAGAACTCTAACCGGCGAATGAGATACCCGGACCAGCATTTCCCCACTTCGATTCCTGAAAACGTCTGCAGCCAATCCAGGAAGGGCGCAGCCGTAAAAATGGAACGACTTTCAAACTCACTTTTCGAACTGAGAGTCTATCAAAGAGTAACCCTTTTCTTCTACCTCCCAGAGCGTTTTCATCTCCGTCATTCCCAGTTCCTTCTCGCTCAGGATCAGAAAGTTGCCTATCACTTCGATCAAGGCTATCGGTCCCACAAAGGAGTTGCCGAACAACAGGGAGTTGTTTTCACAAACGATTTTCGAACGCGCCTGAGAATAAACCGGACACTCTACCGAGTCCGTGATCAGAAAAACCTCCACATCTTTTTCTCTTGCGTAACGAACAATGTACTCGATTTCTTTCGAGTAGGGCGGAAAGGTCATAAGAATAAGTATATCGTTCTTCTCCATGAGTTTGATCTTGTATGAGAAATCGGAGATCGAGCCGTCCAGCAACCAGGTCGGTTTTCTCTGGAGCACTGAGAAAGTGTACTGCATAAGAGATACGATATGCCTGGTCGCACCGAATCCGGCGAAATATATATTTCTGGCCTTACCTATAGCCCTGACCCAACTCAGGAGTTCCTCCTCTTCGATGCTCGAAAGGGTTTTCCTCAGATTATCGATCTCGTTTCTCGCAAGCTCCTGCAACTGGGCACCTACGGTCTTTTTATCAAGGTCCGTTGTGGCGATTTTTTCGTATGGTTGCAGTTTCTTCTTCAGATCGCTTTGAATGCGCTTTTTCAGTTCATTGAAACCGGAAAAACCTATCGTTCTGGAAAATCTTACGATCGATGCTTTGCTGACACCGGCCATAGAACTGAGACTCTCTATGGAGGTGAAACCCATCTCTGTGTAATTTCTCAGCACACATGATGCGATCTTCTTGTTTACGGGCGAAAATTGACCCATCATTTCCGAGATCTTCTTTGAAACCATCCGGTACCTCCCGGCAAAAAAGGAGTTCCCCTATCCTGTCAAATTCGAAGCTTGGGAAACTGATGAAACTATTATTTCAATATAGTACCACCATGAAATTGTAGTTTCATACTCTAAANATNGGNGATTTAATGGCCTAGAAGTCGACTAAAAGCGATTATAGCNATATATCTTCGATTATCGAACANAATCGTTTGCTTAATTCTTGTGATAGCCGGGGAACGTTGACAGCTTCCAGNTCTTTTNCTCTTCAGGTAGTCGATGCTAAAATATANATATAGGAGGTGTAAATCATGAAACGTGTTCTTATCTTATCTCTATTTGTAATGCTCGTTGCGGTAACCTTTGCAAATTTGGTTGTGTACTCTAGCGTAGATGAGGCTAATGCCAGGAAGATACTCAACGCCTTCGTCGAGCAGACGGGAATAGCTGTCGATTTCGTTTTCCTCTCTTCAGGCCCGGCACTGGCCAGGATCGAGGCCGAAGCTAACAATCCACAGGCCGATGTCTGGTTCGGCGCGCCGCTGGAAAACCATATTATTGCCAAGGAACGTGGTCTTACCCAGTCTTACAAGACTCTCAGTGTATACGGAGTCTCTCCTGAGTTCTACGATGTGGAAGGCTACTATCACCCGATCTATATGAATCCTCTTGGGATCGGAATCAACACCGCGGTTCTGGAACAGATCAAAGCTTCGATGCCTGTAACATGGGAAGATATCCTCTCCCCCAAACTGAGTAGAATGATCCAGTACCCCAACCCGCAATCCTCTGGAACGGCTTACAGTCTAATCACAGGACTCGTTCAGATCTACGGGGAAGACGGTGCGATCGACTATCTCAAAAAGCTGGCACCAAACATACAAACCTACACCCAGAGTGGGACCGGGCCATCCAAGGCCGTGGGACCTGGACAGGTAGCGATGGGCATTCAGTTCACGCCGGCCTTTTTCCAGTTCATGGAACAGGGTTACCCCGTTAAAGTTGTCTTCCCTAAAGAGGGAGTTCCCTACGAAGTGGCTTCCGTGTCTATACTCAAGGGCGCCAAGAATCTGGCCGATGCGCAGAAATTGATCGACTGGGTTGTATCTAAAGCCGGCCAGCAGCAGATCGTGGATCAGCAGACCTACTTCTACCCGATAAGATCGGACGTTGACTTTGGAAACCTTCAGCCACTTTCGACCATCAAGTTGATTTCGGTCGATCCAGTTTGGGCAGCCGAAAACAAAACCAGGCTCATCGAGAGATGGGTTAACGAAGTTCTTCCTTACTGATTCAATAATAGAAAGACTTTCCGGGAGCTATGAAGCTCCCGGTTACGTTTATATAGTTTTTAAGCAACTACGGGAGGGCAAGCGTCGGTTCACNCCCACGTACAGGNTAAAAGCGATTTCGAAGTATGTCAGGGGGAGTTTTTGTGGCTTTCAGGAGTGAAGAGACCAAAAATAGATTGCTCAATCTTCTCAAGGACCCTGTTCTGCTTATAACTATAATAATCATTTTTGCCGCACTGGCGATATTCATCATCTATCCGATTTTCAAGGTTTTCTCAGCGAGCCTCACGAACAGAAGCGGACAGTTCGACCTGAGCGCCTACACTAAGGCCTTCTCCAACAGGTACATGAGGCAGGGCTTTTTCAACAGCCTTCTTGTCGCGGGGCTCACGGCCTTTTTCGGAATGCTGATCGGTTACATTTTCGCCTACACCATCAACAGAACAGACATCCCTTTCAAAGGATTCTTTAGAACGGTGGCCATTCTCCCGATAGTTTTTCCGCCCTTCATAGGGGCGCTGTCGATAATCATGCTGTTCGGCTTCAACGGACTCATAACGGCCGGGATATTTGGTATCCGGAACTTCCCCGTTTACGGTCTCTGGGGACTCATGATGGCCCAAGTGGTCTGCTTCTTCCCGGTCGCCTTCATCACACTCGACGGTGTCATAGGCACTATAAGTCCGACGTTAGAGGATGCGGCCTTCAACCTGGGCGCAAACAGATGGCAGGCCTTCCGCAAGGTGATACTTCCGATGTCCATTCCCGGCATCGCCAGCACGATGCTGGTGTTGTTCATAGAGTCGCTGGCCGATTTCGGCAATCCTCTGATTCTTGCAGGTAGTAAGTTCCCGGTACTCTCGGTGCAGGCATATCTCCAGATAACGGGGATGTACGACACCCGTGGAGGCGCGGCGCTGGCGGTGTGGCTACTCTTTCCATCGATAGTCGCCTTCATAATTCAGAAGTACTGGGTCGGAAAGAAGAAGTACGTGACCGTCACCGGAAAACCGACCACCTCGGTCCTCAAGAGTGTGAACAGACCGGTTAAGTGGTTGCTCTTCTCACTCTGCATGCTGATGGCAGCTTTCACTCTGACTATCTACGCCACGATCTTCTGGGGGGCCTTTGTAAAGGCCTGGGGCATGAACAACACGCTGACGCTGGAGAACTTCAGGTACGTCTTTGACGTCGGCCTCGAAGCGATCAAGGATACCCTTATCATCGCCTTCACATCTACGCCCATTTCGGCGCTTTTGGGAATGGTGATCGCCTTTCTGCTGGTCAGAAAGCTATTTCCCGGCAGAAAGCTCATGGAGTTCACATCCCTGTTAAGTTTCGCCGTTCCCGGAACGGTTATTGGCATAGGCTACATCCTGGCTTTCAACACGAAGCCCTTTCTGCTCACCGGGACTTTGGCGATCCTGGTTTTGAACTTCGTCTTCAGATACGTCCCCGTCGGTATCCAATCGGGGGTGGCCCTGCTCAACCAGGTCGATCCGGCGATCGAAGAAGCCGCCTACACGCTGGGTGCGGATAACCGTCAGGTCTTCACGAGAGTTACGCTACCTCTGATAGTTCCCGCCTTCTTCTCAGCCTTGGTCTTCGCCTTCGTCCGGGCGATGACCGCCATAAGTGCTGCTATCTTTTTGGTATCGGCCCGGTGGAATCTGATAACTGTTCAGATTCTCAGTCAGAGCGATTCCGGCCGTCTTTCGGAGGCCTGCGCCTTCTCTGTGATACTGATAGCGATGATAATGGCCTTCATACTGGTGTTGAAGATTTTCCTCAAGAACAAGGTCAGTCTTTCCGGAAGTGAAAGCATGGGACAGGGGTGATGCTATGAGTTTAATTCTGAAAAACGTGAGAAAGGTCTTCACCAGTTACGGTGTGGAGACTGTAGCCGTAGATAACTTCGATCAGGTGATCGAAAAGGGGCAGCTAGTGACGTTGCTCGGCCCGTCGGGTTGTGGAAAGACTACCACGCTTAGAATTATCGCAGGTTTCGAGGTCCCCACCAGTGGAAGGGTTCTTCTCGATGAGAGGGATGTGACGAACCTCCCCCCCAACAGGCGAAACATTTCGATGGTCTTTCAAAGTTACGCGCTCTTCCCTCATCTGACGGTGGAGGAAAACATCGCCTTCGGCCTGAAACTGAAAAGGCTGGATCGCTCCGAGATGAGGAGAAAGATTATCGAGATGACCGATCTGGTGGGGCTTAAGGGTCTTGAAAAAAGGAGGCCGGATCAACTGTCCGGCGGTCAGCAACAGAGGGTGGCTCTGGCCAGGAGCCTGGTTATGGAACCAAGCGTTTTGCTCTTCGACGAACCTCTTTCTAATCTCGACGCGAAGCTGAGGGAAACGATGAGGCTGGAAATAAGGCGTATTCAGCAGGAAGTGAATATCACGAGCGTCTATGTTACGCACGATCAGGTAGAGGCCATGAGCATATCGGACGTGATAGTTGTCATGAATCAGGGAAAGGTCATGCAGATCGGCAGTCCGTTCGATATATACGCCCGTCCCGAAAACAGCTTCGTCGCCGATTTCATAGGCCGGGTCAACTTCATCGACGGAACGGTGGAATCCGTCGATGGAGATACCGTGGTTGTTTCGGCAGGAACGACCGGCAACAGGATAATCGGAAAGAAGGGAACCGAACTCGCTATCGGCGAGCCGGCCAGGGTGGTGCTGCGGCCCGAGTCGCTGTCGGACCGAAAGGAAGAGCGGATCAATTCTTTGAGCGGAAAGGTGTTGAAGTACGTCTTTCTCGGCTCGAACGTCGAATACGAACTGGAGCTGTCCGACGGTAGGAAGATAAACGCGGTTACCTTCAACCCGATCGAGCGAAAGCTGCCGGTAGTGGGTAGAGAGACGGAACTCTACTTCTCCAGAGAGAGCGCCTGGGTGATAAGAGCTTAAAATGGACGGTCACGACGCACTGACTTATTATTGTCTCGATCTGGAGAGCGATTACATTAACGAGAGTGTCGAAATAACTCCCTACTCTTACGCTGGCGACGATCCTGGACCTTACAACGTTGCCCGAAGCGCTTTCGAGGATTATCTAGGCGAGCAGTACATGGTTGATTCCGACCATGAGCTCTATCGTCCCTTCTTCGATAACTGCAAACCGACCGATGGACGGGCGCTGGTGTGGCAGATTCTAACGGTTTACTCTTACGAGCCGGATTTCGGAATGGACGGTAAAATGGTTCTCTCGCCACTGCAAAGGCTAATGGGTTCCAGTCAGGCCTGGCGCCACGAAGAGTTCCACATGGGACTGCGTTTTGGAAGGGTTACGGAGATGGTTGAGTACTTCGACAGACTCAGCCGGATCGCCTTCGAAAGGGGCGATCGCTACTGGGGCTTCAGATTCATGGCCCGGGCCGTACATTACCTCCAGGACAGCGGCACGCCTTACCACACCTCGCCAGGGACTGCGCGAGATATTTTAAAGATACCGTTCGCCTACAGAAGACAGTTCCGGAAGATAAGCAACTACCACAAATTCCACGATAGATACACGGGCTACCGGCTTTGGCGTGGGTACGCGCCGTTTTGAAAGCTATCTGGTCGGCGGTTCCCTCGCCCGGCTTCAACGATCCACGAAGGTTGGCCATAGAGGCCAGAAATCGCGGCTTGAAACTGGTGAAAGATCTTCAGTCCAGTATAAGGGCAGTCGCCGGAGATGAATTCGACACTATTGACGGATTCAAGGGCGACAGGGCTTACTTCGACAAAATTTCTAGAGAGAGAGACACGAAAGAACTTGACTCGATCACGGTGCGTTTCCTGTCAGGAATGGCGGAGCTGGTGAAGTCGTACTTGAAGACGATTCATTCACTGAACTCGAAGCCTTCTTTGAAGATCTCCAGGCAGGCCTTTACTACGGTAGGATCGTAAAGCCGCCCCGCGTTTTTTCTTATTTCCTCAGAGCCTCTTCGATTCCTAACGCGGCCCTGTACGGCCTATGTGAGGACATCGCTTCCACAACATCGGCCACAGCGATTATCCTGGCCTCCAGGCACACAGAGTCATCGGTGAGTTTGTCTGGATAGCCAGAGCCATCCAGCCTCTCGTGGTGTTGCCTGACTATTTCGGCGATCGGCCACGGGAAGTACACTTCCTTCAAAATCTCGTAACCCTGTCTGGCGTGCTCCTTCACCAGCTCGAATTCGATCTTGTTCAGCTGAACCGGCTTGGTGAGTATCTCGGCCGGCACGGCGTTCTTCCCTATATCGTGTAGCAGCGCNGCCACCCTCACCGACTCCGTTCTGTCCTTTCCCCGGATATCATCGGCGAACACTCTTGCAGCGATCGCCGTGGCAAGTTCGCTAACTCGCTTCTGATGACCGTAGGTGTAGGGATCCCTCGATTCGACAAGGGCCGAGAGAGTCCTTATGAGAGACTCCAGACTTTTTCTGACAGAATCTTCAGCTTTTTTCCTTTCTGTTATATCGACTATCACGGCCACAAAGACTTTTCCCATATTGTCGTCGTGGAGTTGCAAACGCACCTCGACGGGATACTTCGTGCCGTCCTTTCTCGTGTGAACGGTTTCGAAGACCACCGAGCGGTTCTTACCGTTTTTCAAGTATTCGGTGATCTTTTTGAATTCGTCGGGTGAGGTCTCTTTTTTGAGATCGAGTGGTGTCATCTCCTTCAATTCATCCATCGAGTAACCCGTGTTCTCTATCGCTCCACGATTTGCCAGCAGAAAACGGAGCGTTTCGTGGTCGAAAACGTATATCTCGTTCACCGACCAGTCCAGCACTCTGCCAAGTCGGGTCGCCATGATCTCGGAGAGCTTTCTATCTGTTATGTCCAGAGCGATACCACCGATCATGGGAGTATCGCTCCCGGAAGAGATCGGGAACTTCTGCATGAAGAAAATCCTGTCCCTGCCGTCGGCGCATCGGGCCANTAATTCTTCAGAAATGCTCTTTCCGAGCCAGACGTTCCTGTCATGCTCCAGCATGGATCTACCCCATTCACCGGTTAGTAACTGATCTGCGCTCTTTCCAAGAAAGTTCCTGTCGATCCCGAAATACTTCTCCATGTACTTGTTGAAATAGCTGAGCCTGAGATCTCTGTCCTGCATGAAAACGGCTCCGGGAAATTTGTCCATGAAGAGTGCGAATCTCTTTTGAAGACTCTCTCTCTCGTTTTTCAATTCGATCTTACTTATGGCCAGGGCTATGTCGTTGGCTATCTCTCCAAAGAGCGACCTCTCTTCGAGGTCCTGTGCAAAGTTCTCCGGCATTATGGCGGCGATGAAGCCGAAAATTCTATCGGCACTCTTCAAACTCTTCAATAGAACCACATGCTCTGTCTGGTCGTCATCGTAGAGACTGGACCTGCGATACTCCTCGTTCGAGATCATCAAAACTTCATCGCTGGTAAAAACCCGGGTTATGAACGAAGGGAGAATACTCTCTTTGAAGGCCATATTCATTTTCTCGAGCCTCTCTCCTTCGAATCCCGAACTTGACCAGTCAACAACTTTCATGTTCTCATCCATAATGACGAGGAGAGAATTATCGTAGCTCCTGAGTCGGGTGAGGAGGTCGGTTATCTTCCTGATGAGCGTGCCCCTGTCCTCTTCTCTCACTATAAGCTGGTTTATGCTCCTTATAGATAGAAGAACTCTATTAAGATGCTCTAGCTTCCTCCTGTTACGCAGCGAGAGGATCCCGTAAGAGAGATCTCCGGAAAGCTCCTCCAGAAGATGAACTTCCTCTTGATCGAAGGCGTTTTCATCGGTGGAGTATATGTTGAGGGCGCCGATGGTCTCCTCTTCTATCTTCAAGGGAAGCGATATCGCGGACTTGAGCCCGTAACTGTCGACCACAACCTTCCAGGGAGAGTACTCGGGGTTTTTGTCGATCGAGCTCTTTATAACTGTCCTGCCGGTCCTCACCGCCGTGCCGACAGCGCTCCTNCCCAGCTCGCTCTCGTCGAAAGTGACGCTGATCTTCTCTGGATAAGTTTTTGCCAGGCCACTCGAAACAACAGGCTTCAAGTCGCTGCNGGAGGGAACTTTGTAGGCTATCCAGGCGAGTGCATAACCGCCTAACTCCGTGGCGATGGAGCACGTTCCTTTGAGAAGCTCCTCCTCGTCGGTCACGCGTACCAGGAACTGGTTGACTTCGCTCAGGAAGGAAAGCGCCCTGTTGTACCGCCTCAGCTGGTCCTCGATCCTGTGGTGTTCGGTGAGGTCGGTGTGAGTGCCCACCATCCTCAAGGCTCTGCCCCGAGCATCCCGAAGAACCACCTTTCCGCGGTCGAGAATCCATTTGTACGAGCCGTTCTTGGTCATAACTCTGTGTTCGACCTCGTAATAGGGTATCTCGCCGCTCAGACACCTCCGCAGTTCTCTTTCGACTTTTTCAAGGTCGCCCGGAAAGACTCTCGATTCCCACTCCTCTAACCTGTTCTCTATTTCATGGTCAAAGTAGCCCAGCATCTCTTTCCATCTTTGCGAGAAGTAAACCTCTCCCGTCTCGATATTCCAGTCCCAGACTCCTTCCCTGCTAGCCTCGATCGCGAAACTCAGCCTTTCTTTGCTCTCTGTGAGTTCGTTGAAAAAATTCACACGTTCTATAGTGCTTGCAAGATTGCGCGCAACCGTTGCGAGAAGCTTTTCCTCCTCTGGTAGAAACTCCGGGTGCTCGCCGCTTTCGGCTGGGGAATAAGAAACCTCTACGCAACCNGCCTCACGACCTCCGATCAGCAGTTTGCACCNGATAGATCTATCGGGGAACCATTCCTCTCTTGAAGAATAAACCCGACCGTCTATTAGTACCCGTGAAATCGCACTGTCGGGAAACTGGAAAGCCGGGGGAAGAGTCTTTAGAACCGCCCCGACGGCCTCTTCGACCGTTCTGGAATCGGCCAGAAGCCGGGAGAGAGTATAAAGACAGTTCAGCTCCTTTATTCTTTCTTCGAGAGCCTGCAAGGCGTTCATTGAATGGTTATAAAATCCACGATCCAAAATGAACTCTCCTCAAAAACAATCTATATGGCAATCGTACCATTTTTCTCCGATTAATCGTATATGTTATAAGACTTGCAACCGAGTTACAGACAATTATTCAGCCGGACACGCCGCTAACGTATTTTCAAGCGGTAATTGGGATTGTCAAATCATCGANNGAGTCCCGTTCAAATACCCTCTACATTGAAGGTATCGGNCGGTATGTGATATGTGTCGCGCTTTTCCAGAAACTACCATCTCACCCGTCAAATCCGGACGTCCGGGTTATTGAAGGGATTTCGACGGCGGGAGGCTTTTTTCGCAACGATATCAGAAACCTCTGCAGGAGCGTGAGTTTGGTGGAAGGNNTNTTNTCGATCCTGTGGTATTCGATCACCGTGTCTTTACCGTCGTATGATATGACGAAGTAATTCAGGTCGTACCGGGGGTAGAAGATTGCNGGGAAAGGCCAAATAAAAGATTTCACCCTTTCCAGCCTTTCGAGCCANGTGCCCGTGTTGATAACGTAACGATCGCCATCTTTCAGGAGAAAGGGATTGTGTGTGTGGCCGAAGATAAAGAATTTTACCGACCTGTCGCTCTCGAAGACCTTTCTCGCGCCTTCCAGATAGGCCCGCTCTTTTTCGGCCTTCTCCTTTTTCTCGTAAACGAGACCGTACCGCTTGAGCGCCGACTTTATGTCCCTGAAAACTATGAACAGCGGGATCGAGACCACCACGAAAATGATCAGAATCAAAACGTCTATTCCGATGATTGTATCCACAACACTGCCCACCACGCCAAAGGGTTTGAGAAAATCTTCGTAGAGATACTGTACGCTGTTGAGTCCAAAGATATCGAGGATTCCGAGCATAAAGAGGACTATACTGACCGCGAAAAAGAAGAGAAAGGGAACGATGGCCAGCCTCAATAAGGGATGCATCTCCAGATAGAAGTAACTCGAAAACATCCATCTTGGCAACGCGTTCAAAGGCTGCACACATCGAACGTTAACCAGCCAGTTCTTTCTGCCCATTCTGGATATAAGGCCGGCGAGCGACAGAAGGTATCTCGTTATGTAAAAACCGGCCGGTCTGCATAGTTCAGAGCCGGGCACTTCGATTTCGTTGAACTTGTCGTGTTGGTGGCCGTGCTCTATCCAGATCTTCTCGTCGGCGATCTCCCTTATCAGGTGTTGGTTTTCATCCAGAAAGATGTTATATTCGCCGAGTTTTTCTTTCGAGCCGGGATAGCCGAGCACAGTGTGATCGTGGTTTCCCACTATGTAGGTTATCCTTACGGATTCACCGGCCTTCCTGAAGGCCTGGAAGACATCGGCGTACTTGTCTAGAACGAAGTCAAGTTGAACGGGTCCTTCAACGGTGGATAGTTCCCAGAAACCGAAAAATCGCCGGCGATGATCAGTTCGACGTCCTCACCGGAGTCCCCGGTCTCGCTCAGCGAGTTCAAAAAACCTATCAGCTCGGATTTGAAGGTTACATCCTCGAGTTCACCGTCTCCGCCAATATGTAGATCGCTGATAATGTAGTACTTCTTTTTTTCTCCCATTCGATGCCCCGCGGTCTGGAAAATCAGCTACCCTTTTACTTTATCATACTTGTGAATTCTTTCGCGTCCGAATTTTGAGATGCGGAGATCGAACTACTTCCGGCTGCAATCCTCAAAAACTTTTCACGACTACGATCTTACTTGAAGAGCACATAACTTTCAAACCGAAGCCCCACGGTCTGCCCAAGCTCGAACTCCTCGCCGGAGGAGGCTTCCACACGGATCTCTTCATTTCCCAGCGCCACGCGGTAATCTAGTATATTGCCAAGATAGACTCTCTTGGTNACTTTTCCTCTTATTGAGCTGCTATCTGGGGAGACCAGCTTAACGTTCTCGGGCCTTATGGCAAAGACGAACCCCCCTTCGTTGCTCTTTCCGGTGTTTTCGGGATTCACTTCGAAAGGCGGCGTCTCGGGTGAGGATGGGAAAGAGGCCATCATTCGACCTTCTCGTTCTGTAACATCTATCTTCAAGAAGTTTATAAGGCCGATGAAGTCGGCGACGAATTGGTTTTCGGGCCTCTCGTAAAGGTCCTTAGGGGTTCCGAGTTGCTGCACTCTGGCGTTGTGGAGCAGGAGTATCCGATCTGACATGGCCATGGCTTCTGCCTGGTCGTGTGTGACGTAGATTATCGTGACGCCTATGCGTCGCTGAATGTCCTTTATTTCGAAGCGCATCTCCTCGCGCAGTTTCGCGTCGAGGTTGCTGAGAGGTTCGTCGAGTAACATAACGTCAGGTTCCATGACCAGCGCCCTGGCCAGAGCCACGCGCTGCTGTTGACCGCCCGAAAGCTGGTGAGGATAGCGTTTCTCCATGCCTGTCAGCTTAACCATGGAGAGAACCTTCATCACTCGCTCTTTCATTTCTTCGGCGCCGGTCTTCTTTATCTTCAACGGATAGGCGACGTTCTTGAAAACATCCATGTGCGGCCACACGGCGTAGTTCTGGAAGACCATGCCGACGTTCCTCTCTTCCGGCGGAACGAAGATCTTTTTCTCCACCGACGACACGAGTCTCTCGCCGATGAAGATCTCCCCTGTCGTGGGCATATCGAAACCGGCGATCATTCTCAGTGTGGTTGTCTTTCCACAGCCCGAAGGACCGAGAAAGGAGAGAAACTCGTGGTCTTTGATTTCCAGGTCTATATTATTGACGACATTCACATCACCGAACGATTTCGAAAGTCCCTTGAGAACAACTTTTGACATTCAACTCGCTCCCCTCATATTCCGACTTTTCCTCTGGTTAGCCACTTCACCAGAAGGTTTCCTGCTATAACGATCAACAAAAGAAGTGTGGCAAAGGCGGCCGATATCTGCACATATCCGGCCTCCTGCATTTCGAACACGGCGACTCCAATAGTTACCGTCCTGGGTCCCCAGAGGAGTATGGACATCGTAAGTTCCCTCAGGGTCGGCATGAAAATCAAAAACCAGCCGGCCACCAGGCCAGGTCTTATCAGAGGCACGACTATATCTTTCAGCGAAGTGAACCAGCTGCCGCCCGAGATCCTGGCCGCCTCTTCAAGGGAGGTGTGTATCTGCTCCAGAGAGGCCGACGTCGTTCTCACGGCAAAGGCCACGTAATGGGCAACGTAGGCGAAGAGGAGTATCCAGAAGGTGTTGTAAAGATTCACCCCGTAATTGCCAGACCAGGCCAGTATCATAGCTATCGCAACGACCGTGCCCGGTATCGTGTAAGGTATCTGCGCAATAGTTTCAAGGGCCTTGCGGCCTCTTATTTTCGTTTTAACGCTTATATAAGCGATCAAGGAACCCAGGACCATACAGATCGTCGCGGCCGAAATGGCCAGCAGGAAGCTGTTCTTCAGGGCGTCTTTGGTTAGCCCGTACTCGAAGAGAATGTACCTGTAATTCCTGAAGGTAAGGTTCTCCCAAGTTATATCGGCACCCCAGGCATCCAGCAGCGATGTGAGACCTATTGAAAAGAAGGGCATGATGACGGTTATAAAGACTACCACTATGGCGACGATAAGGCAGGGTATCTTCCAGGCACCCAGATCGAGAGTCTTCGGTCTCATGCTCTTTCCGGATATGAGGGTGTACTGTTTCTTCTTGAGGTAGAAATTGTTTATGAGCAAGGCTCCGACCGAGATCACCATCAACATGATCGACAGGGCCGAAGCTGTGGCTATTCCGTTGAAACCACCGCTGTGCATGTACGAATAGATCATCGTCGTCAGAACGAAGACCCTCCCCTGCATTCCCACAAGCGCCGGAATGCCGAAGTTGGCTATACTCGAGGCGAAGACAAGGAGCGCTCCGCCCGCTATGCTTGGAGCTACCAGTGGAAGCGTGATATCGCGCATTATCTTCATCGTCTTCGATCCGCACGTTCTTGCAGCCTCCTCAAGAGTGGGGTCCATCCTCTCGAGAGCCCCGGCCACGGTTATGAACACGAAGGGATAAAGGTATAGCGTCATCACCCATATGAGGCCCGGCATGGTGTTGACGTTGAAGACGTACCCTTCTATGCCGAAGATCGACTGGATAAGTCTGTTTATATAACCGTTGCGCCTGTTGAGCAGCTGAGACCAGGCGATCGCTCCTATGAAAGGCGGAATCATATAGGGTAATATGAACAGTGTTCTGAAGAGCTTCGCGAAAGGGAGGTTGGTTCTAGTCACCAGCCAGGCCAGAGGCGCTCCAAGCAGAACCGAAAAAAGCGATGTGAAGAGACCTAGCTTTAGACTGTTGAAGAGAGCCGTATAATTTCTCTTCGCCTGAAAGACCGTAGCGTAGTTTTGAAGCGTGTAGGCCCCGTCGAATTTGAAGCTGTTCAAAAACAGCAGCGTCAGGGGAAAAACCACGAGAATGGCTATCACCACGAAAGTCCCGCCCAGAATGAAGGGATCGGCCTTGATCTTTCTCTGCAACAAGAGTACCACTCCTCAGGATGAAAGTAAGGCCCGGCCATGAGAGGCCGGGCCGAAAACCGTCAGAACAGCATGATATCGGAGAAGTTCGCATTGATCTCGGCGAGCCCTTCTTCGATATATTTCCAGTCAATTTCCATCGCCTGTCCCAGTATCTCGCCGGCGGGCGGCGTATTGGCCGGGGGATTAACGTCGCTCCGGACCGGAACCAGTGAACCAAGCTCGACCTGTGCCTTCTGGCCGTCGATCGAGAGGATGTAGTTGACGAACTTCATAGCGGCCTCCATCTTCTGCGATGACTTCAAAATCGCAATGGGGCTCGGGATGGCTATCGTGCCGTCGGTGGGGTAGATGATGTCGATCGGGCTACCTTTGACATTGAGGTCGCGCGCAATGTAGTCGAGAGTCATGCCTATCGGGAACTCTCCGGCCGCTACCTTCTGCGCGACATCGCTGTTCCCTCTGACAACTACTGCCTCATTCTTTCTTAGATCTTCGAAGTATTTCCAGCCATATTTCTTGGCCAGCGCGCCGACCGCGGCGACGGCAGCGCCCGAGTACTCGGGGTTTGGCACTACGTAGTTGTCGTACCACTTTTCATCCGTCAGTTCCTTCCAGGATTTGGGAGCCGTTTCCGGTGTGAGCGCCTTGGTATTGTAGGCTATAACCATGTTGATAAGCCTTCCAGCGTAGTAATAGCCTTCCGGATCCTTGAAGTTCTCCGGCAGTGCCGAGGCCTCCTCGGGGTATATCTGCGCCAGAAGACCCTGTTTCTTCAGAGTTTCATAGTAAGAGAACTCTGCGACCCAGAGAACGTCGGCCTGTATATTGCCGGACTGCACTTCGGCGGCGAGCTTGGTCTGGATGGTTCCGGTACCGGACCTGAAAACTTCCAGCTCGATACCGGGGTTTGCAGCCATGAAAGCATCGGCGATAGCCGTCATAATTTCCGTTGGAACCGAGGTGTAAAGCATTATCTTCTCGGTTCCAAAAAGCACCGCGCTACAGATCAGTAGCAGAATTACAATTGCGTACTTTCTCATTAGACAACCTCCTGCACCGGCCCGGGAAACTATTCCTTCCCGTTAAGCCCGAAGATATTTGGGATCTCGTCCAGTTTTTTAAGCGCTTTAAGTTTCTCTTCGTCCCTCTCGGCGAGATAGAGGACCAGGGCGTTGAGTATGGCCATCGGAACGACGAGCGAGTTCAATAAGGAAACCGGCCCTCTGTTGGCGACCAGTGTTACATCCGATCTCAAAGCCAGTTCCGAAACGGTGCTGTGAGTGAGTGCGATAGTCGGGATTGCCCTGGCCCTTGCGTAATCGAAGGCCCTGAGTATGTCCTGTGAGCAGCGAAAGAAGCCTATACCGAAAAGCACGTCCCTGTCGTTCATGAGAAGAAGCGTCTCGTAGAAGCCCTTTCCGCCGCCGGTGACGACCCGGGTATCGATTTGCATCCGTCTTAACCTGAATTCGAGGAACTTGCACAGCGATTCCGATACGCCCTGACCGGTCACGAAGACCCTGTTTGCGCCTTCGATCAGATCGACAGCACGATAAAATTCATCCGACGAAACCCTGGAAATGCCCTCCTTAAGGTTCTCGACCTCGGCCGTCAACAGTCGCTCCAGAGAAGTTTCACCGGACTTTATCTTTCTCACCGTCGCCGACATCTTCTCGGCCGGAGTCAACCTCTCCTTTATCAGATCCTGGCTGTGCTGTCTGAGATCTGTGAAGCTTTCGTATCCGATCGATCTGGCGAACCTTATTACAGTCGTTTCACTGACTCCCAGCCTCGCCCCCAGCTCTTTGGGAGAGACGAAGGCGATGTTTTCCCAGTTTTCGAGGATACTGTCGGCGATGAGCTTTTGGGACTTAGTGAGGGTTGGATAGACCTCCCTTACCCTATCGAGAATAGTCATGTCTCTTTCCAAGAGCCCTTCCTCCCGTTTATAGCCCGTAATAGCATTCGCCTTTACCTTCCACGAGTGCATCATACACCGGCTTTGTTTTCCCTGTGTAATCTTTGCTTCTGTCCAGTGCGTAACCCCTTCCAACGGCTGTTACTACTTCGGTCTTTCCGAGTTCTTCGCGGTATTTCTCGAGTAAAGCGACGGCGCTTCTCGGAGGTGCGCTACGGCCGTCGAGTATCAGGTGTGAAAAGATTCTCTCTACATTCTTCGATTTTGCCACCTTCGAGATCGACAGAATCTCGTTTATATTCCCGTGAGAGCTGGCCTCCGAAAGCATACCTATCAGATGAAGGGAGGCTCCGTCTTTTATATCGTTCAACACCCTTTCGAGAACCGGATTGTCTTCGAAGCGGCGTTCTATGACTCTCATCAACCTGAGTTCGTCCTGTTCGATCAACCTTCCTGCCCCGATGGTAAGATGGCCTGTNTCGGAGTTGCCGCTCCTTCCGTGGGGAAGTCCAACGTATTCCTCGCTGGCCATAAGCCTTGTGAATGGGAACTTCCTCTTCAGGAAATCGAGGTTCGGAGTGGAGGCGGCCTTGAGAGGATTGATAGAGGGATCGTCGCTGCCCTCTCCCCAGCCGTCCAGTATGACCAGAACCACGCCGCTTGATACGGGAATTCTCTTGAGAAGAGAGCGGCCTGTCATCTCCTCGGGCTTGCGGATGTTCATCAGCGAGAGTATCGTCGGTGCCACATCGACCAGAGACCCACCGTTGATTATGTCATCTTTTCCGAGCATGGGATTGACCACTACGAAGGGGACCGGCGCCGTCGTGTGGGAGACAGAAGGTGTGCCTTCATCGGTAAAGCCTCTTTCCATTAGACCGTGATCGGCTGTGACTATCAGTGTGCGTCCGAGAGATTTGGCCTGATTGTAGATCACGCCCAGCGCTTTATCGATCTCTTCTGCGGCCTTCACCTTCAATTCCATTTCCTGGAGATGGCCTATCACGTCGCCGGCCGGGAAGTTGATTATGATGAAATCGTACCTGTCCATCGCCTTCACCACTGCCTTGCCGATCTCGGCACTCTTCATCTCCGGGTGATTCTTGAAGTCCTTCCAGCTCGGTATGATTTCGGCCACCTGACCGGGGTAGAGACGACTGTGCCGGCCGTTGAAGAAGAAGGTAACGTGAGACTCCTTTTCAGACTCCGTCACGGCGAGCTGCTTCTTACCCTCACCGCT
>Ga0067045_1000741_pt1 | contig 21495 bp, 25 predicted proteins | sample TerdegcTABiofilm_FD_59184 | JGI IMG/M metagenome (GOLD analysis project Ga0067045, IMG submission 59184) | Combined Assembly of (Gp0054472, Gp0054536) Wastewater bioreactor microbial communities from Singapore -Terephthalate degrading...
GGCCATGCCTTCGATAACAGATTCCATTAAAATGGATTCCGGGCTGTCGTCAAGGTGTTCAAGCGCCGATTCCACACGAACACCAGACTGGCGCAGCTCCCGCTTATAAAAGGCGCTGTCGTACCGGTTGCGGGCAAAACGATCCAGCTTGTGGACAAGCAGAAAATCAACTTTCATCCTGCCGCTCTTAATATCCTTAATCATTTTGAGGAATCCGGGCCTGTCGTCAGTTGTAGCGGAGCGAGCCTCATCGGTATAAACCTTTACAACAGAAAAACCCCGCCGCCCGGCGTACTCGTTGCATGCCCGCACCTGGGCGGTGATGCTTTCCTCCCGCTGGTTGTCGCTGGAGAACCGGGCATATATAACCGCCTTCACAGAGAATCATCCCTCCTAATCAGTTGTCCTATAACATCCACCAACCGGTCCAGCCGGCCATGCGCAGCCGCCTCCTGGATCTCAGATTGGTATTGCTCAGCTTTTTCACCGAGCATGAGCACACAGGCAAAGCGGTTGGCCTGGTACTCGTGCTTTGAATAAAAGCCGGTCTTTTCCAGGATAAAAGAAAATTAGTATTCGGGTGCAATAAAAATGGCCCAGTTCATGGCCACACACAAGCTACTGTTCAATTTCCGTCAGGCCGGAGTCAATAAAAATGAATCTCTCAGAACCCAGGGATAAAGTAATACCTTTAAGTACCTTTAACGGTATATATAAAACCTTAATGCCAAGAGAGGCGGCGATCTCTAACGGCTTACCGCCCCTGGCAAGCTCCCTCGCTTTTTTATATAATGACATTTACAGAAATCACTATCCTTTGGGCTGTATCTTTGCAGCCCGCTCTTTTTTTACTACCTCCCAAGCCGTTTTCAAAGCCAGCATCACGTCGTCTTTCACCTCTTCAGTGAGCGGGTCGCCAAAAACGCGAATATTCGGATGCTCACGAATAAACCTTTCCAGTTCAATATCGTCCGGCGGGCTTTCCTTGTCCAGCCATGATTCATCCCTGCCCAACAAATAGTCAGCCGATACACCGTAAAGGTCTGCCAGCCTTTCCAGGGTTTTCGTCTCCGGCGTCCTGTATTCGCGCTCATAGCCGGAAAAAGTGCCGACCTCCACGCCGAGCATTTCAGCTATCTGCTTTTGGGTCCACCCCTTTTTTCAGCCGCTCTTCTTTGATGCGCCTCGCCAGAGCTTTGTTTCTGTATGGCGTCAAACTGTCTTTTGTTTGCCCGGATTGACTTAAGCTACCTCCATTTTTACCGGTTAGCAGGTAATTTGGGTTAGTTTCAAGCTTTTCAGAAATTAATAACAATGTCTTGTAACTTGGTTCCCTTTTACCGCTCTCATACAGTGAAATTGTCGGTTCGCTAAGATTACAGAGCCTGGCTAAATCAGCCTGGGTCAGGTTTTCCCCCTCCCGCAATTCACGCAGTCTTTGCCCGAATTCTATGCCCATGTTCTCACCCTTTGCGTATTGCTAACTATTAAACCTATTATAGTTTGCTATTAGTAAATATGCAAGATTATTGTCCAATTAATTAGTTTACATTTTGTAAATTTTATTATTGCAAAATGTAATGCCATCATGATATATTATTTACAGTTAGTGAAGTAGTTCGCTCGGAGGTGGTGCATTATACTCGTTAAATTAAAATCCTTTCGACTAGAAAAAGAAGTCACACAGAAGCAGATTAGTGAAGCAATCGGCATTTCCGAGAGCTATTACTGTCAAATGGAGAACGGTTCAAGGCGCATGTTTTTACTCTTAGCCAAAGAAATAGCCCTGTTCCTAAATGCGACTCTAGATGAATTATTTATGGACACTGACTTAGCGTAAAGCTTATGCGCTAAAAGTTTCAATGGAGGGTATGCATGCAGACCGTGTTGTTGAAGGTGACAGCCCGCAGGACAAAAAGCGGCCTGGAAACGGTAAGGCGGGAAGTGGTCGGCCACAGTTCGGAAGACGCCGGACAGCGCCTGGACCGCCTGGCCGGCATCCTTACGGACCTGTTCATGACACAGATTGATAAAAGTAAAAAGGAGGTTGCGGCAAGTGGACAATAGCGGCACTACCAATATTCTTTCAGTTAGTGAAGCGCTTGAGTTGTTGAAAATTGCTTTAAAAAAACACGGCCTGGACAGCGCGAATATCACCGTGAGCAGTCACGGCCTCACTCCGGAGAAAAGCTCCAGCATTGCCGGGAACATAGTTGCCGGCGGCTTTGGTAAAGATGTAATGCCCGCGGGAAAACTCCTAAAGCACGATTGCCGGGAGGGTTGGTATTCCTGGAATACGGTGAGGCAGGGTGACGATGTAATTAATCTGTTTTTCAATGTGAATGAAGATAATCAACCAATCAACTATTTACCCACAGAAGAGGAGGCAAGTTAAATGGCTATTCAAGCCGGTGAACGAGATTACAAAGGTATTGCCAACGACAAGCAGTCAATCAGCCCGTTGCCGGGGGCGCTCACGTTGTTGGACATGCCCGCAATTTACAGGGACCTATGCAGTGAACTGCCGGCCGGAGCAGTTCAGCGCACCAACGGCAAGGAAACCAGAAAAGGCTATGATACCGACGGATACGGTTATCAATATTGTGTAGATCTACTCAATACAGTTGTGGGTCTCGGGCACTGGCGCATTATCGCAGCCGAGGCGTTTTGTGACGAGGGTGAATACTCGAACGGGCGCAAGGCCTACGAGGTAGGCTATGACGTAACCGTCCAGCTCGGCAACTGGACACCGGCCGGCTTTGAAATCCTGGCTGAAACTCCACGTACTCCAGGCGGCCATGTGTCCGCACTAAAAAACGATGCGAGAAAGGGCGCGCTGACTAATGCAATTAAGAAAGCCCTGGCTTTCTTCGGTATCGGCGCGGCCGCCTACCGGGGCGAGCTGGACGATGATAACTTGCCTCCGGAAGGCCGCCAGAACCGGCAGGAGAAGACCGGCCAGACCCTGCCGCCCAAGCCGCAGAACCAACAGCCCCCACAGAACCGGACGCAAAACCCGCCGCCGGCACAGAGCAATGGTAAGGCAACAGACAGGCAATTAGGCATGGTCAAGGGTATAATCGAGCGCGCCGCCCAGGCCGCCGGCTGCAACATGACCCTTAAAGATCAGGCGTTTCTCGGCGCTGTCCTGTCCGCCGCCGGTCTAAGTGCGGCAAGTTTGGAGGATTTGACCAGGCAGGAAGCCAGTTATCTGATTGAAAACGCGGCCGGCATGGTGACTCAGGTAGTCTCTTTCCTTGAAACGAACCGGTCCGATACACGCCAAACCCCGCCGCCCGGGCAGCAACAAGCTCCGCCGGCCAGCCGGGGTAATGGTCAGGGGAATGGAAGGAGGCGGCTATTCTAATGAAAATCAACCGTCTTTATCTCCAGAACTTCCGCAGCCATCTTGAAAGCGACATAAACCTTGACCGGGTGAATTTTTTCCTCGGCAAAAACAATGTCGGGAAAACCTCCCTGCTGGCCGCCCTGGAATGGGGCTTAACCGGACGCTGCTACTGGACCGACAAGGCTGGCCGGGGAGCCGGCGACCTGATCAAGACCGGCGCAAAAAGCGCTACCATACTGGTGGACCTGGCCGGCGCCGGCCTGGCCGTCCGCACCATGAACCCGAATGGGTTTACCTTTGACGGTGAAACGGCCGCGCAGGCCGCCCAGGCTAAACTATATGCCGCCCTGCAGACAAACGAGGACGACCTGCGGGCCGCGCTTGACGTGAGCGCTTTCCTCGCCATGAGCCCGGCCGAACAGAAGACCTACCTTTTCAACGTTCTTAATCTGCGCTGGGATATCGACACTGTCCTGGCCGCGTTGCGCGAATGGGCGAAAAAGAACGGGCACGGTGAAAAAATAGAGCGGCTGGAACATCTGGTCCGCCGCTTTACCCCCCGAAGGTTCAGGCCGGGCCGGAAATATTAGACGCGATTGAAAAGAAACTGCGCGACCTGCGGCGCGACACCAAGCGTGACCTCCAGCGAATCCGGGCCGCTCAGGAAGAAAACCCCGTTACGAACCCCGCTCCGGACGTAACGCTGGAAGAAGTGCTGGCCCAACTCGCGGAATTAAGGGCAGAACGCGACAATATTCTAACCATGCTGGCAGACCGCAAGCGGAGCGAGGACCGGCGAAAAACCCTAGCAGGCTAATTATGAAGCGGTGAGAGGCAGGTTATCGCAAATCACGGACGCACTGGCCAGACTTGCCGGACAAGCCCCGGTAAAACCTTTCGCGGTACCGGACCAGGCAGCCCTGGATGGAGCGGCGGCGCTGGTAGCAAAACGCCAGGCTGACGTGGTCAGTCTGGAAGCCGAGTGGCGGACCCTGAAAGCAGCCCTGGATGCGCTTTCAAAAGCGAACAGCCGCTGTCCGCTGGCACCGGACCACATCACCTGTGCCATGACCACGGCCAAAAGGATCAAGCTGCTGGAAGACCTGGCCGCCCAGGCCGACGCGAAGGCCGCGGCAGTGGAACAGGCGCGGTTAGAACTGGACCAGGCCAGGCGTGAAAACGAGCGGCAAAAGACCTTTGCAGAGCAGGCAAGGCAGGCCGAGCGGGCCGCCCAGGAAGCCGAACGCGAAAAGGCCCGGCTGCAGGCCCATGCCGGCGAACTGTCCAGGCAGGCTGAAGACCTGGCCGCAGAGCTGCAAAAATACGAAGCCCTGCAGGCCCCGGATCTATCACCTTTAAAGGCGCTGGATGAGCGCATAGCTAAAGGGGAAGCCCTGGCCGACAAGATGAAAGCTTACCAGCAGGCCAAAGCCCAGGCGGACACTTTTGACCGCGATACCGTCGCGCTGACTGCGGATCTGGCCGAATATGATCTGCTCGTAAAAGCGTTCGGCCCGGACGGCATCCGCCGCTGTGTTCTCGCGAACAGCCTCGACCCTTTTACCGGGCGCGTGAACGCGAATCTGGCCGGCCTCACAGACGGAGAATACTCCGTCGAGTTTGCGCCGGACATGATCTCCATCGTCAAACACGCCGGCGCAGTTGTCCCGGCTCGCCTGCTGTCTACCAGCGAACAGCTGCGGGTAGGTATCGCGGTACAGGAAGCCATAGCCGCATATCTCGGCCTGCGCATCCTGGCGATTGACGGCGCTGATCTTTTGGATCAGGATAACCGCGACCGGCTGACCGGCTTTGTTTTAGAACGCGCGGGAGAAGGTGAATTTGAGCAAGTCCTGGTGTTTTCCACCGTGGGCGATGTACAGCCCGCGAACCCGGGCCTGCCCGGCTTTAAAATGTTCCGGGTTGAGGCCGGCACAGTGAAGGAAATATAAAGACAACTGAATAGCAGCCCCGCTCCATACCGGTCCATCCAGGGGCGGGGCATTCCGTTAAAGTGTGCAATAACTACTATGGCCCAGAGCCTCCACCTGACCAATAATACATACCAATAATATTTTTCTTTACGTAAGCAAAGAATATTGCATTTCCGCTTTCGGGGTCGGCAAAACAGTTTATAGTGTACTGCTGGCCATATTCTTTATCAACAAAATTAGTTTTATTAATAGTACATGTCAGACTTTGAGCAGGGTTAACAGAAAATAGATGTCTCCTAATAACTAACTCAGGGGAAAAACTTGTTGTGATAAAAATGGTAAAAATTATTATGGCAAGAAAGAGAAATATTTTTTTTATCTTCAATGAGATTCCTCCTATTCCCAATACCATATTCTATCGATTCATACAATTCTTTCTTAAAAATTGAATTCCTTTTTATTGCACATTTGAAAATTACGCGGGAGGGATTAAGGTGACTACACAATGTCTAAGCCCACAGGAGCAGACCGTCTTAGACTGTATACCCACCGGCCATAAGAAGGCCATCAGCCGCCGGTGCCTGGTGGAAATAAGCAAGCTCAATGAGAGGAAGGTCCGCAAGATAATTTTTTCCCTGATTGTTCAAGCGCCCTGAAATACCTGGCAACGAAAGGCTACGTAGAGCTTGAGGCAAAGCAGTTTTACGGGGTTAAAGCCCGTGTGATCAACTGGCAGGATTACCAGTCAAGTACAGAAAATGTATCCGTACCTGTACCCGTGGAAAACCTGTCGAGTACAGAAACTGTACCTGTAGATGGTTCACCGGGTACAGTCACGAGTACAGAAACCGTACCCGACTCCTGTACTCGTGAGGGCACCTAAGCCTTACGGCGGCGCGGCCTCCGGAACGCCTAAGAACAACAAGAATAAAGATCTTAATAATACTGTAGTTGTTGTTAATCTGATCACCAATTTTGAAAAAGAGTTCGGCAGGCCGCTTTCACCTTTAGAAGTTGACCAGTTAACCAAATGGCGCAATGAGCTTCCGGAAGACTTAATCCTGGAAGCCCTGACCCAGGCTGTCATCCGGAACAAGCGTACCCTGGCCTACACTGGCGGCATCCTGCTGAATTGGCAGCGGGCCGGCATTCGTACCGTAGACGAAGCCCGGCAGTAAAAAGAAAGAATTTATCAAAACCCTTTATGTATGAGGAGGTTGCCATGAGCGAAATAAAGATAACCATACCAGGCCGGCCTGTGCCGAAAGGCCGCCCCAGGATAGGATACAGCGGGCGCAAAGTTTATTTGTACACCCCGCCGGAAACAGAAAAATATGAAAGAGACGTGGCATCTGTCGGTAAATTGGTCTGTGGAAGCCCGGCCGGCGGGCCGGTTGAGGTGGAAATATTCATGTACTTCAACCCGCAGGCCGGAGTATGATCCGCAACGGTACGTCGGCGGCGACGATGGAGAAAGAAGGCTTTGGTATGTCGCTGTGACCAGATGCAGAAAGTTTCTCCATATAACGGCTTTGAACAGGAGAGGAACGTCGCCTACGCAGTTTTTTACGGAAATCCGCCATGATTACGTCCGCGACGACGGGACCGATCCGTCGGAACCCAGAGCCCGTAGTAATCCCACCCAGCCGGTAGATGCAGAACTCTTACCGACTTCGTATTCCGATTTGAATTATTACTGGCAATGCCCGTTCGATTATCGTTTGAGAAAGCTGATGGGATTCGGCCCGAAAATCGGGCAGGAATTCGGATACGGACAGCAGGTTCACAATCTGCTTTCGGCGATTCACCAGCGGGCCGTAGAGGGGAACGTAGATGAAGAATGGGTAAGGAATCTCGTCGACCAGCGTTTCAATCTTCGGTATACGAGAGACAGCGCCGAACGGCAACCATTTACGCAGATGAAAGAAGCCGCTAAAGCAACGCTTGTCAGATACGTAAATGAATACCCCAATTTGCACGAATTGGTGTTCAAGCCTGAGAAATCATTCGAATTCGTTTTGGAAGATGCATTGATAAACGGCACCATCGACCTTCTGGAACGTAGGGACCAGATTACCGGTGAGCGTATTCCCGTTGCCGTCGTTGATTTTAAAACTGCGTCCGGCGGAGAGGATGCGCCTTTGGAAGAAAGACTTGAGCAAGTATCCCGGCAATTACGCTTATATGCTGTAGCGGCTAGAGACGCCTTAGGTTTCGACCCCAGAGAAGCACATGCTCATTTCATGTTTTCGAGGCGGCGCCACGAACGCGTAAGTGTAGACATAGGAGAAGAAGCAAGGGTCGTGCTGAGCGGGGAAGTAGCCCACGCAGTCAGGAATGTTAAAGCTGCAAATTTCCCCTTGCACCCCTGTCGTGAGAACCGCTGCACGGATGGTTGCGACTTCAACAGAATTTGCCCCGGCCGTGGGGATAGGTAGCCGGCGATTTTAACCGTAGTTGTTGATTTTTCCTTAAGTAACCTGTGTTGTACCGAAAACATGATAAGAGTAAAAAGTTCTGCTTTGGGAGTTGAGATTATCAGTCAAGGTGAAAAAATACTTTACGGTTTAGGAGGGAAAGCCAGCTTTGCCCTACGGGAATACCTCGATATTTGTGCGCCGTATTTTCACGGGAGCCCACGTTTAGATCCCAAATTACAATGGGTGCTCACTCAGCTGGCTCTCAGTTGCCATCTTACAAGTGAAAGTGCACTTATTCTCATCGGCAATTATCGCCTATGGGATACGGAGTTGTTGATAAGGTCGGTTTTGGAGGGGACCCTCAAATTTATATTCCTTTGTATCGGTGATGAAGATGAGCCGACAAATAAAGTAAATGAATATTTGGAAGACCTGCCTGGAATTAAAGCGCTTAAAAGACATCAACACATCCAAACATTTTTATCTAAAATCCATAATCCGGAATCTAAAGCATGGCTGCCTTTTAGGGAATTGCTTCTGTAATCAAGAGGAGTTGGACGCTCTAAATGAAAAATACCCTCGCAAATTGAGACAACAACTTGAACAAAAGTGGTCATTCACTGAAATAGTTAGGCTTTTATCAAAGTCCGACATAATCGGGTTTGATAAAACTGCCTGCTTGTGCTACGGTTATGGGATGGGAAGTCATCTTATCCATCAAGACGGTGATGCAATATGGCTTATGTGGGAACGGAATCAAAGAGAGCAGCGTAGGCGTGAGGCGATGGAATCGGCACACGGAGTTAGGGAAATCAGTGATATTCTCACATTTGCCATGCTTAGGGCGCTTATGCTTCATAAGTTACACCAGGTTGACACTAAGCCGGTAACGGACCTGTATACATCACACCAACCGATGCTGGAAGAGATGCACCAAATTCAAGAAGAATGGTATTGAATAGAATACCCAAACCATCCATAGCATGTGGAGTTTAGATAAGTTACAGTGTCAGATATGGTTTTTCTTTTTTGTCGTCACTCGAAAAGGCGGCGTGGAAGCTCCTGGCTGGCTATGCTCATCCGAAGCCTGAGCCGATATTTACTTTGTGTATGTCCTGCGGATCGCAAGCTAGACTCAGGGATAAAAAAAAGAAGACACAGGCCGGTTCCGTAAAACTCCGCCCGCCTGTGTCTCTTTTGCGCTTGGCTTCGGTGGTCGATTTAACTCTCCGTCATCCGAGCAGACTACCGGTCCTGCTTTGGGGATGAATAATCGGGTCTCAGGCCCGGTAGACTGCCCAGCATTTGGGATCATGCCTCCGGCTGCGCTCCACAAACGACGGTCCCCTCTATCAGCCTGGCCAGGCTGCCAACTCCAGGGATAAGCTCTGGAGTCAGACAGCCAGCTCCGCAATTGGCGTTCCATCGGCCGCCAACATCTCCGCGCCGCCGCTGACCTGGTCACGCGGGTGCTGTCGGCGGAGAATGTTGTGCAATGGGACAAGGAGGTTTGCGTGCTGGTGTGCAGCAGCGAAAAAATAGGGGTGATGGAGCTTGGCGTATGAATCAGATGGCGGCAGGTCAGCTGCAGCTGCAGCGATTACCGCAGGCGGCGTACATTGCAAGCACATCACGGCGGTGGCGCTGCACGAACCGGCAGAGATTGCCCAGGTGCGCAGCAAGCACAGGGAGATCCGGGGGCAGTTGCTTTAGTTGTGGGGCTTTGCGCCTTTTTTGGGTCGCCTCTGCCGCTCCTCAGGCAGGAAAGTGGTAAAGGTAGCCCGCAGGACCTGCCCCGGAATCCCGGGCATTCTCTCCGCCCGCCGGGCCAGGACCTGCGGCCTTGATTATAGCCCCGCTCCGTCGGGCGGCCGTGCTCTTGCGGCATTCCTTGCGCGACGGTCGCACCACCGGCCGGCTCTGGGGTCTCTTTATACGCATTCCTTTGGTGTCAGGGCTTCCGCCCGTGTGCTCCGCTCCCGCTCCGCGCACCAGCTCCGGCCTCCCCGGCATGGTTTCGCTGGTCATGCACGCACCGTCAGCCACGGCCTGCTTTTCTGGTGTTGCTTTATGGCGCGGCCGTGTCTGACCGTGCTCGGTCATCCTTGTGGGTCTAGCAAGGCGGTGCCTTGCAGTACATTAGGAATCGGCTGCTCCTGTTCCCGATAGGGTTATGGCTGCCGTACCTGCTTGCATATTTCCGGTGTAGTTGCACCAGTTCCAATGCCGGGATGCTGTCCGGCATTGGAAGTTGTCTGGCCTTACCAGTACGAGCTTATAAGGGGCAATTTCCTCATTAAAAGGCTTATATGAAACGAAAAAGCCGGAGCTTAAACCGGCTTTCTTCAATACGGGTGTCCTGTTTTTGGAAAGTTGTAAACAGGAATTTGAATTAATTTTTTATCGGCAGGTGGAGTCTTGCGCAAACGATCCAGTTCTTCACACACTTCGGGCTCAAAATATTGCTCGCCACAATTATCGCAAACCCAGGAGGGAACGTTCTCTATCAATGTTAAATCATTACCCCACCAGTTTTCAGCTGTAATCAATTTTTTGGTCGTTTTACCGCCGCACAAGAAACACTTTTTAATCATTTTGTCAATTCACCCCGCGTGTTTTAGGATCCTTCCACTTGGGAGGATCGGGAAAATATGCGGGTCAAAATCTCTTATGCATCGCTGTCCTGTCCTTATTCTGGCGTGACGGCTTAAAACCCATTCACCTTTAAGTATTTTATCACGGATTTGCAAGATATCCAATGTATCGTCCCCTAGTAAAGGTATCTTTCTATTCGATGGAAGAAGATAAAAACCCTTTATCTAATGAAAACTTGTATCACAGAGCGACACAGCTTTATCCGGCATAATATAAGATTTTGCTTATGGGCTTAGGTGTGCCGGTTATATTGTTGGTTCGGAATGATCAAAATATCAAATCAACCACTGGTTTAAAGAACACATGTTTGATATAATGTTCCCGAGAACATTTGTATGAGGAGATATTATATGACTAACAGAGAGCACCAAACTGCAACAGTAAACCATTACCTTGGCAGAATAAAGCATAAGGGGCACATTACCTTTGAACCGTGCAAACCGCGTACCGCTAAGGGTGTTGATGTAAGATGGTAGAACCACTTTTTAAGTATACCCGCTTATCCAATCAGGACCTCTTGGATTCCATAAAGCAGTACACTGCAAAGCACGGTTACTCCCCAACCATACGCGAACTTGCTAAGATGACCGGCGCTGGTATTGCCACAATTCATAAACATCTCAACGAGCTAATTTATGGTGGTTACGTTAAGGTCGAACAGCCGCGGCGGCGCATCCTCCGGGTGGTGAAAGATTATGACTAAGCTTTACCGGTCCCCTGTGCAGGTAGTACTGGATGCCCGGCAGCAGCCCCGGCGCTTCCGCTGCGAAACATATCAAGGTATGGTCTGTGATTTATTTTTTGCCAAAAACGAGGGGACTTGGGTGCTGGAGCGGGTGTGGGATTAAAGAAGGAGTTTATTTGACCTTGTAGTAAATATAAATAAGAGATAGTGAGATAACGGATCAATAAAACCGGCTGGTGAGAATATGCTAACTATAGAGGAATATGTTGCCCGCAGGAAAAAAGAAGACCGGCTTAATGAGTTTGATGTAAATTCTCGTTTAGAGAATATCAGGGTCTGCGTGAATTATGTTTTTGAGTATTTTAATAATTATTTGGATATCACCGAAGCGGAAGAAAAAACCGCCCTGCTCGATGAGAAGCTTGAAAAATACAATAAGCAGCTTCATGAATATGAGCCTAAGGTTAGAGCATGGCTGGTAAGCATTTATAGAGAATACGGAAAGCATATGAACCGTTACATAGGAAATATCCTTAAGGAATACGATTTTTTTCTCATTTATAATACAGACAGCGAATTTAGAAGCGTGTCATATGACTGCTATTCACAACTAATTAAAAAGTTACCTTTTTTGAAAGATCAAACGGAAATGCTTTTTTTGTTTATAAAAGATTATCACCGGGTGCAGAGCCAGCCAGCTATGAATGATATCCCTGATATTACTGAAGGGATAACCGAGTGGATTGAGAATACCTGGAAGAAGTACCATGTCAACATACCGGCGTTTGCATATGGTTGGGTCAACCGTTTTTATGATAATGAAGATTTATGGCCGGCAACACACAGGAGAAAGAGTCAAGAAACATGGAGGAAATACGATTACGATATAAAACAAAAGAGCAATTTGTTTAACCTGGATTCCCTATACAGAAGAATGCCGAAAAAGCCTTTTACCAAAGGCAAAAAACAGGAGTTTGAAGTTCTGATGATGTATTATTGGCTGCATCAATTTGAAGGAGATGATGATGGCTACTGGCAGGAATACTTGAATAAGACGTTGCCAGCGCTTAACAAGGAATAATAAATGACACAGCCAGTGGTCATGGGTTCCGGAGTTATTGCCCGGACGTGTACTGTTTGCATAAATAAGACATTAAGGAATCTGGTGTTTAGATTTGGAAAGTACCAGTTAAAGAGCGATTGCATTAGAACTCGTTCTTTTATTTTATATTTTGTAATTACTATATTTTTTAACTATTAAATCGATTGCATGATCATAAGCGAATCGTCCAAATTTATGATTACATCGATGTTAATGTACCCGTGCTAACGCGCATGTATGAGAAGCGCCTTAAAGGTTACAACGCCATTGGCTATAAAGTTCAGGGAAAAGATAAGATATTTGTTTGATTATCAATGCTTTTGTCTATATATCATGTAGTATGTTAGGCTGGTAAATCTAGTTGTAGCAGATAAATAATTCAAAATGGTATAATGGTTTCAAAGAGGTGATAGGCTCATTGTAGCATAGAGATTACTTAAGATGTTATAATGGATTAAAAGGATAGGTGAGCATGAAATGATACAAATGAATATACCAATACCAGAAGGACTGCCTCAATCTTTAAAAATGTCAGAGGATGAATTTACCAGAGAAGCACGGATGTTGTTGGCAGCGAAACTTTATGAATTGGGTAGGGTAACCGCAGGAGCAGCTGCCCAAATAGCTGGCGTAGATCGTCTTATCTTCCTTGCCTCGCTCGCTAATTACGGTGTGCCTGCAATCAATATAAAGGATGAAGAAGTGGAATTGGAAATAGAATCGGCCAGGAGACTGGCAGGATTATGAGTTTACGCATTGTTGATACAGGACCTCTTCTTTTTCTAGCTCGCTTGAATCGTTTGGAGCTATTAAAAATTGGGGTTGAGCGGGTGCTGGTTCCTTCGGCGGTACTTATAGAAATCCAGCGCAAGGATGACCTGGCGTTACAGAGAATCCAGGCCTGCTATGGTGAATGGCTGGGTGAATGTATACTGACCAGCCCGGAAATATTAAGACTGCTGCCCGATCTCGGAAAAGGTGAACGTGAAGTCATTGCCCAGGCTCTCGGGCAAAAGATCAATTCTGTTATTTTAGATGATCTCGATGCCAGGCGGATTGCCCGGCGTTTTGGTCTGGTCCCTACCGGAACAGTAGGCCTCTTGCTGGCAGCCAAGAAACTGAATCTTATTCCTTCTTTCAAAGTTGAACTGGAAAGCATAAGAGCTATGGGTTTTTGGATATCACAGTCTCTTTTGACAGAAGCATTGAAAGAAGCTGGGGAAGATGATTAAAGATAACAGTTCCGGATCCAAGGTCCTTAGATATTCAACACCGGCGTGGCCGCCACCTAAAAGGAAAATGGTAGTAGAATGGCTGTAACCTCAGAGACAAGCCCGGGTAAGCTGTCATGTACGGATTGTATACGTCAGCTGGTCCGGGCTCTAGGTTTAATTTTAGAAAGTTAACTTTTTAGGTTATGTTTTTCTACTGTGGATTTAATCCGGTAAGGCCCGCCTCCACCAATTCGATGAACAATATAGATTAAAGTCCATAAAGTCCGGTATACATGCGGGTTTGCGAGCCTTCCAAGGTAGTTTTGGGAGGCTTGTTTTACATACACTCGTAGCCGAAAATATTCAGAATTAATACACCAGTATTTAAACGGCAAAAGAAAATGACGGCCAAACGAAACAGGTTAACGAGCAAATCCCGCCGGACTGGAGTGGATACTGTTAATAAGGTAAGGTAGCCATAGGTTTTCAGAACGAAAAATATTTAGTAAATATTAACATTAGCACTATTAATATTACTAATAATGTGATATAATATCACTATAAATGTAATATTGATAGGGGTGGTTTTATGTTGTTCCCGCTCGGTGGGCCGGTGTCGGAAAGTGATATTGTAGGCAGGGATGATTTTATCATATCTCTTGAAAATAGGTTGTCCGAAGGACAGAGTATAATGCTTGCGGGGCCACGCAGGATTGGAAAAACTTCTGTCGCCAACGAGGTGTTGCGCCGATTGAAGAAAAAGGGGTTTTATGTGGCTTCTGTTGACTTCTTTCGTATTTCAAACAGTAGAAACATTGCTGAATCTATTATTAACAGTTGTCTTGAAAACAGAACCGGAATAAAAAAAACGTTAAACGCTGTATGGGACCGGGCGAAGTTACTGGCCGGTGCTGCTAAAATCGCAGTTAAGGTGGAGGATTTAGAGCTAAATATCGGTTTTCCGAAGAGGGAAATGGACGATGAGACGCTTCTGGAATATGCGTTTAACTTGCCGGATGTTCTTGCTCATAAGGATAATAAGCGTATGTTAATGGTGTTCGACGAGGGTTTCAAGACGCCGGACAGGTTGCAGGGCAGGATATATATAAGAAAATGCGATCCTATTTTCAACTGCAAAAAAATGTATCATATCTTTTTCTTGGTTCAAAAGAAGGAATGATGCAGTCACTTTTTGGGGGGAAAAAACACGCTTTCTATCGCTTTGCTACTGTTCTCCCCATTCCCCAAATTTCAGAGGAATCCTGGACAGGTTATATTGGCCGTAAGTTTGGCGAAAAGGGTATTAAGGTAAGTGGTGATTATGTTTTAAAAGAAGTTGTCAGGATGGCTGGTGGGCATCCGCAAGACACAATGCTTATTAGTAATGAAGCATATTATACATTATTGGAAGCCGGGGAAAAGAAGTTAACTATTGAAATAGTAAGGATCGCCTATGAGCGAGCCATTGTTACCCTTACCCCTGTTTTTGACGAAATACTGGACCAAGTTGGTAAAAAGCCTCTTGTGCGTGAGGTTTTACACCGCATGGCTGTCGGGGATGTAATCTATAAGGAAAAGAAACACCCTAACGATATTAAAAGAGCAGTTGATCAGCTTATAGTCAGTGCTGTTATTGAGAAGGAAAGTCGTGGTAAATACAGGTTTGTTGAGCCGATGCTGCAAGATTATATTTTGAGGCGTTATTAAAAACCGAGCTCCAAAGCCGTCAGTGACAACGAGCAAACAAGGTTACTGACCGACACGACAGGCAACAAAACCTTTGCTGTATAGCTGTATATCAGTAACAACGATTGGTATTATATATACACCTTATTATGACAATGAAAGAAGTGTTTGTCGGTCTTTTTCTGGGTTTGATATCGGGTATTTTAACTGGCATTGTTCTGGGAAAATTTGAAACTCTTGCTAAAGTACTAGATCCCGTAATAATGGGACTTTACGCAATACCTAAGATTGCTATTGCTCCCCTATTCATTCTCTGGTTTGGATTGGGGATAACCGCAAAAATTGTTTTTGCGTGGGTGGTGGTGTTTTTCTTAATTTTCTTCAACACGTACGCCGGTATGAAAAGTGTTAATCCTGATCTTGTTGATTCGGTCAGGGCGATGGGAGCCAGCGAGTGGCAGATAATGACAAAGGTATCAATACCTTCATGTATCCCCTGGATATTGGTAGGTTTAAGAGCGAGTTTAGGAGCCTCGTTAATTGCCGCTATTGTAGGTGAGTTTGTTGCAGCTGATGTAGGGCTTGGGTATTTAATCATGGAAGGCTCAAACTTATTTATGACAAAAAGGGTTTTGTCGGTAGTTTTACTTCTATCTGTGATTGTCATAGCTATGGATATATGCCTGAGAGTGATAGAAAACCAGTTTTTGAAGTGGAGGCCAAATATTGAGGAACAAAAGCTATAAGGCTTTTGCTGTTCCAGAACACAAAAGATGTTACCAAATTATAGAAGGAGGCAGTCATATATGATAAAAAGACTCATTGCTAATTTTTTTGGCCGTTATCTCTTTTGCTAGGTATTGCGGGATGTGCAAAAAGTCAAAAAGAAGAAGTGAAGAAGGAAGCAAACAAACCTGAAAAAGAAAACCTTGTATATGTCGAACCAGGGCGTTATTTAATTAAACTCCCGTTGCTTTTAGCTGAAGCCAAAGGCTATTTCAAGGAAGAGGGTCTGAATGTTGATATCAAGATAGCCCCTAACCAAAAAGTATATGAGGCGTTAGTTGCGGGTGAGTCTGATTTTATCGCAGTATCTTATGGCTCGCTGATGAAAATTAATCAACAAGGCCAGAAAATACAATCCGTTGCAAATATAACTGAAAATTGCTTATTTCACCTTGTTGCTAACTCGGATATTAAATCAATCGAGGATTTGAAGGGTAAAAGAATCGGTGTTCCAAAAGTAGGGGAAGAGGTTACAGCTGTTGTTCGAGCCGCCCTAAAAAGAAAGGGGATAGATCCAGACAAAGATGTAACATGGGTTGCTGTTGGCATCGAAGCTACAATGGTTGCTGCAATGAAGACCAAACAAGTCGATGCGGTAGGTGCCGTGGGAGAATGGAGGGATCATTTATTGAGAGCCGTGCCGGGCACACATGTCCTTATAGATTATTCAAAAGATTCTGATCTCAAGGAATACTTAGGCGCCGAAACATATCCGCTTGCCCATGTCCAATTGACTTCTGAATTTATCGAGAAAAATCCTGAAACAACCCAAAGAATTGTTAATGCTGTTATGAAGGCTTTGCAGTTTATTAATACTCATACTCCTGAAGAATGTATTGATGTGGTAAAGGACAAGTACTGGGCTGAGGCGGATAGAGATGTTCTCGTTAAGTATTTAACTGAAATAAAAGATGCCTTTAGTCGGGACGGGATCACCTTGAAGGGAGGATATGATGCTGTTGTTCAAGTAAACAATGGTGGCGGTTTATTGGATTTACCCGCCCCTGTGTTTGAAGAGATTACAAATTTAAAATTTGTAGAGAAAGCCGATAAAGAATTGGGTATAAAAACAAAATAGTAAAAACCCTCACTTAAAAGCAAAGAAGAAGTGAGTTTTTGGGACAAACATTCTTTTGATGAATTTGAAGATGAGCTTGAAGAAGTAAATGTAGAGTGCATATAGTGCATATTAAGTAAGTTTTTGTACCAGGTGCATCTTCACTAGGTGAGTCCTATCACGGTGATAAGGTTAAAGCCTGTTATCACCCGCCAATTAAAATAAAAGCAATAGTGCCGAGGAAAACCATCGGTACTATTGCTTTTTTATGCTTAAGGCTGGAGTAGCCGAGTGCCCATGTCAAAGGTAACCTTATTGATGTATATGTGGTACTGCATTTCCGCTAGTGTAAGCATTCAGTCAACCCCGCCAAGGTAAGGGCATGGCTTTGTCCATAGCGAACTAGAATATATCTTGAGATTTTGTCTTTTATTGCAGGATCTTGGTTGTACTGTGACGAAATGGCTATAACACATTACCCAAGTTTCCTGGCAGGCGGTTTTCTTGACCAAGATATATACGCTAAAGATAGGGCCAAGTGGCCAAATGAAGATCCGGCAACACTGTTAACATAGTAAATATGGACCTGGAGTGAACCAGCACCCTGCTGGTGGATGGAAGTAAGAACAGGAGGATGAATCGTGAAATCAGTTTTAAATACATGCAAGCCGCGACCAGAGATCCTGGCTGGTACATTTAATCCAGAGGTATTTACAGCCTCACTCGGACCGATTATTGACTATTACCGTAGCGGCAAAGGTGTCATAGACAGCATTTACACCAGCGCCGGGAACTTCTTCGGGGAGGCTACCCACCCCACCCAGGGCCTTCGTCTGACCTTGGCGGAAGTCTTCGGCCGGATCGCAGGCGACATGACTGTTCCAGCCATACACAGGCTGGAGACGGCTTTTGGCGGCGGCAAGACCCACACGCTGATCGCCTGTACGCATATTGCCTATAAAGGTAAAGAGCTTGGCGGCATTATCAATGACATCCTTGATCCCAATCTTCTACCTGAACCCGGATCTGTTGCAGTGGTCGGCGTGGCCGGGGACGAAATACCGGTCCACAGGCCTAGAGGCAACGATTTGGTGCCCTATACACTCTGGGGTGAGATCGCCTGGCAGATCGGCGGGGAGGATCTCTACCGGGAGGTTGAAGACGACGCAAACTCCCATGCCGCCCCGGGAAAGACATACTTCAACAAGGTATTCGCCAACCGAAAGGCTTTAATAATGCTGGACGAACTGGCCCAATACGCGGCCCGGCTTGAAGCCGCCCGGCCCGATGGCGCCAGCCAGTTGGCCGCCTTTTTGATGGCGCTCCACGGTTATGCCAGAAATAACCCGGGGATTGCCGTGGTGCTTACGCTTGCCAGCGCCACAGACGCCTTCGCCAGGCAAACTGAACGTTTAGCAGCGCTGATCAGCCAAGTGCGCGGTGAAGAAGTGACCGAAGACGACGCCCTGGGTATAGGCGAAAAGGCNGTGCGGGNCGTGACCAGCGTGGTGGCCCGCGACGCCGTGCAGATTACGCCGGTGCAAGCCGCCGAGGTTTCCTCCGTGCTGGCCAAACGGCTGTTTACCTTTATAGACCGTGACGCCGCCGGAGCGGCAGCTGCGGAATATATGCAAATGTACCGCCGGAACTCCAACCTGTTGCCGGAGGAGGCCTCCAGTGAGAACTTCAGGGGACGGATGACCGTCACCTATCCCTTTCACCCGACGCTGGTCAACTTCCTGAACAACAAGCTTGCCAATGCCGAGAACTTCCAGGGCACGCGCGGTGTGCTCCGGGTCCTTTCCCTGGCTGTCCGCAGTCTGTGGCAGAGCCGGCAGGCAGTGCCGATGATCCATGCCTGCCACATCGACCTGCGCTCAGACCGGGTGGTTAATGAAATACTGGGCCGGACAGGCAGCTCCGACCTGATGTTCATTCTTAACGCCGACATCGGCAGTGTTGATACCGGCGCTCTGGAGGGCGGCTACAGCAATGCAGAACTGGCCGACCGGCGCAACCCGCACCCGGAAGGCCATCCCCTCTACGAATACACTTGGAAGACTGTCTTTCTGCACAGCCTGGTCGGCCGCGAAGAGGGGATAAACTCCAAAGCCTTCGGCCTCACCGAGTCTGAAGCGCTGTTCTGCGTGTCTTTTCCAGGCTTAACACCGCCGCAGGTGCGCACAGCCCTGGAGGAAATCAATGAAACCGCTTTTTACCTCCGGTATGAACAGGGNANGTACTTTGTCCGGCGAGGAGCCGACCATCAATAGCGTCCTGGCCNGAATCCGCCAAGACCCTCGAACACAAACCAGGTCAATGAGCTGCTTGAAGCAACGGCTCGAAAAGTACGTAACCGGAGGGTCCGGCTTGTTCCATATAGAACACGACGTCTCTTTACCGGAGCACTTGCCNGACGGCAAGGGCAGGCCCGTGCTCGGGATCGTCTCGCTNACTGCCGNNGCNGNNGATGTACAGGCAATGGTTACCACCAAGGGCGTCAACAAGCCCCGGGAGCAGCAGAACCTGATATTCATACTTGTTCCGGAAACCGTTGCTGTGAAAGGCACAAATGAGTTGGAGGGGCTTTCCCAGACCCAGGCGCAGGGAGTCCGTCAGCGAATTGACGGTATAGCCCGCCAGGTCAAGGCTATGCGCGTCCTGGCCGACAAGCCGCAGAGCTACGGCGTCAACCCCCGCCGCCTGGAAGACGCGGACTTCAAAAAGCGCCGGGCTGAGCGCGAGCAGGCGCTGGTCACCGCAATTTCAAGCATCTACACCGGCCTTTATTACTCTTCAACAGGCGGCCACATAGTGAGAAAAGAGATAAAGACTGCCGGCGGCGAGGGTGGAATGCCCTTTATCGAGTTGATTTACGACATCTTGAAAAAAGACGGCGAGATCCTTACCGGTCAAAATACAACCCAGTCGGACCTGCTGAATATGAGCAAGATTTTCTTCGATCACAGTGACAGCGTAAGTCTGGAAAGACTCCGTAATAACTTCTGCTGTGTGCGAAGCTGGCCGGTGCTGGAGAACCCCGGGGTTTTCGATCAAATTGTCCGGGCCGGTGTGCAAAAGGGCGTATGGTGCGTCTACCGCATGGGCGCTGAAGATAATGTAAAACCAGGAGAGTTCTATCACCAGGAAAACGAAATCCCGCTGGGGATTAACCTGGGTGACAACGGCTACGGCCTGATTACCCTTCCGGGCGCGAAACAGCGCGGGTGGTCTGAAGGCGGTAAGGTGGAACCGGCCAAGGTCCGGGAAGGGGTTCTTTATACAGTTGCCGGGAACAGTACGGCTACCGTCCAGCAGGTAGCGGAAGGCCTGACGGAGAAATATGGAGAGGTCGCGGCCGGCGATTTGGATGAGGCTGTGGTAACGCTGGTCAGGGAAAGCCGCCTGTACGCCGTCCGCGGCGACCAGGGACATAAAGAAAAGCCCGACTTAATTCACGGGGCCATGGCCGCCCTGTACAACCCCCAGCCCGGTGACATACTTGTTACTCCGGCTCAGGCTGCCGGGCGGGGATGGATCACCGGCCGCCGGCAAAGCTACAGCCTGGCGGGACGGGAAGGGGCTGAAAAAGTTCTGCCGCTGCTGCGGCGGCTGGGCAGCATATATAACAAAGGCGCCAGGTCCACCATTGAAACACTGGATCTGACTGACCTTGAGCTGCCGCGGGGCGGTACACTACGGCTGCAATTGAACAACGTCACGCCGGCGTCGATGAAATTACTCAGCGAGCTGTTTGAGGTGCTGGACGGTGTTANANAAAANGGTGAACGTACNGAGGNNTACCTTGACATCGTTAACCCCGATGAAAANTGCCTGTTAATCCGGGAGCTGAAAAACAAATAAGCGTGAGGCNTACANAATGGCAANCAAGAAGTCGACCACCGATTGGANNCTGGAGCAGNATCTCCNGCNGCGCATTCGTCCTTTTGCAGAACATNCGCCCTGGGTACTGCGCATAACCGGTCATAAAGACAAGCCGGCTCCCGTTTTTATTGTCAAGAAGCGTCTTTCACACGACGGGGACGTCAAGGCGAACAGTAAACCGGCAGGGAGGCCGTATCTGAAAGAACAGGGACTGCTGTACGGGCAATCCCAGCGCCGTTGTTTGCCTGTAATCCGGGCGATTTCCGGCAGGGTGTGTGATGACGCCGGGATCCCTCTTGAGCTTCACCGGTTTTCAATAACGGCCGCATCACGTTCCGGGGCAACCTGCCCCTGGACGAGGAGGCGGGTGTTAAATTATCGCTTATCTTCAAGCTCCAGGAGCGCGTGAAGGATATGGACCGGGTGGAGCTCATCGCCCGGCGCGTGGAGCGCTTCAGCCGCGAGGAGGCCGTATACTGGCTGACCCGGGCCACCCAGTACGGGATGGATCCCAACCGCTGGGCCCTGGCCGGCATGCGCGTCATGCTGGGCGGCCAGCCTGAAGACAAGGCCGTCCTGCAAATGCTTGAGAAGTTGCGCGGTTAGTACTACAGCGTAATGTAAAGGTTAGCGGAGCCATGGGGACGGTTCGAGCGTCCCCGAAGCGCAGCGAAGGGCCGAAGGGAAGACGATGGAACCGTCCCCGTGGCGTAGCGGGCATA
>Ga0067045_1029351_pt1 | contig 21485 bp, 14 predicted proteins | sample TerdegcTABiofilm_FD_59184 | JGI IMG/M metagenome (GOLD analysis project Ga0067045, IMG submission 59184) | Combined Assembly of (Gp0054472, Gp0054536) Wastewater bioreactor microbial communities from Singapore -Terephthalate degrading...
CGTCCGCCGATACGGGCCCCGCCACGAGCCAGTCGCGAACATATTGCCCATCGGGCGCAGCGGCCCAAGCGCCCAGCGAACCGGCAAGCAGCCCGAGGACGGCCGCCGCCATTGCGGTGGCCCGACAAAGCGAAACCCGCGAAGAACAAGGTCGATGCTTCATGGCGTGCCACCCGCCGGCTTCCCCAGATCCGGCCCGTCCATCCCAAGTAGCATGAGGGCCCAACCAAGTCAAGTCCCGGCGCGGACTTCGCCACGAATGGTCGAAGAACATGCCGGAGTACACGCGAGCGATCCGGCGTCGCACACCCCCTTGTCACAGAAGGACTTGCAGAGACGCAGGCTCTGACGCGATATACGCAAGCACGCCACCGGCGGTTTGAGCCGGGGCCTGGTCGTCATGCCGCACCGTTCACCACCCGCGCGTGAACGGTGGTGTCCGTCCCGCCTGCGGGGGTGGGCCAGACGCCCGGCAACGAAGCCGCGCGTCAATCGTCTTGGCTCGGCTGCAAGGCGAGCCAGGCCCGGGTTTGGTAGCTGCACAGGCACTTGGCCGACCCGTCGGGCACAAGCACCAGTCCGCCCGCGGGGATGGCATTGATCCAGCAACCCGGCCGCATGCCGCCGAAGTTCCGGATGGCCTCGCCGTCGCGTTTCAAGTCGAGATACGCCAGCGTGGCGGAGCGGAAGACGAGCAGTTGCGAGCTGGAGGCGATCTGCCCGCAGCCGTGGGTCCGCTTGAACTGAAAGGGCACCTCTTCGCCGGTAAGCACGTTCCAGGCCCCGCCCTCGGCGTAGAGCGTGTCGCCGGCGATCACCGGGCGAGTGCCGGGCTTCGCCGCCTTGTCCCAGCGGCGCTTGCCTGTTTGAACGTCGAAGGCGGCCATGCGCCCGCCGATCTCCGACGGCAGCCGGAAGAAGTTGAATCGCATGGACTGGTAGTACATCAGCAGGAGGCCGTGCTTCGCGCTGACAGCCAACTGCGTGCCGAAGATGTCGTCGTCCGACTGCCAGAGCGTACGGCCGGTCTTGGCCTCGAGCGCCAGCAACGTCCCGCCGGGATGCTCGCCCGGCTTCAGGAGTTGGATCTTGCGTCCGGGCTCGGGCTTCACGGTGCGGTCCGCCAAGGCAATCGCCCGATCGATCAGGTACACCCGGCCGTCGGCGATCGCGATCGCGTTGTTGCGGATCGAGTCGCGGGGTTGGTAGCGCCAACGGAGTTCCCCCGTCTTGGCGTCCATGGCGAAGAACTGCACGGACTCGGTTCGCAAGCGGATGTCACGGTAGCGGGCGCTGGTGAAATGCCCGTCGTGGAGGACGCTGCCGTAGAGCAGCCCGTCGTGCCAGGCCACATAGCCCCAGTTGCGGTTCTTGTCGTCTTTCGCCACCGGCGTGGCGAACTCGCCGAGCAGCCTGCCCGTATGCAGGTCGAGCCGAAGGCAGCGGGCCCCTTCGGCCACATAGACGCTATCGTCGCTGAGGCAGAAGTTGTTGCCTCGCTCCGGCACCCCGACGTCGTGATGGCTGCCGTCCCAGTCGCGCAGGATCCCTTCGATGCGATACGTCCAAAGCAGGCGGCCATTGTAGGCGTCGACGCAGCACAGACCGTCAACCCCTTCCACCACGAGGTGGCCCCGGTTGACCAGCGGCGTCGGGCCCTGGGCATGCCGGTCTGGGATCTCGAAATCCACGTCGCGGAACCAGAGTGCTTGCAGACGCCCCTGGACGAGGTTGTCTTGAGAGCAGAGCGTGTTGGCGGGCGATGCGTTCTGGTGCGTCCATTGCCCGGCCCCCTCCGGCGGCGTTGCGGTGACGATCCGCAACTGGCCCCGCTTGCCAAGGACCGCCTTGCCGCGGTAGGGATGCAGCAAGGACTTGACTGCCGAGGGTTCGGGAATCCGCGTTTCAGAGCCGAGGCTGCGGCTCGACACCACCAGGTCCGCGCAGTAGCTCGGATAAGGCGGCTGAAGCGGATCGCCCTCCTGCACGCTGACGCGTACTCCGTACAGACCGGTTGCGTGGAGCCGTTTTCGGGCAGCATCGACCGCCGCCGGATCCTCGCTCAGTCCGCACACCGTCAGCTTGCTGCGCCGCGCCAATTCGATCGCGAGTTGACCGGAGCCGCAGCCGAGGTCCAGGCAAAGCCCTTCCCGGATGCCGGTCTCCCGGAGGATTTCGTCGGCCGCTGCACCGTAGTCGATCGCAGCCCCGGAGGCCACCTCGGCAGGCGAAGAAGTCTCCTGGGTTTCAACCTTGCCGGCGGCCGGCCCCGGACCGAAACAGTAGACGCGTCCGGCCGTGGTGGAGACGATCAGCCGTCCCTCCGACACGGCAAGGCCGAGTGCCGTGCCCTCCACGGGCTGCCGCCATCGCATGCGGTGGGACGCCAGGTCCACGATCTCGACCGCCCCCTGCCCGCCGCAGACCGCGTCGTTGCCGGCGGTGATCAGTTCGAGTTCCCTCTCGTAAGTGGTCGGCAGGAGGGGTTCCGTGCTTACGCCCATCTGACGCAATTCCGGACGCCGCTGATTGAGTTGCACTTCAAGATTGCTCTGCTTGAGCACCGAGTCGTCGGCCTGGCGGAACCGCGGGCGCATCGCGAACATGTCCTTGAAGACCGGATAGGCCGCCAGCGCATCGGCCATCTGGGGCGTATCGTACGGATCGGGCCGCAAGACGACCTCGGCCTCCTTCTTCAGCCCGCGATAGCGCACGGGCTTGCCCTTCCGGTCGACGGACTCCAGATCGGCGAATCGGTAGTGAACGATCGAGGCGCCGTTGGATTGGATCATGCCGTCCGGCAGGGCGGAGAGCACGCCGCGGCCGCAACGCGCAGCGATCCGCCCGTCGGCCGCGTCGAAGAGACATCCGCCGTTGGCCAGGAACGGTCCGGCCAACAGGGCCCGGGCGCCACCGATGGAGTGATTCGCCTCCAAGTGGTAGTAGAGCAACTCGCCGTCCGATCGTCGCAAGGCGGCGGGCACCGCCCGGCCGGTTGGCAGAAACAGACGATCCGCATCGGCCAGCAGGTAGCCCTGCGGCGGGACGCCGCTGTTCGCACTGGCCCCGCCGTGAGGTTGCGGCATGACCAGGGCGCCGATCCTGGCGTTGGTCCACCGCACGCTTCCCGACGCGGCGTCGATGGCATGGATGAACACGCCGTCGCTGGGCCAGATGCCCAGCGCGTAGTAGACCGTGCCGTCGACCACCACCGGCCCGCCGCGGGCTGGCCACCGCGAGATCATCCGTTCGTTCCCCAGCAGCAGGCGGCTGTTGGGAGCACCATGGTGCTTCCAAAGGAGCCGGCCGTCGGTCAGGGCCAAGGCATACAAGTGCCCGTCGTCGCTGGACACGAATACCCGGTCGCGCCAGGCCACCGGCGCAAACCGGACAGGCCCCTGACAGAAGAACCGCCAGCGCACCCGCCCAGTCGCCACGTCGAGGGCAACCACCTGATCGTCGGCGGAAGAACCGAACACGACCGCCCCGCCGGCGAGGATCGGCTGACAGGCAAAGTCGTAGTGAATCCGGTCGGAAGTCGGCCAGGCCGGACGCGGCGCGTGGGTGCAGCGATAGGTCCATTGCCGTTGCAGGGCCGGGCCGAGCACATCGGACGTGAAGCCGCTGCGTGCGGCGTCGGCCCGATAGGTCGGCCAATCGGCGGCGAAGATCAGGGAGGCCGAAAGGTTGGCAAGAATGGCGACCGTTGACGTGAACCTGTTCATCGGTGGTTTGGTCCCTGGCTAAGGCTGCGTTCCGGGCGATCAGGAGCCTCGCACCTCGCGATGCCCCCGGGCCACCATAGTCTCCAACGGGCCGGCGTGCAACAAGGGGCCTCGGCCGCGGACGGCTTGTAAGACCGGCCGCCGGCGACGACAATCGAGGCAAGCACAACCGGTGCCTTTCCCGGGCGTGCCGAAGTGGTCCCGTTTCCTGAATGCGCGATCACGGGCTACCGATGCCGAAATGGATGCTGAGGGAATCATGAAACACCGTATTGCCTTCGCCCTTTGTCTTCTGCTCACATCACACGCTTCTGCCCAGCAGGCTGCCTTGGTCCGCCTCGGAGGCAGCCCGGCGGAAGTCGGAAAGACGTGGGGTGAAATCAACAAGACGACGATTACCCACGATTTCGACGTCCACTGCCTGAAGAAAGCCGCGGCGGCCGGAATCTCGGAGGATGTCTTGATCGAGCGTTCCAAGGCGTTCGTCCGCATCGTCCGGCAGGTCGCGCCCCATTGGCTGGAGGAATCTCGTGCTGTGGCCCGGGCGGCGGGGGTTCGCGAGGACTTGTACGTTGCATTCGTGGGCAGCAAACCCAGGAGTCTTTTTCTTCACGAGTGTACCTCCTACGCCGCGGCACGCGAGTTGACCGAGGGGGGCGCGATCCTCTTTCACAAGACGCGCGACAACGTCGACCGGGACCAGGCGGCGTACCTTCTGGCGAGTTCGCTGGAAGGGATCCACAAGTTCATCGGCATCTGCGACGCCAGCGCCATCGACTGTTCGATGATGGTCAACGACCGGGGGCTGGCCGGCGCCGCGGATTATCCCGCCCACTTGACGCGCAAAGGCGACCCATCCGCGCTGCTGCCCGAATCGGCGCCGCCGCAATACCGGGGGATGATGGCTGGGGCGATTCTGCGGTATATCGCGGAGAAAGCGTCGAACTGCCGCGAAGCGTTGGCGGTCCTCGAGGATTTCGTGAAGAAGGGATACTACGCGGGGGGCGATGTCAACGGCAACCACTGGCTCTTTGTCGACCGGGAAGGCGTAATCCTGGAAGTCAGCAACAACGCGCGCCACGTGGCCTCCCGATTCCACTCGCAGAAGGTGTATTTCAGCCGGCTCGACGGCAGCACGGCCGCCAGGAGACTGCGCGAAGCCAACGGCCCGATCGACTTCGGGCTCTTCCACGGCGTTGCGCGCGATCCCTCGATCTGCTTCAACTCATCCATTTCGGGCATGACCGTCGAGATCGACCCCACGCATCCCGAGCTTCTTACCTGCGCGTGGATCTCGCTTCCAGTCCGCGCCGGGTCGTTCCCGCTGCTGATGGGCCAAACGAAGACTCCCACCTGTCTGCTCAACGGCGAGGCGTATCGGCTGGGCAAGCGGATGAAGACCGAAAGCCAAGTGTGGGAGAAGGTCGAGCGGACGGCCCACGCGAGCAAGCAGCGGCTGAGCGGGCGGATCCCCAGCGTTGGCGAGGGAGCGGTACAGACGGCCAATACCGCGGAGCGCTGGTCGCAAAAACAGGCCGAGATGCTCGTCGAACGACTGCAATCGCCCGAGACGCAATCGATGGGCGCGCAAGGCCGTGAAGCGGCAGCAAGACGCTTGCGTCAGGAACTGGCTGCCTTGGTTGGCCTCAAGCGATTGTCGCAAGCATTCGTCGTTCACAGAGAAGCGTATCGTGAAGTGGACGATCCTATCGTTGTGGAGGCCGAACGTCGGTGGCCCGATCTGACCCGACGAAGGGTTCCGCCCGATCGCCGGGCCGGCCCCGCATTCACGACCGAGAGGGTCTCCTTCGGCGGCGTGACGGGCGAGCCCGATATCGTCGGCGTGCTCAGGATTCCCAAGACGAAGAGAACCCCAACAGTGGCGATTCTCTGTCTCCACGGCCACGCGCGTGGCCTGGTGGTGGGCAAGGAGATCACAGAGTGTTACGCCGTTCCTTTGGCCGAGAACGGCTTCGTGACGTTCGCGCCCGATGCGCTGGCGTTTGGCGAACGCCGACGGCGCCAATACGACAAGACAGAACTGTCGTCAGGAGGCCAGTCTCTCTTTCTTGGCGAGCGGGTCCTGGCCATGAATTCGCTGCTCAGAGGCGAGACCCTGTTCGGCAAGCAGCTTGCTGAATTCCTTCGCTGCGTGGATTTCCTAGTGCAAATGCCCGGCGTGGAACGGATCGCGGTCATGGGCCACTCCATGGGAGGGATTTATGCGTTCTGGCTGGGGGCGTTGGATGAGCGAGTCAACGTCACGATCTGCCTAGCGGGTTTGCTGAGCTACCGGGCGATGGTGGAAGAAGAGGTCTCCCGCTACCACGGCATCTACAGCGTCATTCCTGGGATGCTGAATTGCTGCGACACGTCGGACATGGTCGCGCTCATTGCGCCGCGTCGTTTTTACGCCGTCCACGCCGAGAAGGACGCCGGTTTCCCAATCGTTGAGATCAGACGCATCACGTCGAAGGCGAAGGAAGCCTTTCGGCTTTCCGGCTCGCCGGACAATCTCGTTTCCGAGGTGATCGGCGGCGACCATGGAGATGTGCTAACGCCCGATCTCCTGCGGCGACTCATGGACCACGACTTCTTCCGTTAGTGGCAACTCGACCGTAAACGCTCACGGGGGAGGGAGAGATGTCTTCCGAAAGAGTCCCTCCGGGCCGTGAATACTCACCTGGGCCGTTACGGATGCAGCGGTGACCTGCGAGGTCGAGACAACCCGCCCGCCTCCCCGCAGAGGAGTAGCCGTCGGCATGGGACCAGACCGTCACGCGGCGGGTCGTCGCAACAGCACCAGCAGCCCGAGGCGTGCCGGTTCCAACGTATCGAGGCTGCTTGATGTCTGGGCGGGGCTGCGTCGCCTGGCTCATCGCTCGCCCTCGTGGTCTTGCACATCGACCAGGGCCAAGATCGCTCGTCGGCCCCTTCGTTCCGCCGTCGTGATCCAAAGGCTGAGCCGGCAGATTTCGATCGCCTCTTCTCAGGTCCGCGCCGTAGAGGTTGTTCTCGAGAAGCCGGGATGGTACCCTCGGGCTCCGTCTCCTGGAGGAACGGCCAGGATCACTTCCACGCCGCGCTTCTGCTTCTACCCTTTGAGGTACTCTTCGGGGAACTTCCACGGCCCCCGGTATTCAGGCTTTGCGAGGCGGGCGGCTTCCTCGTCGCCGGTGATCTTCTCGGTGGCCGGGTCGAAGTGGATCGTGCGGCCCAGCTTGAGCGACAGGTTGGCAAGCACCAGGGGCACGTCGACCCGCACGTGATAGTCCACGCAACAGCTCGGCTCCTTGCGCGACTTGATCGAATCGAGCCATTCCCGTTCGTGCCCGGGCGACGGGGCGATCGACTTCTCGGGCACCTTCTTGTCCTTCATGCGGTCCCCCTCGGGCACGATCTTGTTGGTGCCGTAGTCGCAGTACATCGTGGCGTCGACGCCGTGGAAATAGATGCCCAGGCGCCGCCGCGGGACCGGCGGGCCGTGGAGATCGAAGCCGTAACTGTTGGCCTGCGTCGACATCCACGTCATCGTACCCTTGGGATACTGCCAGAGGACTTCTTGGACGTCGGGGCCGTCCCCGTCGTCCTTGATGACGAACCGGCCGCCGAGCGAACTGATGGCGGTGGGGAAGCCGAGGTCGAGGGCCCAGATCGGCAGGTCGATGATGTGCGGGGCCATGCCGCAGAGCCAGCCGCCGGTGTAGGTCATCCAGGAGCAGTGGTTGTACGAGTTGGCCACGAGGATGGCATTGAACGGCCGCATCGGGCCGGGCCCGACCCAGAGGTCCCAGTCGAGTTCCGGCGGCGGGGTGGTGTTGGGGTCGTGGCCGACACCCTGGGGGCCCTGGTTCATCACGTTGAAAGTCCGCACCACGCTGATCTTCCCCAAGTGGTCCGCCCGGAGCATCTCGACGATGCGGCGGTAGTTCTCACCCGCGTGGATCTGCGTGCCGACCTGGCTCATCCGCTGGTGTTTCTTCACCGCGTTGCGCAGGGCGAGGCTTTCCGCCAGGTGGAGCGTCATCGGCTTTTGGACGTAGATGTCCTTGCCGGACTGGCAGGCGTGGATCGCGATGAGGGCGTGCCAGTGGGGCGGCGGGGCGATGATCACCGCGTCGACGTCCTTCTGCGAGAGCACCTCGCGGTAATCGCGGTACGCCCTGCAACTCGCCTTGTGCCGGGCCGCCACCGCCTCGCGGCGCGGCTTCCAGGGGTCGCACGCGGCCGTCACCGCCACGTCCTTGTGGGCCGCGCACTGCGCCAGGTTGTGCTGGCCCATCCCGCCGCAGCCGATCAGCCCGACGTGGATCCGATCATTCGGGCCGGGCGTGTTCTCCAAACCGAGCGTCGTTGCCGGCACGACCAGCGGGGCCGCAAGTCCGGCCGCCCCGGCCGTCTTTCCCAGAAAACCACGGCGGGAGAGTTCGTTCGATGCGGACATCAAGAGGTTCCTTGTTCAGGAGGGGGACGATCGGAAGAAGGGCGGCTTCCGCTCCAGTCGGTCATCGCGGTCGTTGTGGCAGGTGTAGCGGGGCGGCTGCGATCAACCAGAGGCGTCTGCGCCGTCGCGACTGATCGGCATTCACGCTCAACACCTGCATGCGGCGTGGCCAACGGATGGCCTGGCCCACGCCGGACGCTCCCGTGCCGGCCAATCCCGGCCCAGTCCTCATTCTATAGAATCCCCGCGGCCGAAACTACCAGCGAAACGCCTCGCCGGGGTCCCATGGTCAGGAGCGAAGGGCACGCCACGGCTTGCCCGGTGCCGGCCCAGAGTCCTCAGCAGCACGTAGGGTGCTCTGCGAGCACCATCCAGTACCCCCCCCACGTTGCCCCGAGTCGATCGGCCTGCTAAGTTCTCGGCATGGCCGACTACCGTCGCTACTTCGTTCCGGGCGGAACCTACTTCTTCGCCCTGGTCACCCAAGGGCGGGCGGCCATTCTCTGCGAGGACGCGGCACGGTCCATACTTGCCGACGTTCTGCGCGAGTGCCGCGCGCGGTGGCCCTTCGCCACGGTCGCCATGGTTCTATTGCCGGATCATCTCCATGCGATCTGGTCGCTGCCCGAAGGCGATGCTCGTTATCCGGTGCGTTGGGCGTGGATCAAGAAGGAGTTCACGAAACGATGGCTCTCCAGCGGCGGCCGCGAACGTCCGATCAGCGACACGCGACGTGCGCGGCGTCGAAGAGGCGTCTGGCAGCCCCGGTTCTGGGAACACACGATCCGCGACGAGGCAGATTTCGAGGACCATTTCCACTACATCCACTACAATCCGGTGAAACACGGACTGGTCCGGTTTCCGTACCAGTGGCCCTGCTCATCGTTCCACCGATGGGTTCGCGCGCGAGTCTATACGTCGGACTGGTGTTGCGTGTCCCGTGCGGCGCCCCCATGGGTAGATCTGCACAGGACGACCGGCGAGTGACTGTTGGGCTGCACGCACAGGATGGTGCTCACAGAGCACCCTACGTGCTTTCGGCCCGCGTTTCCCTACCTCGCCGTCGTGGAGTCGATCACGAGGTTTCCGGCACTGCCTGCCGCTTGGTAGGCGGCCGCGACGATGGGCGGGGGCTTGTCGCCTTCTCCGCGAAGCTCCATGCGGCCGGGGGCCGCCAGCGCGAGGATGCCCGGCAGGTCGAGGAATTTGGCCCCGCCGGGGAGCAAGTCCGGATCGTCCAGGGCCGTGATGTTGGCGAAACGGAACCCGGCCGTGTCGATCACGGCGTCGTCGACCGCCGATCCGGCGAGGGCCTTGGCCGCGGCCGCCCAGCGGCCCGTTCCTTTCAAGCCAAGGAGCCGGAGCTTCTGCTCGGAAGGGCGTGTCGCCTTGAGATAGGATACCGCGGAGAGGATGTCATGCACGCGCTGGGCGAACAGCGGCCGATTGTAGCCCAGCGTGTACCCCAGGTATCGGCCCCAGTGGTTCGTGGTGAGCAACCGGGCCTTGGCCAAGGGCTTGCCGTCGGGGGTGAACTCGCCCTGGCCGAACAGGTCGATGCCGAGCACCGCCGATCCGGCGGCCAGCAGCCGGGCCACGTCTTCGCGCGGGGCGCCGTCCGCCCCCAGGAGCGACTGTTTGCCGCTGGGGTCGAGCAGAAGGACGACCTCGCGTGCCGCGCCTTGGGGCTCGAAAAGGATCGCCGGCACCTCTTCGCCCTTCGCCGCGTAGCGGAGCAGCATCTTGGTGAGGCGGCAGGGGCCGAGGTCTTGCTGCTGGCGCACGTCGGCCTGGACCGCTCCCTTGTGCGGCACGCCGCGCCCGATCATCGCCTCCAACGCCCCGCCGACCACGCGGCGGTACTCCGCCAGCGAAGCCGCGTCGTGCGGCACGAGGGCCTGCATCTGCCGCTCGGAGTCGGTGGTGATCCACTTCAGGAGGGACCGCTCGTAGTCGTCGCCTCCCTTGGGCTTCGGGTGTTTTTCGTCCCAGACGCTCAGCTCGGGGATCGAAAGGGGCTTGTAATCCTCTTCCACGACCGGCTCCGCGAACCCTAAGCGGAGATGCCGGTTGAGCCAACCGTACATCACGGCCCGCGACACGTAGTTGTAGTTGTGCGGGAAGTGCAGCAGCGGCCTGGCCATGACCCGGTCTTCCACGCCGAAGAGCTTGTAGACCTGCTTCAGCTCGGGCAGGCCCTTGGACATGATCTCTTTGGTCCAGTCGTCGGCGGCGGTCATGCCCAGCGGACGCGGGGCGATGAGGGCGGCGATCTCGATATTGCCGGTGTCGACGCGGAGATAACAGGCGTTCTCGCAAGTGCAGCCCCCTTGCATGGCCGTTCCGACCATGACCGCCGGAAACGCCACCGCCGGGCGCGGGTCGAGGGCGCAGAGAATGAACGTTTGCGTCCCCCCGCCGCTTGCGCCGGTCACGGCGATCCGGTTCGGGTCCACGTCGGGCAATCCGCTGAACCAGTCCAGGGCGCGGATCGAGTTATAGGTTTGCAGGCCCATCATGTTCTGCGAGCGGACTTCGGCCTGCGGGCTGAAGTAGCCCCAGTTTTCCGGCGTGCTCATGGCCGGGCGGAAGCCGGGACCGTGGCCAAGCTGCACGCTGTCGGCGTATCCGACCATGTCGTAGTGGAACACGACACAGCCCATGCGTGCCAACTGGACGCATCGGGCCTGAAGCGGGTACCGCCCGCTCACCTCGAACCGCTCCGCGCCGGCCACAAGGTCCCAGCGGTGCTTCTTCTCGTCGGCGGCGTAGAACCGGCCGTTGGCCCAATGCCCGTGCGGGCACATCACGCCCGGCAGCTTACCGCTGCGGCCCTTCGGGCGATACAGACTCCCGGTGACGAAATGGCCGGGAAAACTCTCAAGGAAGACTCTTTCTACCGTGTAGCCGTCGCGGTCCACGGGGCCATGGACGACCGCGTTGGCCGGGGTCTTCGTGGGCATGGGCCACAGGCCCGTGGCCACCAGGATCTGTCGCCGCACCTGCTCTGCCCGGGCGAGCCAGGCGTCCTTCGTGGCCGGCGGCGAGAAGGGGAAGTAGCCGTTCAGGTCCTTCAAGGCCCCCAGCCGACTGTCTTGGGGCGTTTGGCCGGGTGGGAGCACCCGGGCCGGATCTGCCGCCCTTGCACCTGCCGGCAAGAGCGCGGCCAAGACCGCCGCTACGATCCACCGCCGCCCAATCCCGCGTTTGGTCGCCATGATGCGGTTCCTTGTCGTGTCGCCCGGTTTCTGCAAACAATCCGTAGGGCGGACGAAGCGAAGCAGCGCCCGCCGACACGGAGTACTCCATGGTCCTAAGCTCTGATGATCACGAGCAAGTTTCTCTAGCCCAGGCGTTTACGCCTGGGACTTGGAGGCCGCGGCCTGAATTCCCAGCCCCTTCAGGGGCTTTTTTCCAGGAAGCCCCTGAAGGGGCTGGTGTCGGGCTTGGTTGGTTTCGCGTCCCAGGCGTAAACGCCTGGGCTAGAGAAAAGCCGATTCCGACGCCAAATCCCGCAGTGACAGAGATTTGCGTCCTGTATGTGTGACAGGCTTGGCACCATTGCCCAGTAGTCAGTTTTCAGTCCTCGATGCTCACTCCTTCCCCGCGTCGAGTTTAATCAATCGTCCGCCCTCGCGGGCCGACCGGAAGCACGCGTCGGACACGATTTGCGTCTTCAATGCGATCTCTCCCCAGTGAGGATCCGGCTTGCCCGACAGGGCGAGTTCCGAGAAGGTGCGGAACATGCCGGTTTCCTGGGCCGTGGCGTCGCTGTTGCTGTACTCGGGCACGGCCGTGCGGCGCGTGTGACGTTCCATGTTGAAATCGCAACCGCGGATGTTGAACACGGGCTTCGAGACCTCGAACGTCAACTCGCTGCCGTAATGGGGGAGCACGAAGTCGGGGAGGTGCAGGTGCCCCTTCAGGCCGCTCACGTTGGCCCATTGCTCGATATCGGTCAGGAACGAGCAGTAGAAGCTGGCCGAGACCCCGCCGGGAAAAAACATCTCGGCCGAGAAATCGGTGGGAACGGCGGCCGGACTGTCCGGGCGGCGGTGCTCCGCCAACGTTCGGCCGCACACCCCGACTGGCATCTGCCAGTTCATGGCCCAGAGCGTGAAGCGAATGCAGTACCACCCCAAATCGCCCAGGCATCCGAGAGGCTCCAACTCACTGTGGGTACGGATGTCCCCGGCAAAGAACTCACTCGTGGCGCCGAAGGTGAAGTGCGAGGCGATCCGCGTGATTCGGCCGACGCTCTCGCCGTCGTCGAGCACTTGGCGCATGGCGTCGAGCCGCCGGCTGTGCATGAACATCACGCCGTCCATGAACTGCACGTTGCTCTTCCGGCACGCCTCGACGATCTCCGCCGCGTCGCCGGCCGTGGCCCCGACCGGCTTCTCGACCAGCACGTGCTTGCCGGCCCGGGCCGCGCGGATCGCCCAGCCTTTGCGCACGACCGTGGGCAGCGGGATGTAGACCGCGTCGACGTCGTCGCGGGCCAGCAGTTCCTCGTAGCTCGTGCATACCTCCGGCGGCGTCTCGAAGGGCGTGTGTGCCTGGCACTCACGGATAAACCGCCCGCACCGCTGTGAATCCCTGCTCGCGACGGCCACAAGGGTCGCGTTCGTCGCGTGGCGGATCGCCTGCCAATTCTTCCGGGCGATATCGGCGGCGCCCAGGATACCCCATCGACAGACGGATGGACTCATTCGCTTCGGCTCCGATCGGGTTTCGCTTGCCATGCACCGGCGTTGCTTGCAGCGGGACTGCGCCTAATGTAGCATCGTGGCCGGCGGCGTGGTAGGGGCGCGTGCCTCCCGTTCGTCGCCCTACCGGGATTGTGCAACGCCACTGGAGTGAGGAGACCGTCATGTTGCGGCGACCTGTGTTTCTTGCGTTCCTGGTGCTTGCGGCGGCCCCCGTCCTGGCCGATCCGCCGAAGCTGGCGTTCAAGCCGGCGGGCCCGGGGCTTTATGACTTCGATACCGGCACGTTCCGCGGGCGTCTGAAGGTCGACGGCAAGTACCAGGGGATCTACCCGATGGTCGATTGCGACTCGAAGATGGAACTGGTCCATCCGCCGGGGATCTTCAGTTTCTACCGCGTCCTGGAGCGGAACAAACGCCACGGCACGTGCGCCCGGGACTGGCCCACCCAGACCGGACTCCTTGCGGACGGAGCGGTCGAAGTGCGTTGGCCGCCGGCAGACGAGCACCCGCTGGAGATCGCCGGCGTGTACCGCTGGAAGGCCGCGGACACGATCGACCTGGAGATCGCCGTCAAGCCGCAGCGCGACATGCCGAGGTTCGAGCTTTTCATGTCGTCCTACTTCACGAAGACGTTCCTCGCATCGGTCTACTGGAAGCCGGAGGGCGAAGGCCGGGCCGGGGCCCGGTTCGTCCCGGTCGACCGCAAGCCGGAATCGACGGGTGGCTACGTGATGTTCCCGCGGGACAAGGCGGGGGTGCAGATGATCCGCGACGGGCGATGGAAGCTCGGGTCGAACCCCGTCGACTGGGCGATCGAGCGCTGGCTTGCTGCCCCGATGATTCTCCGCCGCGACACGTCGCACGGGCTGACGGCCCTGATGATGTGCCCGCCCGGTGATTGCTTCGCCATCTCCAGCCCTTGGAACCCGGCCACGCCCGAGGCGGGCGGGTACCGGTCGATCTATCTCTCGCTCTTCGGCCGCGACCTGAAGGCCGGCCAGACCGCACAGGCCCGGTGCCGGCTCCTGATCGCCCACCAATTGACCGATCAGCAAGCCGTCGAGCGCTACGAGGCGTACCTGCGCGAAGTCAAACGATAGGGAATCGAGGTCCTGTGCTCACCGGGCGTCTGTTCCTCGTCAGAGCATATCCAGCGGGTCCACGTCGACGATCCACTGCAAGGGTTCGGGCGGGTTCAGGTCGTCGGTGGCCTCGCGCACGGCGTCACGGAGTTGCCGGCCGTCGGGCCCCTGCACTTGGATTTGATAGCGATACCGTCCGCGGAGCTTGGGGAAGGGGGCCGGAGCGGGCCCGAGGATCCGGGCGGTTGATTGCCTCGCTTGAAGGGCTGCCACAAGCCGTTTGGCCAGAAAGTCGGCGAATTCCTTGACGGTCGGTTCCTGGGGCGCCCGCACCACCAGGCGGACCATCGCGCCGAAGGGCGGATAGGAAAGCATCTGCCGGACGGGCAACTCGCTGGCGGCGAAGGCCGCGTAATCGTGGCGCACCGCGGCGAGGATGGCCGGGTGATCGGGGGTGAAGGTCTGCACGAGCACGCGGCCGCCTTTTTCGCCCCGCCCGGTGCGGCCGGCCACCTGGGTCACGAGGTGAAACGTCCGCTCCGACGCGCGGAAGTCGGGAAAGTGCAGGGCGGTGTCGGCATTGACGACGCCCACCAGGGTCACGTTGGGGAAATCGAGCCCCTTGGCGATCATCTGCGTGCCGAGCAGGATCCGCACCTGGCCCGAACGGAATGCCGCGAGGGCCTGCTCGTGGCTCCCGGGGCGCTGCATGCTGTCGGTGTCCATGCGCAGGGCCGCGACGTCCGGGAAGCGGGCCCGCACTTCGGCCTCCAGTCGCTGCGTTCCGTAGCCGCTGTAGCGGATCCCCGCGGCCCGGCACTCCGGGCAGGCGGCGGGCGTCTTCACCTGGTAATCGCAGTAGTGGCAGAGTGCCATTTCCTGGGCCCGGTGGTGGGTCAGGGCGATCTCGCAGTGCGGGCAGCGGACCACGTGGCCGCAGGCCGGACATTGGATATGCGTGGAGTAGCCCCGTCGGTTCAGGAGCAGGATCACCTGGCCGCCGGCCTCGAGCGACTCCCGCATGGCCTGGTGCAACGGCCGGCTGATCGCCCCGCGCGACGTGCGCGTGTGCTCGTCCAACCGGAGGTCGATCGTGCCCACCTGCGGCAGCGGCCGATCGAGCACGCGCCGGGGCATCGTCACCAGCCGGTACGCGCCCGACTGGGCCCGGTGCCACGTATCGAGCGAGGGCGTCGCCGAGCCGAGGACCAGGGGGATGCCTTGGTCCTTGGCCCGGGCCAGGGCGACGTCGCGGGCATGGTAGCGGGGGACGATCTCCTGCTTGAACGTCGTCTCGTGTTCCTCGTCGAGCACGATCAGGCCAAGGTGCGGGGTGGGCGCGAAGACCGCGCTGCGGGCCCCCACCACGACCTGGACCTGCCCATCGGCAATCCGCTGCCACTCGTGATGCCGCTGGGCGTCGCTTAAGTGGCTGTGGAGCATGGCCACGCGGTCGAATCGGGCCCGGAACCGTTCGAGCGTCTGCGGCGTGAGGCTGATCTCCGGCACCAGCACGATCGCCTGACGCCCGAAGGACGCCACCTCCCCGATCGCGCGGATGTAGACCTCGGTCTTCCCGCTCCCCGTGACGCCGTGGACGAGGATCGTCTCGTGTTCGCGGCGATGAAGCGCCGCGAGAATCGTGTCGAGCGCCGTCTGCTGATCGGGATTGAGGACGTGTTGCTGCTGCCGTGCGACCGCCGGCGCCGGCGCCGGCCCGTGACTCACCCGCTCGGCACAGACGAGCACCACTCCCTTCCGCTTCAGCCCGGTGATCGGGGCCTGCGAGCATTCGGCCTCGCGCAGGAGGTCCTGGAGCGCCAGCGACCGGCCCGCCTCGGCCAGCACCTGCACGACGCGCGCTTGGGCTGGGGGGAGTTCCAACTCCAGGAGCCGTTGGGCCGCTTCGGGGGCGAGGCTTACGAACTGGGTCAGACGCGTGCCTGCCTGGGAGCGGACGCCTGTCGGGACCACGGCCTCCAGGACTTGGCCCCAATGGCAGAGATAATGGTCGGCGATCCATCGGGTGGTACGGAGCATCGCCGGGTCCAGGAGGCTGCGGCGGTCGATCACCCCGGCGACCGGCTTGAGTGCCCGGGGTCCTGCCGGCTTGGTCTCGATGCGCACGCAGTAGGCCACCATGGGCCGATTTCCTCGCCCCAGCGGCACCCGCACCCGTCGTCCCGTTTCAACCTCACCGGCCAGCCGATCCGGGACCGTGTAGTCGAATTCGCCCCAGGGCCCTTCCGGGAAGACCACCCTGGCGACCAACTGCTCGCCTTGGTCATCGGCTTCCCATGGGGTGGTGTCGAAGAGTCGTCGTTGCGGGTCCGGCATGAGGAGGGGGATTAGGGATTAGGGATTAGGGATTAGGGCACGCTGCAACACCGCGTAGCGGGCGGGCTTGCCCGCCGTTCCGCGCAACCGGTCTTGTTTCGGCCCCGTCATTGTACCCACATTCCGTTACCCTCATGCAGTCTGGCGTGGCCAATCGTTCGGCCTTGCAGTAGCATAACGGACATCTCAGATTCGCATCGCCCCCCTTTCGACGAGGCCCTCCGGATGCGTTTGGGAGTATTTGGCGGATCGTTCGACCCGGTACACTATGCCCACTTGCTAATGGCGGAGAGCTGTCGCGAGCAGCGGCAACTCGACAGAGTCGTGTTCGTGCCCTCAGCCGCCCCCCCCCACAAGCGTGACCAAGAACTCACCTCCGCCGAATCGCGACTCGCGATGCTGGAACTGGCGATCGCCGGGCACAAACCGTTCACGGTGAGCCGTTGCGAGGTCGATCGCGCGGGAGTGAATTACACCGTCGACACGCTGCGCCACTTCCGTGCGGAGCATCCGGAGGCGGAGCTATTCTTCGTCCTCGGGGCCGACATGCTCCTCGACCTTCCCACCTGGCGGGAGGTCGGCCAGGTGTGCGAGCTGGCCACGATCGTGGCTGTGCGCAGGGCGGGGGTTGCCGAGCCCGATTTCGACGGTTTGAACGGTGCTGTCCGTCCCGAGAGGATCCAGCGGTTCCGCGAACACCAGGTCGAGATGCCCGCTTTGGGCTTGAGCAGCACGGAGATACGGCGACGGGTCGCCGCAGGCCGGAGCATCCGCTACATGACTCCGCGCGCGGTCGAGAAGTACATCGAGACCCATGGCCTCTATCGGCTCTGAAGTTCCTTCACCAGGGCGGCCAGGAGCGAGGGATTGTCGCTGCCGACGATGTGCCCTATGCGGTCCTCCGGGACCTTCATCTGGCGCATCGCCGTTTCCACCCGCAGCCAAAGCCGCGACCGCGACTTCCCCTCCGCCAGGTACAAGTCGCCCACCAGATCACTGAGACGCTGGAGCATGATGGCGTCTTGATTCTGGTAGTAGTTCCGGATGATTCGCTCTTGATAGGGAGTTCGGCCCGCCATAGAAGGTCTCGAAGCCTCGTGGAAAGTCGCGTTTCTATCGATGAGGTAACACTTCCGTGGTGTGAAGTTGTAGGAAGAGGAGAAGGGAAAAGGAAAAATGAGGAAAAAGGGAAAAGGAAGAAGAGAGGGTTCCCATTCAGAATTGTGCGATCAGGGCACGGCTTCTTGTCTTTCCCATTTTTCCAAGGCTTTCCCTTTCCCCTTCCCCTATTCGCACTTCATTCCACGGAACACTTGCCAGATCAGAAGATCGGCTGGTCGGGGCACACCAACGGTTCCGGCTCGCCGGTTTGCATCCGGTAGACGCGCCGGATGCTGTTTCCCAAGAAGTGTCCGGGCCGGTCGGGGCGATCCAGGATGGGCATCTGGTCAATCTCCTCGTCCGTCAGTCCGACTTCACAGGGCGACGCCGGACACACGGCGACCCGCGGACCGCGGGCACAGCCGACACTCAACACCAAGCCCATCCCGGCAAGGGCCAGACCTGCGGCGAACAAGCGATGCGACACGGGGTCTCCTCCGCTGGTTTGACGTGGGATTCCCGTCTCATATCGCAAGGCTTGTGGCCCGGCCGTTAGCACGAAGTCGATCCTCGGCGCAATCGTCCCCGTCCGAACGTTCGCTAACCTCCGTAAGCCGCTCAAAATGAGGTTTCACAATTCCCGGGAGGGCGAGGCTCCTGCCGAGCCGGCAGTGACCACACGTCTTAGCGGTCGTCCAATAATAAATAATAACTTGTGGCACAGCCGCCCTCGGCTGTGCGGAATCACGGACAGCCGAGCGCGGCTGTCCCACATATGCCGACGTTGTTTTTGGACGCCGACTTAGCGGGTACGCAACGGCTCGGCAGGAGCCTCGCCCTCCCGGGATTACGCTGGGCCGTTTATAGCAGGCTTTCCAGCAGCAGCCGCATCTTGCGCATTTCCGCATTCTGATCGACGTCCGGGAGGGGCATCATGTCGACGCACAGCGCGCGGTTGTAGTTGAACTTGTGGAGCTGAGTCACGAGCCGCCCGTATTCGACATAGCCCTGCCCCACACGGACCTGGAATTTCTCCTTGGTGGTGTCGCGGAGCCTCACGTGGCAGGTGTAGCGCATGACCTGCTCGTAGTTCCCTCCCTTGTGGGGACCCCAGATATAGTGGGACGGGTCGAGGGTGAGGTGGAGTCCCTTGACGTTGTCGCAAAGGACCACAGCCGTGTCGGGATCCTGTGTCATTCGGCCCGCCTCCGTCACAAGACCGACGACCGCACTCTCTGCGGAGGCGATTGCCACGAGCCGACGGAGTCGCTCGATTTCCGCATTGAAGGGGGTCCCTAGCTCACTCGCACGGACGGCAATGGCCACGACCTTGGTGGCCTTCGCGAGCTTGCAGCAAGCCGCAAACTGGGCATAGTAATCCTCCTCGGTGGGGGCGTCGATCTCCACGCTGTAGGCAACGACCGTCAAACGACGGGTCTGGCGACAAATCCGGACGGCCCGTTCCAGGTCCGCAATGACCTCCGAGGGTTTGAGGTTCCCCCCCGATTCGTGTAGGGTGAGCTCCACGTTCGTGTATTCCAGGTCCGTCAACCGTTCCAGGGCGTTTTCCAGGGGCATATCCGGGTAACAGGCGGTGGAGGCGGCGACGAACACAGTTTCACTCCTTTCGTAGCAAGCGCGCAAGCATTGCAGCGCCAATGACTTACTCTAGAATGGAGACTCCGAATTCTCTTGGGTCAGGACTTAAGCATACGCATTCACTGGAACCGGTCAACTGACGTTGTGGAGAAGAATCAGCTATGGAGCCCACCTACAGGCCCTCGGAAGCGACCTATGTGCCCGCCGAAAGCGTCCCGCCGACGCCGAGGCGGCGTTCGGCCCTGGGAGGACTGCTGGTCTTTCTTCTCGTGGGGTTCCTGGGGTTCTCGCTGTTGGTGAACTTGGTCCTCCTTGGCGGCAGTTCGGCCATGACAAGTTCGGGCCGAGTGGAAGAGCGGTACTTTTCGCACAACGCGAAGGGCAAGGACAAGGTGGCCATCATCGCCGTCGAGGGGACCATTCTCGATGGCCGGGGATTCGTCAAGCGGCAGATCGAGCGGGTCGAGAAGGACCCAAGCGTCAAGGCCGTGGTCTTGCGAGTCAACTCGCCGGGCGGGACCGTCAGCGGCAGCGACTTCCTCTACCATCACTTGAAGAAGATGCTCGGCGACAGGCAAATCCCGATGGTCGTGAGCATGGGGAGCATGGCCGCCAGCGGAGGATACTACGTTTCGATGGCCGTCGGCTCCCGGCCCGATACGATCTTCGCCGAACCGACGACCTGGACCGGCTCGATCGGCGTGATGATTCCCCACTTCAACGCCGCCAAATTCCTGGAGGACTGGGGGATTCAGCAAGACTCGGTGGTCAGTCATCGTCTCAAAGGGATGGGCAGCGTCACCCGCGCCATGACCGAAGAGGAGCGGGCGATCTTCCAAGCCTTGGTTGACGACAGTTTCGCCGGCTTCAAAGACACTGTGAAGCAGGGCCGCCCGAGGTTCCAGAAGGACCCTGCGGCCCTGGACAAGGTCGCCACAGGCCAGGTGTTCACCTCCCACCAGGCCCTCCAGAACGGCCTGATCGACAAGATCGGCTTCGTCGAAGACGCCGTCGAGCAGGCGATCAAGCTGGCCGGGCTGTCGAGCGACGAGGTCCGCGTCGTCGACTACCGGCCCGAGTTTTCCTTGATCGACCTTGCCCTCGGGCAAGCGAAGGCGCAGCGCGCAGGGTTCGATCTCGACGTGTTGCTCGACCTGGCTGCGCCGAAGGCGTATTACCTTTGCACGTGGCTGCCGCCGCTGCTGTCCAGCAGGCCTTGATCCAACGGGAGCACCTCGGCCGCGTCGAACAACTCGTCGTGCTGGGTCTGGGCGAGCCGCAGGACCAGGAGTTTTTGTTCGGGCTGGCCGTCGGCGCTCTGGCTGAAGAAGCGGTGTCCGAGGCTCCCAGGCCGGTCCAACTGCGTGGTCAACAGCAGCATCTGGCCGGGGGCGAGGACCGCCTCGACGGCCAGGTCGTCGAAGGCCCGTTTGGTTCGCCCCGGCTCGATGCGCAACGCCCCGTGGGTTCCTACGAAGCGGAGCCGGCTCTCGCCGTGCTGGATCTCAGGGACGACCTTGACCCGCACCCGGCCGTCACGCTCCGGATAGGCCCGGACGACCAACACCGGCTGCGCCGAACCGAAGGTCTCTCCTTCCAGGCCCGCGTCGCTGCACCGCAGCACCGACAGTTCGTCCTGGATGTCGGAGGCCACCACGTCGGTCCGGGTGCCGGGCCGGAGTTCCATGTGCCGGCGCACCACGCGGGGCTCTTGCTCCATGTCGACGACCCGGTTCTCCATCGCCCGCCCCTGGGGCGCAGGCTTGTTCTTGATCTCCAGAAGGCTCACCAGGCCGGCCGGCACCTGGCCGCCCACCAGCCCAACGCGAAGCCCATTGCGGGCGAGGCGTTGGCGGACCTCGGCCGGCAGGTGCATTTCATCCACGTCGGCCCAAAGCGGCCCGTTCGGCCCGGCCTCCCCGAACGGAAAACGAACGAAGAAGACGTCCATGGCCACGCTATCGGCCGACATGCAGGCCGGCTTCAACAGCGACCTGCCGATCGGTTCGGCCACGTTCCGGCAGCCCGGCAACGCTGCCGCGCACCCCAAGGCAAGCCGTACCATGCTTCGCCACGAAAGCATTGGTCTTGCGCAGTCCAGAAGGAAGACGTACTGAATGGAGAGGAAGAGGAGAACCGGCCGCCGACAACCACACAAGAAGGCGAGAGGGTAAAGAAACTGTCCGCAGTTGTCAAGGCAAACTGGGGGGATAAGGAGATTTAAGGTTCATCCGACTGAAGGGTGCGCAGAGGCAAGTTGTTGCGCGGGTTGCGGCTGCGCCGCAGGATTTTCTTAGGCATGGGTCCGGTGTCCAATGGGTTTCATGAGAACAGCCCCTGGTGACATAAGCCATCAGGGGCCTGACGCGCCATGGGCGCACCGGAACCTCGATATCCCTTGTCTCACTTGCGTCCCCGCAGAGCCTGACTCCGTTTCTCCAGGCGGCTCCAGCATATCCGCGCTGACAAACCGTAGGCACGTACC
>Ga0067045_1003797_pt1 | contig 21484 bp, 16 predicted proteins | sample TerdegcTABiofilm_FD_59184 | JGI IMG/M metagenome (GOLD analysis project Ga0067045, IMG submission 59184) | Combined Assembly of (Gp0054472, Gp0054536) Wastewater bioreactor microbial communities from Singapore -Terephthalate degrading...
CGGGAAGCATCATCACACATTGATACTGTTGACCAATCTTTATCTATGTCTCCTTCAGGTTGAGTCTCCACCCAGCTTATTCCACTATTTGTAGATATATATAATCTACCTGGCGATGCTCCTGCAATCAATCTCGAACCATCCGCACTCATTGCCGTTGTCCGCCAATATTGGTCTGAATCGCCTGCGGGTTGCCTCTCTTGCCAAGACAATCCACCATCCGCTGTATAATATAATCTGCCGTGCATTACACCTGCAAGTATTTTCATTCCATCTGCACTCATAGATGTTGTCACCCAATATTTATCAGTATCGCCTGCAGGTTTAGTTTCAGCCCAGGTGCTTCCGCCATCAGTTGAAATAAATAATTTGCCACGGTCAAGATAATATCCCCCTGCAATTATTCGCATTCCATCATGGCTCATCGAAGTTGTTGTCCAATATCGATAAGGATTCCCAGGTGGATATGCATCTTTCCAACTTGTTCCCAAATCAGTTGAAATATATAATTTCCCTGGCGATTCACCCACAATAATACGCATTCCATCCCCGCTCATTGCGGAGGTTGTCCAATTAATCGTTATCTCTCCATGAGGATAGATCACTGTCCAATTCTTCCCTGAATCTTTTGAAATATATAAATTTCCAGGATTTTCACCAATAAAAATATTTTTCCCATAAGAATCCATTGAAATAGTTCGTAAATGCAATGAAGAATATGACTTACACCAACTTTTTCCTTGATCTCTGGATATATATAACCCAACTATTTTTCTTTCTCCCGCAAATAAAATTTTCCCAGTAGAATCTATTGAACTAACTACCCATTCTTTATCATCATAATTTTGTGGATTTTTTACCCCCCAAGTTTTACCTGTATCTATAGATAAATAAATTTTACCTGGATTTCCAGCAATTATTATTCTGTTCCCACTTGCAGACATTGAACTTAAACTCCAATTAATTTGTCCGAGAGTTTGCATCTTTTTCCAAGATATTCCAGAATCTGAGGAAATGTAAGAATAACCATAAGCATAATATCCCCCTTCGCCTGCACATAAAATAGTTCCATCAAAATTCATTGAACTTGTATTCCAATACTTATTTACATTCCCCCCAGGTCTTGTCTCGGTCCAACTATTTCCACCATCTCTCGATATATACAATCCATGAGAAGTACCTGCTATTATAATTTTTCCATCTGCACTTATAGAACTAGTAGACCAAAAATTAGAGTGTTCTTTATTAGGTAATGTTTCTCGCCAATTGCTGCCCCCATCTTCTGAAATATATAATTGCCCATCGTATATATTGTAAATTCCTGCAATAATTTTCATACCATTTGCACTCATTGAAGTCGTATACCAATATCTGTCATTGTCTCCTGTAGGCCTTGTCTCGGTCCAACTATTTCCTCCATCATTCGATATATATAATCTTCCATAATATACACCTGCAATTATTTTCATTCCATCCGCACTCATAGAAGTTGTCCACCAACTTAAATTAGTATCACCAGCTGGCTGTACCTCATTCCAAGTTTTACCTCTATCATTTGATAAATATAGTCTGCCCCAATTAGCTCCCGATATTATTTTTGTTCCGTCAGCACTGATTGAAGTTGTTTTCCAGTTTCTATTATTGTTCCCTGCTGGTTGCACCTCCCTCCAATCTTCACCGCAATTAGATGAAATATATATTCTTTTTTCAGATACCCCAGCTATAATTGTTGTTCCATCTGAACTTGTTGAAATTGTAGAATAATAAGTCCAATCTGAATCAGCGATATTATTGACCTCCCTCCACGTAATTTGCTGGCTATATAATAAACTCGGTAAGGCAATAAAAAACAATATGCAATAAAGAAGTATTTTTGTTTTCATTTTTTTCTCTTTTGTCGAAAATACTAAATTTTATCTTATCAAAAATATGAATATTTTTCTTATTATTTCAATTATTTTATTTTTATATACGTTCAAACGAATTGTTTTTATTATATTATATAATTTGAGGTAAAATATTATGAAAATTCGATTTTTTGCGGTCATTTTAATTTTTTCTACAATGTCATTGTTTTCTCAAAATGATAGCGTGCGAAAAAATGTTGCAATTACTATTTATAATCAAGGGGTTGGCGTTGTCAATGAAACTCGCTCGATTTATGTGCCAAAAAATTTATCGGAAATCAATATTACTGATATTCCGACTTCAATTATTCCAACAAGTGTCCATTTCAATTTCGATGGGGAGGTGTATGAACAAAATTATCGCTATGATCTTGTTTCTATGGCAAAGCTTTTGGAAAAATATATCGATAAGAAAATTACAGTTGTCAAGGGAAATGAAACAGAATCAGGGATTTTGCTTTCTATTCAAAATAATAATCTAATTATTAAAACTCAAAACGGATTGAAAGTGTTTCCCGATTTCAATCAATATCAAATAACAGTCGATGAATTGCCAAGCGGATTGCTCACAAAACCAACGCTTGTATGGAAAGTATTTTCAAAAAAGGAAGGTAAGCAGGATATAGCTTTATCATATAATGTAAGCAATATTAGCTGGAATGCGAAATATGTTGGTGTGCTGAACGATGCCGAAACCCAAATGGATATTAATAGTTGGGTAAGCATTGATAATACTTCAGGTGGAAATTATGAAAATGCCACATTGAAGCTTATTGCAGGAGATGTGAATGTAGGACAAATAAGTTATCAGAAGGATTATGAATTTGCAAACATACGTGCATTAAGCACATCAGAAGTTGCAAAAAAGCCTAAATTTGAAGAAGAGAAATTTTTTGAATATCATATTTATGAACTCGACCAACCCTCAACAATTTTGAATAATGAAACAAAGCAGCTTTCGCTATTCAATGTATCAAAAGTAAATGTGCAAAAGAAATACAAATGCTATCAGACTTATTCAAGCAATAGCGATGAGAAAAAGAATGTGGATATAACAATATCATTCAAAAATGAAAAAGGAAATGGTATGGGAATACCATTGCCTGCGGGTTCAATATCTTTATATAAAACTCGAAACAAGACAGCTGAATTGATTGGTGAAGATTATATACAACATACGCCAAAAGATGAAGAGGTGGAATTGAAAGTAGGAAAGGCATTCGATATTACTTATACTGATGAATTAGCAGTATCGAATAAGAAATCTGGCAATACATATCTCGACCAATATATATTGAAATTTTATAATCATTCTGATAAGGATGTTGAAATAGAAGCAAATCGATGGGCGCCAGGCGATTGGACAATCTCAGAAACAAATTTGCCATTTGAGAAAAAAGATGCACATACATTAATATTCAAAGTTAAAGTACCTGCAAATAAAACAGCAGAATTAAAATATGCTATATTATATAGCTATTAGAAATCATTGTATTCAAAAAAATGTCATATTGGCACATTAAAATGCAATAATTGCACAATATGTGCCATTATGACAATAATAATGCCATTTTTATATAATAGAAATGTAAAAATGGCACTTTTTTATGTTTGGCACAAAATTTATAAATAATAAAGTATCAAAAATAAAATAAGGAAGTGGAAATGGAAAAAATCAGGATTGACTTCGATAAAGAATTAAATGAAATTCCACGATATTTCGATGAAGTAAAGAACATAGTAAATTCCACTATAAGTGGAATAGCGAGTGGTATTGAAAATTTAAGCATAAGAAGCGATATTAATGAAACCAAGGATGCTGTTGAAATTACAGTGGAACTACCGGGAGTTAAAAAAGAGAATTTACATTTATATGTAGATGATGAGCGTAAGTTAATTCTTGAGGGTGAGAAGAAAAGACCAAACACAATCGAAAGCAATTCGAGATTGCGTGTGGAATCTAAGTCAGGTAAATTCCGTAGAGTGTTTCCATTGAGTGATAAGCTTGATGAAACCAAAATTAACGCAAAATATGAAGATGGATTATTAACAATCAATATTCCAAAAAAGGAACAAGAAAAGAAAACAATAGATATTGTTATAAATTAATTAATTAACAAAATATAAATAAATTATGTTTAACAAAAAAAGGAGGTTAAAATGGCAATCGTAAAATGGGATCCGTTCAGAGAAATGAACACAATGATTCGCAGAATGAATGATTTCTTGGGTGATATCGACTTCAGCACACGCCCCGAAAGTAGTGGATTCTTACCGGCAGTCGATATTAGCGAAGATGAAAAGAATATTTATATGAACGTCGAACTTCCAGGCGTCAAAAAAGATGACGTCAAAATTAAAATAATGGATGATAATGTGCTTGTAATTTCAGGCGAGAAGAAACGCGAGGTCAAAGAAGAGGACAAGGACCGATCATTCTTGAGAATTGAACGAAGCTATGGAGAGTTCACTCGTTCATTTGTATTGCCTGATAATGTCAATAAAGATAAAATCGATGCAAAATATGAAAATGGAATGTTGCATTTGACTATCGAAAAGAAAGAACCCGAGAAACCAAAAGAAAAACTCATTGAAATTAAATAATGGTTCTTGGGACAGGAGGATAGAATTTGAACCCACGACTTAAGTCGTGGGTTCAGATGAAAGGAACATTGTAATTCCGAACGTAGTGAGGAATCCATTTAAAAAAAAACAGCTATACTTATGAATAATTATTATGTGTACATAATGGCATCAAAAAGGAATGGGACTATTTATACAGGTATAACATCAAATTTGTTCAAAAGAGTATATGAACATAAAAATAATATCCACGAAGGTTTTACATCAAAATACTCTGTTCATATATTGGTGTATTATGAAATTACAAGCGATGTTAAAAGTGCAATAGCAAGAGAAAAAGTACTAAAAGGATGGTCGAGAAAAAAGAAAATAGATTTAATCGAATCTATAAATCCTAAATGGGAAGATCTTAGTAATGGGTGGAAGATGGATTCCTCACTTCGTTCGGAATGACAGAATGGGTATTCGTTCGGAATGACAGAAAGTGTATTCGTTCGGAATGACAGAAAGTGTATTCGTTCGGAATGACAGAAAGTGTATTCGTTCGGAATGATAGAAAGTGTTGAAGAATTTGAATTTAAAGTTATTGAAGGCTCAGATGTGTTAAAATAATATAAGGGTTAAATTTTAACCTTTATATTATTTTAAAATATTTAGTAAAATATAAAAGGAGAAAATTATGGGTAAGATAATAGGAATTGATTTAGGAACAACAAACTCAGTAGTTGCCGTAATGGAAGGCTCATCCCCCGTTGTAATCGCAAATTCGGAAGGAAGCCGTACAACTCCATCTGTTGTGGCATTTACAAAAACGGGTGAAAGAATTGTGGGGCAGGCTGCGAAACGTCAGGCAATCACAAATCCTACAAAGACAATTTATTCAATCAAGCGTTTTATGGGAAGACGCTATGACGAAGTACGTGAAGAAATGACAATGGTGCCATATAAAGTCGAGCCAAGCGATGACGGTAACTCTGTGCGTATTGTTATAGATGACAAAAAATATTCTCCACCCGAAATATCTTCAATGATATTGCAGAAGCTGAAACAAACAGCTGAGGATTATTTAGGCCAAAAAATAACAGATGCTGTTATTACTGTGCCTGCATATTTCAATGATTCTCAAAGGAAAGCCACAAAGGATGCAGGCGAAATCGCAGGACTTAATGTTAAAAGAATTATAAATGAACCAACTGCTGCCGCGCTTGCTTACGGTTTGGATAAAAAAAGCAAAAATATGACTGTTGCTGTATTTGATTTGGGTGGCGGAACATTTGATATATCAATTTTGGAAATTGGCGAGGGCGTATTTGAAGTTAAATCTACAAATGGCGATACCCATCTTGGTGGTGATAATTTCGATCAAAGAGTTATAGATTATATTGCAGATGAATTTAAAAAGCAAGAGGGAATTGATTTAAGACGTGATCCGATGGCATTACAACGTTTGCGAGAAGCCGCTGAAAAAGCTAAAATTGAACTTTCACAGCAATTGCAAACCGATATTAATTTACCATTTATAACTGCAACTGACGAGGGTCCAAAGCATTTGAATATGACTATTACCCGAGCAAAATTTGAATCCTTATGTATGGATTTATTTGAANGAACTCTTGGACCNTGTGAGCAAGCTTTAAAAGANGCAAAACTAACACCATCACAAATTGATGAGGTAATACTTGTTGGTGGCTCTACGCGAATCCCAAAAGTACAAGAACTTGTTCGTAATTTCTTTGGTAAAGAACCATCAAAAAATGTTAATCCTGATGAAGTAGTAGCAATCGGCGCTGCAATTCAAGGTGGTGTTTTATCGGGGGATGTATCGGATGTGCTTCTGCTCGATGTTACACCTTTAACACTTGGTATTGAAACATTGGGTGGTGTGATGACGCCAATGATTCCTGCAAATACTACTATTCCAACAAAGAAAACCGAAATTTTCTCTACCGCAGCAGATAACCAGACTTCTGTAGAAATTCATGTATTGCAAGGCGAGCGACCACTTGCTAAAGATAATCGTTCACTTGGACGTTTCCATTTGGATGGCATTCCACCTGCACCACGAGGTGTGCCACAAATTGAGGTAACATTCGATATTGATGCAAATGGAATTCTATCAGTTTCTGCAAAAGATAAGGCAACAGGCAAAGAGCAGAATATTAGAATAGAATCCTCAAGTGGATTATCTAAGGAAGAAATTGAACGTATGAAAGCTGAAGCTCAACGCAATGCTGAGGAAGATAGAAAATATAGAGAGCAAATTGATTTGCGCAATCAGGCAGATTCGCTTGTTTATTCAACAGAAAAGCAATTATCTGACTTAGGCGATAAAATTCCATCTATGTATAAGAAGAAAATTGAGGATGCAAAAGATAGATTGGCAAAAGCTTTAAAAGAGAATGAATCAGATATACGTCCCGCAATGGATGAATTGAACCGAGCATGGAGCGAGGCATCTACTCAAATGTATAGTCAAACTTCATCTCAAGAAGGGCAAACATCCTCCGAGTCTGGTAATGGGGGAAAGCAAGGTCCAAAAGCGGATAATGTAGAGGAAGCTGATTATACAGTCGTGGATGATGACGATAAATAATAGAAGAACAAATAAATAAAAAGGGCGTCTCTATGACGCCCTTTTTTATAATATAATCAATTATATCTTATATCTTTACAATTTCTTGCTGTATTGGTCCAAAAACATGCACTCCCCCATTTTTATCAATGAAAACATCAATTTCAGTGCGGAAACCAAGCTTTTCATCAGGTAAATATATACCAGGTTCAATAGAAAAACAAGAACCTTTGATTATAAAGCGGTCATCACAAGTTTCAAGATTATCGATATGTGTGCCATTGCCGTGGACTTCCTCGCCAATGTTATGACCCGTTCGATGGATGAATGCATCCCCATATCCTCTATCAGCAATGTATTTTCTAGTGTAATCATCTAGATCGCATCCGCGAAGAGGCTCATTTTTTGCAAATTTCTCTTTAACAAGTGAAAGTGCAGCATCACGAGCTCCCGTAGCTATATGGAAAATATTATTAATTTTATCAGGAATATTATTGCCAATATATCCCATCCAAGTAATATCGTAATAAATCGAGCGGGGTTGCTGCAATTTTGCCCATAAATCGAGCAAAACTAAATCGCCTTCTTTCATTATTGATGAGCCTTCTTTTTGAGGTTCAAAATGAGGATCGGCTGCATGTTCATTTACAGCCACGATGGGTGGGTCATCATATTCCAATCCATTGTTATGAATAATATCAACCATATATTGTTGGATTTCATATTCAGTGGGATTGATACCTTTATCCAATCTGCGGCGAATTTCTTTAAACGCTTCGTCTTTAACCATTTGCATTACCTCGCCCGCTTTGATATGGGTTTGCATACCTTCTTCATCGATATATGATTCGAATTCGCTTACAAGATTTGCACTTGTGACAACTTCTACTCCAAAGCTGCGAATAAGCTCGAGTGTTCCTCCATCTACAATTGAAACATAAGGTATATTATTATTCGGGGAATATTGCATTGCGATGCGTTTTGAATTGCTAAGCATCTTTTTGAGCTGAGAGTGCTGCTCCTGCCAAGGTAAATAGACTAATTTCTCCCCTGGTAATCCATCTAATTGTCCCTGCTCAATTTTATGAACAAGCTTTATGGGAGATCCATTAGCAGGAATAAAATAATACCAACGGCGCGTAGCCATTTTGCTTTTATCACGACCGAGAATACGCGCAGCTATAGCATCTCGATTATGATGATCATAAAATAACCAACCATCGAGATTGCCTTGCCTTAATGCTGATTGAATTCGTTCTAATTCCATAATAAATCTACTTATTTAATTTTTTTGATATTCATTTCGATTTTATCTATTGGATTATCTTGCTTATCTCGGGGCGCATTAACAATTTTATCAACAACATCCATACCCGAAACAACCTCACCAAAGATTGAATATTGTCCGTCAAGATGCGGAGCATCTGCGACACAAATAAAAAATTGCGATGTTGCAGAATTTGGGTCATTTGTTCTTGCCGCAGAAATAGTACCACGTTTATGATGAAGGCTGCTAAATTCAGCCGGTACTTTAGTTTGAGATGGGTCGCTTAGACCCCATTTGTCTCTATCATCAGTTTTTGAATAAGGACTACCTCCTTGAATCATAAATCCAGGAATTACTCTATGGAATGCTGATCCATTATAAAATCCAATAGACACAAGACTATCGAAATTATGGACGTGTTTAGGAGCAACATCGGGAAATAGTTCTATTACAATTTTTCCAAGCTCTTTTCCTTTCTGGGTGACTGTAATTTCATACTGAGGACGCTGTGTTGATGTTTGATTGTCTTTCTTTGGTTTCTTTTCTTCCATACCTGAACAACTTAAAAATGTTAAACAAAATATTGCAATAGAAACAAAGCTGAGAGACATAATATGTCTTTTCATATTTATTACCTTAAATTAATCAATTTCCCAATAATCATCACCACGAAGGAGTTTATCAACATTGCCTTCGCCTTTTTTGGCAATTACATCATTTATCTGTTGATGCAAACCTTCTTCGAACGTCGGACGCTCAATATCGAGAAATACACCAAAAGGACGGGGTAAATCATCTTCAAAAGACATAGACCCAATTGAATATGCAAGAAGAGGATCCTTTTCATTATATTTCATAAGAGTATCTTCATTCTGCGGTATATCGACTGATTTAGGAGTGAGGCCGTCCAATATTACTGCCTTATCTTTATTTTTCCCATAAATCAAAGGCTTATTTGGTTCAAGAAACACAGTCGTGTCGTCTTTTGTTTGCTTACTAGTAAACATTTCAAATATGCCATCGGTATAAACAACACAATTTGTATATACTTCAACAAATGCAATACCTTTATGTTGTGCTGCTCTCTGTAAAGTATAGGCTAAATGTTTTGGATCGCGGTCCATTGTTCGAGCTACAAAGGTTGCACCACTTCCTAGAGCTAATTGAACAGGGTTAAAAGGCCGCTCAATTACCCCAAATGGGGATGATTTTGTCTTCAAACCAATTGGAGAGGTAGGGGATGCTTGCCCTTTTGTAAGGCTATATATTTCATTATTGAATAAAAGCACTTTAATATCCATATTCCGCCGAATAGCGTGTATAAAATGATTGCCACCAATTGCCATTCCATCGCCATCACCTGTTGCAACCCAAATAGATAATTCAGGATTCGCAATTTTCATCCCTGATGCTACTGCTAAGGCTCTGCCATGTAATGAGTGGAAACCATAAACATCAATATAATATGGAAAACGACTTGAGCACCCAATACCTGATACAAAGACATAATTTTCTTTTGGAATTCCAAGAGTTGGAAAAAGGCGTTGTATGTGTGATAGAATTGAATAACTACCGCATCCTGAGCACCAACGGACATCAATGGGAGCTTTAAAATCTTTGGGTGTTAATTGATCTATAGGAATACTTTTTGGTAAATTTCCAAAATCTTTCTGGAGTGTAGTCATTTCTTATTACTCCTTATTATTTTTATTATTTAATAACTTTAAAATTTCATTTTCTACTTCAATGGCTGTCATAGGTTTTCCTTGAACTTTATGGTAGCCAAGGACTGGTTTCATAAAGTGTGCTTGCAGCAAGAATTGTAGTTGTCCTAAGTTCATTTCAGGGACAAAGATTCTATCAAATTTTGAAATAATCTCCCCAAGATTTGCAGGTAATGGATTAAGATATCTCAAATGGACGAACGATAATTTATGTCCAAGATTACGTAATCGATTAAATGCCACTTTAATTGCGCCATAAGTGCTTCCCCATCCTATAACCAGCAAATCGCCTTCTGGCTCCCCTTCAACTTCTAAAAGAGGCAAATCTTGTACAATATTCTGAACTTTTTTAGCTCGGATTTCTACCATTTTTTGGTGATTCATTGGATCTTGGCTGACAACACCCGTAATATCTTCTTTTTCCAAGCCGCCAATTTGATTTTCAAATCCAGGCATACCAGGAATTGCCCAATAGCGTGCAAGGGTTTTAGGGTCACGAATATAAGGTTTATAACTTTTGGGATCTTCAACAAATTCGGGTACTTTGGTAGCGAAATTAGGTTCGAACTTTGGCAAATCTTCTATTTTCGGAACACGCCAGGGCTCAGTACCTTGTGCTAAATATCCATCAGTTAGTACAATGATAGGTGTCATATACTTTAATGCAATTTGAGCTGCTTCATAAGTTATATAAAAGCAATCAGCGGGGCTACTTGCAGCAAACACGGGAATTGGGGATTCACCATGACGACCGAATATTGCCATAAGCAAATCGCCTTGCTCTGGTTTTGTTGGCTCGCCAGTGCTAGGACCAGCACGTTGAACATCTACAATAATTAATGGTAATTCCATCATTACAGCCAATCCCATACCTTCTACTTTTAATGCAAAGCCAGGTCCGCTTGTCGAGGTTGCTGCCAAATTGCCTGCATAAGATGCACCGATTGCACTTGTGATACCACCAATTTCATCTTCTGCTTGGAGTACCCGTACATTATATTGTCTATAACCTGATAAATAATGCAAAATTTCTGTGGCAGGTGTAATAGGGTATGAACCAAGGTAAAGAGGCAATCCGCAATTTTTTGATGCTGCGACTAATCCAAGAGCCACAGCTTCGTTTCCCGTAATATTTCTATAAATCCCAGGTGCCATATCAGCGCGTGGTACTTTAAAATATCGCTTAAATTGTTCGCTTTCTAGTGCATAACGATAACCTCGATGCAATGCTCGAAGATTTGATTCAAGGGAGATTGAATTTTTGGCAAATTTCTTTTTAATCCAGTTAATTGTAAATTCCATTGGACGGTCAAATAGCCAAAATGCTACCCCTAATGCAAAAAAGTTCTTTGTGCGGTCGATATGATTAATTGTCATTTTTAAATCCGCAAGTTCTTCCTTCATAATTGAAGGAATATCAATAGAATATAATTCGTATCCATTAAGAGAACCATCTTCTAATGGATTTTTGTCATAACCAGCTAGTTTTAAATTCTTCTCGCTGAAACCGGCCGCATTTGCAACGATAATTCCCCCGGGGCGAAGATTTACTAAATTTACTTTTAAAGAAGCCGCATTCATAGCAAATAACACATCGATTTTATCGCCTATTGTATTTACTTTTTTGGAACCGATATGTACTTGATAAGCGCTTACTCCATATAAAGTGCCTTCGGGTGCACGAATTTCTGAGGGATAATCAGGAAATGTATTTACATCATTTCCTGAGGCGCCCGCATTACTTGCAAATATATTGCCAATTAGTTGCATCCCATCCCCTGAATCGCCTGCAAATCGGACTGTCACATCATCAACAATTTCAAAACGCTTTTCCATTTTAATATAAATTGTGTGTAAGAAAATTAATTGAAAACTACAAAATTAACATTATTTTATTAAATATTAAAAATAAGCGGGAAATCATTCCTGACAAGCATTACGAGACATCAATATTTTTGAAAAATAAATATTAAATAAAATATTATTAAAAATAATTAATTTCCTAAATAATCATAGCATTTATATACGTAAAATTTTCTAGCGGGTCGTCCCCAATCATCATTTATTATTATGGGTTGCATTTCTACTATTCTTCCAAAATAATTATTTAATATTGTTGGAATCTCACCTTTTGGATTTAAATTTTTAAAATTGGGGTCAGAATCAAGAAATATAGCGTCTTTTCCTTTTAAACTATTGAGATTTGTATCTACATAAGCGAAATTATATCCCTTTTGTCCGATTATATTTCCCGCATATATTTTATTATTCATTAAAAATCGTAGAACAGCCGTTGTTTTGTAATTATCATTTGAAAAAATAAAGTCTTGAGGATTCTCTGCTTTTATTTTTTGAACTTCTTGAGCAAGATTTTGCCAGCCAAAAAATGTATCATCGCTTTTTATTTGTATTGGATAAAATATTAATTCAAAGAATATTATTATATGTAATGCAAGAGATAAGTCGACATTATATTTCACTAATTTATAACTAAATTTGTCCAAAAATAAAATTATCATTAATAAATATACAGGCAATAACCAATTGATTTTTATCCAATAGAAAAATGAGATGATTGTAAATACAAAAAACATTGGGAAAATAAATGCAAAAAGGAACATTTGCTCATCAGGGATTTTGAAGATATTCCTTACTGATTTAATCATTTGCCAAACTGAAACAAAATATAACGGTGGCAAAAGCATAATAGATTGACTTAAAAAGAATCCAAGAAATAATATAGGGTTGAAATTGCTTAGGGCGTTTGCTCTATCCGCTGATTGATAAAGGAACGATACCCAATGATGATTAGCATTCCAAATATAAACAGGCAAAATGAAAATATGAGCAATAATTAAGGCAATCCACGGATATGGTTTGGCAAGCAAATATCTATATTTTTTGGAAAATAATAGAAATAATATCAAGCCTGCTTGCAAAAATATGGCTGTATATTTGCTATCAAAAGCTAGCCCCATCGCAATACCACCGTATATCCAATATTGAACTTTTTCTTCAAATATTGCTTTATATAAAAATAAAACAGATAAGCACCAGAAAAGCACAAGCGGAATATCGGGCGTTGTAATTAGAGTGATAACCGTAAGCAAAATGCTTGATATAGCAATCAATAAAGATTTATTAATATCCTTCTTATAGGTTCTTGCTAATTGATAAAATACAAAGATAGTTGCAATTGAAACGCAAAAATCAGCAATTTTTATTGCAAACAAATTTCTTCCAAAGATAAGGCGGAATAAAAATAATATCCAAGAAATCATTGGAGGATGGTCGAAATACGAAAGCGAGAGCGAATCTGTATAGAGAAAATAATATGCATCTTGTGGAAGCAAGAATGGATCGACTACAAAATAGAAGCGAATTAATACAAATATTATAAATATGTTAATAGGGTTAGCTAAAATATCGGAAAAGCCATACTTGGATTGATTCATTTTTTATCCTCGAAAGTATATTGCCATATTTGTTTGCCATCGGTATTAATAATGAATACATTTTTACCAAGCCAGACAAGAGCAAAACCATCACGGAAGTCGATAGCAAAGTCATATTGTGGTTTAATAGCAAATTCACCTTTTAGGTTTATATATCCCCATTTGTCACCAATTTGCACACGAGCCAGTCCATTATTGAAACTGCTTACTCCATTGCATTTTTCAAATTTGAAAGCTATATTGCCCAATGTATCAATAAAAGCATAATTAAATTCATCAAGTTTTACCGCAGCATAACCTTGGCTAAAATCTTCTGCAACTATGAAGGAATTTTTAAATATATTTATTTCTTTGTCATTTATAAATGAATAATTTTTCCCATCATAAACTCGAAAAAAGCCGTTTGATTTGCTCCAAATTCTTAAATATTTTGGTGGAATAATCAAATTACAGGATTTATCAATCACACCCCATAATGAATCAATCTTTACAGCAGCAGTGCCATTATTAAATGGGCTAACATCATCGAACCAAGTATTGAAAACAACATTTCCCACAGTATCAATAAAGGTGTATTTATTATCTTTCATAACAATAGCAAGACATTCAGAGAAATCGCTCATATAAGAATAATTGCCACCCTTAACATTAATATTGTTACCACAAATATCGACAAAAGTCTGGATTTCAGTTTTGAATCTTTCAGGTATTGTGTTATTTTGATATAAAGTAATTTTTGAGCGGTTGCAATGAAAAGGACCAAATTCAATATCCCCTTTTGGAATTAAGATATTTCCAAGAGTATCAATAACTCCAAAGTCATATCCGAATTTAACAAATAATATTTTCCAACTTTGCCGAAACACAGCTTTTCCTTCCGAAAAGAAGGCATTTTCAGGGAAATCATAAAAAGGGTAATATTTTCCGTCATAAGAATAATAAGATTTTTGAAAACTTGTTTCATATTTTGGTTTTATTACAATTTCGCCACTATGATTTATATACCCAACAAGGTTCTTTTTTACTATTGGATAAAGATTTTCGGAATGTACATTATTATCTATAAATAAAAAAGAAATAATTATTATAGTGATGAAAGTAGAATATTTATGAAATGTTATCTTTTGCATATTATAGTTATAATAATTAAAAAATTTTACAAAAATAAATAAAAAACAAATTATTATTATTGTAAATATGCTATTATTAGAAATAACTTTATTATAATTTCGTATTTTAGAATATAAAAAGATTGCAAAAAATTGAAATATAAAAAATATATAGTAATCGTTTCTATGCTTTGCATAGCAAGTTTATTGGGATGCAAGCGATGGGATAATTTTACGACATATTTTAATACATTTTATAACCAGGAACGTTTATTAAAAGAGTCGGAAAATGAATTTGCATATCAAAGAGAAAATGAAGCGAATATCCCACGGGTAATTGTTCCTGATTCATCTATTATTGCTGCAAGTGCCACATCATCACCCCCACCTTTTATGCTTGAATTTATTGTAACTCAAAAGCAACGTCAAGCAGTGCAGAAACAAGTTGATTCAATAATTATCAAAGGTTCAAAAATCCTTGCTCGCCATCCAAAAAGCGATTATGTGGATAAGACACTCTATTTAATGGCAAAAGCGTATTTTTATAAGAATGAATGGCTTCCATCGCAAATCAAATGCAGTGAGTTGATAGATAAATTTCCCGATAGCGAATTCGGTCCTGATGCTTTAATTTTATATGCAAAGTCATTGCTAATTGAAAAGAAATTTGAGCAAGCCGAAATTATGCTTTCCCGAACAATTGACCTTGCATGGACGAAAAAGCGTTATGATGTTTTGACTCAAGCATTTCGATTACTTGCTGAAATGAAATTATATAATAATCAGTTAGAAGAAGCTATAAAGCCTTATAAGCAAGCAATTGCCCAATCTGATGATAATAAGCAAAAAGCCCGATGGCAATTGGATTTAGCATTGTTATTGTATAAAGTCCAGAAATTTGAGCGTGCAAGTAAAGAATTTGATAATGTATTCAATTATAGCCCTGATTATATAACTTATTATGAAGCAAAGCTATATAAAGCAAATACTTTAGCCTATCTTGGAAAATACAAGGAAGCTGAAGACATTTTAAAGAAATTGGAACACGATGGCAAATTTGAGGAATGGCTTGCTTATACAAAAGTCGCTCAGTTAAATTTAATGAATTTAAGAGGTGATTCTCTTGAGACAGTAAAAACTGAGAAATATCTTGATTCTGCTTATGCTAATAATCCAGCTTTGACTTCTTATTATTATTTGAAGGGAAAAGCTTATTATGACTTAAACAACTATGACAAGGCAGCGATATATTTTTCGAGAGCAAGAGGTGTTCGCTCTCCCGTTATTACAAAAGCAACAGAAATGAGTAATTTGCTAAATACCTGGAAAACTAAACATCAGCAGATACAAAGTAACTTAGAAAAGTATAAGAAAGGGGAGGTGTTAAACGATTCAATAAGGCTGGATTTGGCAACTAATTTATATGAACTTGGCAGAACACACCAACATTTGAATAATCCTGATTCCGTTGATTATTATTATCAACTTGCATCAGAGATTTCACCACCTGGCAGGCCTGAAACAGCACGATTTCTTTATGCTTATGCAGCATTCTTAGAGGATAGAAATTTAAAAAAATCTGATTCACTAATGGAGATAATAGTTCAAAACTATCCACTAACAGAATATGGGAAGGAATCACGTCAAAAATTAGGTTATACCGAAGCTTTTGTGATTGATTCGGTAAAAGAATTATATGAGTCAGGAATAGAACTTGCCACACATAATGAAAATTATTATGCATTAAGTCAATTTAATAAACTTTTAGAAAAATATCCCAATTCAAAATATGAACCAAGGACACTTTATGCAATGGGTTGGATATACGAGAATAATTTAAAGAAATACGATAGTGCAATGATTTATTATAATTTATTAGTATCTCGATATCCACAATCAGAATATGCAGCGAATGTGAAAATGAGTGTCGAATATTATGCAGCAGTCAAATCGGGTCAGCCAATTCCCGATAATTTGAAGGATAAACAAATGGTAATATATACACCACAAGAACACCCTGTCACTACGCCAACAGTACCTGCACCAAGAAAAAAAGATGAAGGAATCGATTTAAGGGATTTAATTACTAATCCTTCAAAATTAATAGATAAAGGTAAATCCGCAATAACAAATCAAATTGAAAAAATACAATCGATTGACCCGAGCAAAACGCTTGATTCGTTGAGAAATAAATATTCAAATCCAGATTCATTATTTAAATTAAATATTCAAGAATCACCGGGAACAGATACAACTCAAACAAAAAATAAATAAGATGGAAAATACCGAGGATCCAAAAACAAGCGGCTCAACAGTTTCAATTAATTCAAAACACCTTGCAGAGCAATTAAATTGGTATAAATCATTATTTGAAAATGCAAGTGATGCTGTATTTATTATTCAACCTGAAACATGGTGCGTTCTGGAAGTAAATGAATCAGCAGCAGATTTGCTTGGACTAAAAAGAGAAGAATTGCTCGGGACATCAATACAACAATTTCGACGAATTTTCAAATTACTTAAAAAAAGCAATTCGCCCGTTGTTTTAAGCGAGCTTTTGCTCGATACAAAAGATGGACAATTGATGGTGGAAGTAAGTGCAAAATTTATCAATATATTTGGTGAGGATTTTATATATGTCATTGCGCGTGATGTAAGCGAGCAGAGAGCATTAACAGAAAAATTGGTTCAAGCCGATAAGTTTGTATTGCTTGGACAAATAACTGCGGGTATTACACACGAATTGCGAAATCCACTTGCGGCTATAAATCTTAATTTGCAAATATTGCAAAGGAATATTGGACCTGAATCTACATTATATAAATATATTGAAACTGCTTTGCAAGGGGTTGATAGAATATCTAAAATTATAGAGGTAACTTTGAATTTCTCCCATCAAAGTGCGCCGAATATGACTTTGACAAATTTGAATTCTATTATACAGCCTAGTCTTGATTTATTAGTATCCTTACTCAAAAGGAAAGATATTAAAATAGAGATGAATTTAGAAGAAGCACTCCCCGAGATAGAAATTGACAATAAGCAAATCCAACAAGTTTTGATTAATTTAATAACAAATGCTGCTGATGCAATTGATGGGAAGGGAAAAATCACGATAGAAACAAAGAGACAACAAGCATCTCAACCAAATGAAAACGATTATGTCTCTTTATCTATTTCCGATACTGGTAAAGGGATACCCCCTGAGGATTTACCAAAAATTTTCAATCCTTTTTTCACACGTAAAGCAAATGGAACTGGATTAGGATTGCCAATTACACAGCGTATTATCTACCAGCATCATGGGAGTATTGATGTGCAAAGCATTGTCGGAAAAGGGACACAATTCAATATAAAATTCCCAATTCCAAAGGATAATGAAAATTAAAATTGTTAATTCAATTTTTTTAATTAATTTTAAAATAATTAAAAATTAAAACGAGAAAAGAAATTGCTTAAAAAATATACTATTGTAATTATTGAAGATGATCCACTTGTAAATGAGAGTGTAAAAGCTTCATTAATAGATAAATATCAAAGGATTGAAACATTTATTGACCCTGGAGAAGCTTTAAATCAATTGCATCGGTTAGCACCTGATTTAATCATTTTGGATATATTTCTCGGTTATGCAAATGGGTTAGATATATTGGAGCAATTGCGTAAGCAGGGATATAATATGCCTGTAATTATTATGACTGCATTTTCTGATATTAAAATGGCGGTCAGGGCAATGAAACTTGGTGCAGAAGATTTTCTCGTGAAACCTCTTGATTTAGATCAACTTGAAGTGACTATTGAACGAGCGCTGAAAAATTTTGAACTGCGTAAACGAGTTGATTTATTAAGCGAGCAAATTGAACGAGAGCAACCAACAAACATAATCGGTGTATCAGAAGGACTAAAAAAGGCATTGGAACTTGCAAAATTGATTGCTTCCACTGAAGATACAACTGTTTTGATTTCGGGAGAAACGGGAACTGGCAAGGAATTAATAGCTCGATATATTCATGATAATTCACCACGTGCAAATGGTCCATTTGTTTCAATCAATTGCGGAGCTATACCTAAAGAGCTTGCCGAAAATGAATTTTTTGGATATGAACGTGGCGCATTCACGGGTGCTATTGAAAAAATGCGTCCTGGAAAATTTGAGCAAGCACAACACGGCACAATTTTACTTGACGAAATTAGCGAATTGAGCCTCGATTTACAAGTAAAATTACTAAGGGTATTGCAAGAACGGCGATTTTATAGGCTTGGAGGCACAAAAGAAATTTCAGTGGATGTTCGGGTTATAGCATCTACTAATCGTGATTTAGCAAAACTCGTGGGAGAAGGCAAATTTCGCGAGGATTTATTCTATAGACTTAATGTTGCAAATATTGTGCTTCCACCATTACGAGATCGTGGCGAGGATATACTACTTTTAGCACGCGCTTTTCTTGAAGAATTTAATAAGAAATTCAGGAAGAAAATTGTCGGATTTAATCCCGAGGCACAAATGATTTTAATGAGTTATCCCTGGAAAGGCAATATCAGGGAATTACGTAATGCTCTTGAACGTGTTTGTTTATTAACTTCATCGGAAATAATAAGTGCAGAGGATCTTAGCTTTTTGAGCGGCTATACACCCGTCAATATTAGCCAAGATAATGCCCAAAAAGAGATTTACCTTCAACCTGGAACGCATTTCTTAAAAGTTTCAAGCACAGGTGCAAAATATAACGATGTGACAAAAGATCTGATTGAGCAAGTTCTTAAAATTGCAAACGGTAATCAGATTAAAGCGGCAAAGATTTTAAATATTTCACGTGCGAAATTGCGCTATAGGATCGAACAATTAGGAATCAATCTCGCACAAAAACAATAATAGATTTTTAATAATATATTCAATGAGCAAGTGGAAAATAATATACTTAGTGAAATCAGGAATTTGATTTATAAAAATAGCGGAATTTATTTCAGTGATAATAGATTAAATTTCCTCGAAACGAGAATACAAAAAAGACTAACTGCTTTAGAAATTGACTCATTAGAAAAATATTATGATATATTAATTAAAGATACTAATCGAATTGAATGGAAAGAACTATTTGATGTTATAACAATAAATGAATCATATTTCTTTCGCTCTGCCGAGCAATTGAATGTGCTACATAAATATATACTACCTGAAATCATACAAAACAAAAAAGGTGTTGACAAAACTGTACGGATATGGAGTGCAGGATGTTCAACAGGTGAGGAACCATATTCGATTGCAATTACTATTGATGAGTATTTAAAGTCATATTATAGTCAAATTCAATTTCAAATTTTAGCTACTGATATTAATAAAACAGTATTAAAGAAAGCGAGGGAGGGGATATATAATTCTTATGCAGTAAAGAATATGCCAACTCACCTGTTATTAAAAAATTTTACTATTTCTGATACAGGTTATAGATTAAATGATAATATCAAGCAAATGGTGAAGTTTGCGAACATCAATCTTTTTGATGCAAAAGAAGTGAAAAGCGTCAAGGGAACAGATGTAATTTTCTGCGAAAATGTGCTGATTTATTTTGATATACCATCAAAGAAACAAGTAATTTCGATGCTCTATGACGTGCTTACTCTAAATGGTTATTTATTTTTAGGATATTCGGAATCATTGCATAGCATTTCGGATGAATTTTCGTTAATTCATTTTCCGAGAGTAATTGTTTATAAAAAAATGTAATTTTGTAATTTTAAAATAAATTAGTTTATGAAATTTCTTATAGTAGATGATTCACCAACAATGAGGAGGATTGTAATCAATTCTCTTCGAGCATCGGGTTGGAATGATTTTAATGAAGCTTCAGATGGAGAGGAAGCATTAAATATACTTGAATCAGATGAAATTGATTTTGTAATAACTGATTGGAATATGCCTAATATTAATGGCTTAGAGCTTACAAAAGCTATACGTAGGCATCCTAAATTCAATCAAATGCCAATTTTGATGGTAACTACAAGAGGATTAAAAGATGATATTATTGAAGCTTTGAAAGCACGTGTAAATAATTATGTTGTAAAGCCTTTTACTCCACAAATTTTGAAAGAAAAAATAGAATCTATTATTGAGTCTAATAAAAAGGTATAATTAATGAAAGAAAAAATTAATGAAATAATTGATAAAGCAAAGGAACTTAATGCCTTGCTTGTTTTAGGTCAAAAGGCTATACCATTTCTTGAAGAAATATTTATATTTATTAATGAAATAGAACCAATTCTCAAAGAAATTAATCAGTCGATTTCTGATAATCTAAAGAGAATGCCTTCAGCAACAAATCAAATTTCAAAAGTTACAGAAGCTACAGAACTTGCAACAACCGAAATACTAGATATTATGGATAATCTTTCGAACAGGACAGCAGAAATAAAAAATATCCTAAATGAAAATGATATATTGGATACAATTCAAACCAAATATAAAAATAAAATTTTCGAGCTCCTTCACAATAAAGAAAAATATACTGATGAAAATCTTATATCAGAAGTTGAAAATATATTTGATTTACTGAATAAAGAAACTTCAATTGGAATTCAAAATAAACATAACAAAATTGAGAGCATTCTTAGATCTATTGATGATGATTCAATGAAAATTATACTGAATCTTCAAGTTCAAGATATAACAAGCCAACAGCTTGCTGCTGTCAATCATTTAATCATAACAGTACAAGAGAAATTATTGAATATTATCAAGCAATTTGATGATTATCAAGTAAGCGATTTGGAAGTAAATAATATTTTAAATTCAGCAAAAAATATAAAAGAAGGCACATTTGATCCTCAGGCAATAGAATCATATTCTGGAACAAGTGAAAAGCAAGGAGC